>Ga0123357_10002119_pt1 | contig 21854 bp, 15 predicted proteins | sample TergutEmb28metaG_FD_89873 | JGI IMG/M metagenome (GOLD analysis project Ga0123357, IMG submission 89873) | Embiratermes neotenicus P4 segment gut microbial communities from Petit-Saut dam, French Guiana - Emb289 P4 | ecosystem: Host-associated > Arthropoda: Insects > Digestive system > Gut ... | reverse complement strand
TGAAAATCCAAGGCGATGCGCACACGTCGCGCTCCGTTGAGCCCGAAGGCCGTGGCTCTCGAATAGAAGCGGAGCGTGAGCCACGGATTTCGGGCTCAACGCAAGTGAGCGCCGCCATAGGCGTTCAATTACTGTCGGGCAATTCCCGGCAGCAGCGCTAAAAACAACCAGCAAACCCACCGCCCGCAAACCCCGGAGCGATGGCGGGCGCAAAGCTGATGTCGATGGGGCTTTTGACATCTTCCGGCTTTTCTGCAGGAGCCTCACCGCCGAGGTTCGCACTCGACCGCGACGGATCGTCGAACAGGTAAAGCACGAGCCCCGTAACACCCACCGCGGCAGCACCGATGCCCGTGCCAATGGCCACGGTGGTCCAGGTGGTGCTCGCGTTGCGAGCGCTGCTGTATTTTGACAGTTCTGTCGGGTCGAGCGCACGAGTATCGCGTGTATTAAGCAAGTTTTTCGCAGCATGGTGCCGATTCGCGGCAACCCCGGCAAAGGCCACCGTAGCCACGGCGAGCACACCCGCACCAACAAACGCGCCGAGCGCGATCTGACGCTGCGTGCTCGTGTGGAGCGACACGTCGAGGTGTTTGAGCTCATCGCGGCCGAACTCAATCTCGCGGACGTCCGGATCGCGGCCGGGCTGGCTGATGGCCACAATATGATGGACACCAGACGCAACGACAACAGGTGATGTGAGCGGCACCTGTCCAACGAGTCGCCCGTCGACTTCCACGCGTGGGCCGGCAGGACCAGTGACAACAAGGCGCGCGGGGGCCCCCTTGAGCGTAGCGTCAACGGCGACGAAGGCGTTTTTGGCGGCAACAATCTCGTAGCGCTCGTCCTGAAAACCAGGCGCCGTGACAACCGCTACGTGCTTGCCCGGCGTCACCTGGGAGATGAGTGGAGCTGGCACCGGCTCTGCCCCATCGAGTGAAACCATGGCTTTGGCCGACGACGATGTGCTCACCGACAGACGCGTTGCTTGTTGCAGCCCACCGGCTGAAGCGCTCACCCCGTAGCCGACACGTTCTTCCACGGGCCCAAGCTCGGCAAGGTATTGCGCGGACTTGGCAGCGTGCGGACCACCTGGCGCTTGCTTGATGTACTCACGGTAGCCGCTCGTGGCCGAAAGCAAGTGTTGAGGGTTTTTGTCGATGTAGTACTGACGCCGATGTGCCTGCGCGATGGCGTACGTAACAGCAACGTTGGGCGCTCTGCGTTGCGCTTCTCCGAATGCGGCGATTGCGGAAAGAAAGTCTCCGCGTTCGTACGCCTGCGCACCAACGCCGAAAAACATTTTTGCCTCCCGGCGTGAGGCTGCACTCACCGCCTCATGGCGTTCTGCGTGTTGTGCGGGCTGCGCCATGGCAGGACGAATCAACGCAAGGCCGGCCAGCATCACAACCGCACGAAAACGTCGCATTGTCCGCATTTTGTGGGTCTTCAAGCGGGCCTCCGAGTCGAGCGTTCGGCGTTCAAGGAATGGCGGCAACACCGAGATACACTTCGGCGGCATCAGGGAAGCCGACCACCATGTCGTCGATGCTGTCGCCGTTCACGTCGCCAACCGCCATTGACACCACGCCACTGCTACTCAGCGTAATCGCAGGCGTTTGACCGGGCACGAGGGCGCCTTGAACAACGCGGTAGAACGACACCGTGCCATCCACGGCAACCGCGAGCTCGCCCGCGGCCGTGACAGCAAACACCTTGTCGACCCCCAGAGCCACGTTGACCGCAACGCTCCGAGCCGGATCGAGCTGCCCACTTCCGTCGTTGAGCAAAATGTATGGAGTTTGCCATGGATCGGTCGATGCAACGAGAACGTCTCGGTTGCCATCGCCGTCGAAGTCGCCGACAACGGTGCTCACGTTGCCCGCCGCGCTGAAGTCGAAGGCTACAAATGTGAGCTCGCCTGGCCCATTTGCATCGTGGGGAAGAGGCGAAGCGAATGCACTCGGCTTTGCCGTGAGAATACGGCCTTGGTCAAAGCCCGCTGCGGACGGAATGATGGCAACGACTTCATCGAGCCCGTCGTGGTCGAGGTCCACGGCCGCAAGCGCCGCTCGGTTTAGCTGTTTGAGCAAGTCTGACGGCGACTCCGTAAAGTTTCCGCCTTGCTCGGCAAATGGCGTTGACGACTGCACGAGCGACGGATCGAAATCGGCGAGGCCCGAAGCCGGCACGAGCCAGAGTCGGGCGCTTTGGCTCGCGGAACTCTGATCGTCGACTTGGCGCTCCGTGCCGAAACCAAGGGCAACTAGCGCAGGCAGCGCAGACGCATCGGGCTGCAGGAACTTGCCGGCAACAACGGAAAAGCCAACGTCGTGGATGTACGAGTTGGTCGCGCTGGCGAGACCGAAGCGCGAGATGAGGGACCTGTCGGCGCTGCCCTGAAGAGCTGCGGCGAAGCGCACGCCCGAAGATGTTTGACCGATTGGGACAATGCTTTGAAACGAATCAGGGGTGCCGACCAAGAGCCATGAAAGCTGGCCCATGACGAGCTGGGTCACGTTGTTGAGGCGGCCGAGAAACCTCGGAGCTTCGGGAGCGCCGGACCGACCGAAAAGGACGTAGAGAGCATCGGTCGGCAAACCGCTCGAATCGCCATGCACCGCAACAGCAATATCGAGCAATCCATCATAGTCGATGTCGCCAAGCGCAACGTGCGTAATCGTGCCATCGATAGGAAACGATGTGCGAGAGAAGGTTGGGTTGACGACGTTGTTCGAATTCCTCGCCGCGCCCAAATAGATATCGAGCGATTGACCGGACCAGGCCACCACGTCGAGAGCTCCGTCGTTGTTTAGATCGGCGATCTTCGCGCCCGTCCATGTTGCCCCGCCCGGCGCGGACACCGACGCCGTTTGCAAAGTAGTGCGAGGCGTTTGAAGAGCCGCGGCCGCAGAGGCCGTGGCGGAGGCAATCACTCGATCGTAGGCAACGGTATTAAAGTGAATGCCTGAAGCATCGACCCAATCAACCACCAAGTCGCCGTTCAGATCCCCAAGGGCAAGCGGTGCTCCGTTTGCAGCCACGGTGATGCCAGGGTAGGTCGTGAGCGTATTTTTGTTGACCAGGCCCAAAATCGGGGGCGAGGAATACACGGCCCCTGTCCCGTCGCCAAAACCAACCGCAGCGCCGCCCACGATCGATACGAGAACATCGGGATTGGCGTCTTGCACCGCGGTCAAGGTATCGAACAAGGAAACTTGCGAAGGTCCTGACACAACGGCCGGCAAAACACCGTACGAGGCGACATTGGCAATGGTCGCGCCGCCGCCCACGGTCGCTCCAGCAGGTAGCGAGAGGAGAATGCGCGGCTCCAGCGTTGCGTCCGGACCTGGATCCGGTCGCGCATCGGTCGGACCAAGCTGGTAAGGGTACATATTCAGCGTATTCGCGGCGAGGCGCGTCGTGCCGCCCGTTCGCCAATCGGGCACGCTGCTATGCAGCAAGCAAAGCGGCAGCACCTGGACCGACGATGGATCTTTGACGGCCAAGATCACGCTTTCGCAGGTGTGAGAAGTTCCGTCGGCGTTTTTTAAAATGAAATGCCCAACCGCAGGCTGGTCAATCTGCTTGGTGCCCGAGCCAACGGACGGCAAATTCGCACCCGCGGGATTCGGTAATAGCCATTCGTCGAGTTCGGGAAGCGGAAAGATTGGAATTGTTTCACTCGAGCCATCAGCCCGAATATCATAAAAAAGAAGCGAGTAGCCTGTGCCGCGTTCTCGCGTAAACGGACTTGTATCCGCAATGGCCGCGAGCTCTTGCCCGACACTCCCGACACCGGAAAGATCAAATCTTCCGAAACGTGCTGGAATCGGCAAGGGATCGGACACATCGAGCGGCACGAACGAAAAGAGGTTCGGCACCACCGTCCGATCCGGTTGACCACGAAAAACCATGAGATTACCACCAACGGCGCCTGCTGCTGCAAGCTCGGTGTCGAGCAGGGTAATCGTGGCAAGCTTGTCGGTCGAAAGGCTGTCGGTGATGAAGCGCCCACGCGTCACCGGCAAGGTCGTTGTTTTCGCCAGGGCCGCTTGCGAATCGAGGAAGTCGATGCGCAGCGATGTCTTTCCTTGAACAACGATGTCTTGGCGGCCATCGCCGTCGAAATCACCCAGCCGAAGATTCGTGAGTTCCCCGGCAATGCGCTGCACAGACGTGGAAAATGTGCCCGCCGACGTTCGACAAATGGAATCGACACCGCATCCGTAACCCGCAGGACAAGGCGTAACGTCATCGCAAATGAAACGGCACTGCGGACCGCATTTTCCCGATGCCACGGGCGCACCGGGATCGCATTCTTCATGCGGCTCGAGAACGCCATTGCCACATTGATTGGCCTCGATGGCAGGGAGTGCCGAGCATGCTACGACGAGCGCCGAAGCCGCAAGCAGGGAAACCCGAGCGGAATGACGTGACAGCATCGTTGGCTGGGTTTTAGCGACTCAGCCAAGGGCGTACCAGGAGTATCTGCAAAAATACAGTGCGGTCGTTCGCCTCCGCTACACTTCATTTGCAGCTGCTTGCAGCTGCGACTCAACATTACTGTCGGGGAATTCACGACAGTAGTGGCTAATACGGGTCGGCGGGAAGCTCGCGCGACCGCGTCCTTGCTGGTGACTTTGCCGGAGCGGGTTTCGTCGCAAGATTGCCCGGCGGCACGGAGCGAGCACCTGGCTGCGTTGGTGTTGCGGCAAGCGGGCCATTCGCGATCGGGGCGTTGAGCGCGTTGAACAGTGCACTCGGATTGGGCGGAGCAGAAGCTTGCTCGGACGTTGCGCGAATCGCTGGCGAATTAGGTGCAGACGTTGGCGATGCAGCACGCACAGCAACGGAGGCAGTTGCATCCGTTGTGGTGGGCTCGCTCAGCCCAACTTGGCTCTTCGATGCCCGGCTCCTGGTGGACACGACGAAGCTCGTCGCCACAACGCCAACGACGACAAAAGCCACCGCAGCCAAAATAACCGCAATCGTGCGGTGTTGTCTTTGTGCGAATCGCGCTGCAGCGGCAGCGGACACGACTGTAGGCAACGTGCGCGTGCGCGCTGCTTTCGTAACCGTCGAGGGAATGAAACGCGCACGCGGACCGGTCGTCTGCCAGGAAAATTCGCACGCGCTCGCAAGCTCCTCGACGGCCTGGGTTAGCGATTCTGGTCGTTGCTTCGGATCCTTCGCGAGCATCTGAAGGACGGAGGCGTCGACCTGGGTGTTGAGGTGCGGGTTGCACGACGACGGTGGCGACGGATCGTACCGAACATGCGCCGTCATGATATCCGTGACCGTCGCCCCGTCGAACGGCATCTGCCCCGTTAGTGCCTCGAAAACCATCACGCCGAACGCATAAACGTCGGTGGCCTTGTCGATTGGGTCGCCCGAGCACTGCTCGGGCGACATGTAATGGGGCGTTCCAAGAATGGCCCCCGGACGCGTTGACGGGAGTGACGGGTCATTGTTGCCAAGAAGTTTGGCAATGCCGAAATCAAGTACCTTGGCACTCGGGGACTGGTCTTCGTCAATCACGACAAAGATGTTTGCGGGTTTCAAGTCGCGGTGCACGATGCCGACGGCATGCGCGGCGTCCATGGCACGGGCTACACCACGAAAAATGGGAAGCGCCTCAACGGGGTCGAGAACCCCTTTTTCATGGATGTAGGCATCGAGGGTCATGCCCTCGAGCATTTCCATAATGTAATATTGTCGGCCGTCTGCGAGGGTACCAAAACCGAAAATATCGATGATTCCGCGATGCCGAATCTTGTTCGCGGCCCTCGCTTCTTCGATGAAACGCCGCACGAACTCCGGCCACATCGAGCATTCTTTGTGGAGCACTTTCACCGCGGCGCTCTTGCCAATGACGGGATGAATCGCGCGGTAAACGTGCCCGCACGAGCCCTCGCCAATTTTCGCTTGAATCACGTATTCGCCCACCTTCGCTCCAACGAGCACGTCGGGCGAAGATTCGCGCTCGCTTTGTCCTACGGACACGACGGGCAAGCTCGATGCTTGATCTTTGACAGCACTCACCGAAACCTCACGAGCCGGACAACATTTGAAAGTTGAGCACGGTACCGCGAGACGGTCACGTGAAAAGCCATGTCCATTCTTGCCTTTTACGACATCGTGATCCGAAGTCTTGCATGTCTTGCATGGTGGTTACGATTGAGGCGGAATCGATGCTTCCACGCGACATCGCCGATGCACGCAAGCATCGCCTTCGAGAAGCGGCAAAGCGACATGGCTGCCCGAAATGGCTTTTACCTGCAGTCGCGCTGCGGTCGCGCAGGCGCGAGCACGTCAGCACACTGGCCCATGAGTTGCTCCTTTTTGGAACACGGCCGTGCGAAATAGGAAATCCATTTCCATTTTGGGGATTTTAGGACCGACGCTGACGGGGCTTTTTGCGGGCCATAGCGCCGAAGCAGCACCCGCACTGCACGTGGAGGTCGACCAACGGGGTGACTTCATCCTTGTGGGCAACACACTCGGTCAAGATTGCGCCCCTGGCATTCCTGCACCCACTGTCGGAGATATCGGTTCGTGCGCGAATGCAAACGCTTTGGGTCCGGACGTGTTTTGGCGATCGGATTCGCCGGCGGACGGGCAAGCAGAAGCAAACGATACAATCGCACCGACCGATGCACGCAGCACGGCCATGCTTACGCTGCCGCTCAACGCTACGGTCACCCACGCATTCCTCTACTGGGCAGCGTCGGGCGTGAGCAATGGCGGAACCTCGGCAACCTTTGAGCGACCGGATAAGTTGTTCTCGCAACACGTAGTCGCTCTCAAAACAATGCTTCCGCCAAGCGGTGGTACGGTCGCGTACCAGTCCGTGGCGGATGTAACGGAGACCGTAAAAAATTATGGCTCTGGCGCCTACCGTGTTGGCGGCATTGATAGCGTCGACCTCGTCAACAATCCCAGCCCCAAAAACATCGCTTTTGCTGGGTGGTGGATGGTTGTATTCTACACCCTCGCGTCCGATCCCCCACGCGCCCTCGCGCTTTTCGACGGCCTCGATCTCATTCACAACACGGGCAACGATGGTGTCGCAACACTTTCCTCTGGTTTTACCGTACCCGGCGGGGCCACCGCAAAACTCGGCGTGGTTGGCTTTGGGGGCAGCGTCGCGCCGGCAGGCGTCAACGCCAACTCGCTGGCATTCGGGCCCACTCTTGCGACCGCTACCTCTCTGTCCGATGCGATGAATCCATTGGGCAACTTCTTCAACTCAACGCATTCCTATTTCGGGTCGGCTATAAGCGCGGAGGGCGATCTTCCTCAACTTACCGGCACGCCAGGTAGCATGTCAGGCATCGACATCGACGTTGTCAACGTGTCGAATCTGGTTACCGCCGGCCAGAAGTCGGCGACGATTTGGCCAACGGCAACGTCATCCTCCTTTCTGCTTGCGGGGATTGTCACTTCGATTTCCACGTTGCAACCTGACTTTGCTGGCTCTGTCAAATCGGCCCACGACATCAATGGCGGTGCGCTCGTACCCGGCGACGTGATCGAGTACAGCATCGTCGTGACCAACAGCGGCGACGACGCGTCGGTGAACACGGTGCTCACCGACACGCTGCCGGCCGGCGTTACCTACGTTCCCAATTCTCTCGTCGTTGTCGACGGCGCCAATGCAGGCACAAAAACCGACGGCGCGGGCGATGACCAAGCCGACTACGACCCTAATAGCCGCACGGTTACCTTCCGCCTTGGAGCAGGCGCCAATGCGGCGAGCGGCGGCGCACTCGGAATTGGCGAATCTACGACCATTTCATTTCAGGCGACAGTAGATGCCAATGCGGCTGGCACGATTGCCAATCAGGCATTCATTACTTTTTCCGGGCAAAGCGGCGCGGTGCCTCTCACTTTGCCTACCACGAGCGATCCCGCGAAACCTGGTTCCCCAACCGTTGTCGAGGTCGTCACGAGCGACACATGCACGAGCAACGCGGACTGCAACGCCGATACGCCGTTTTGCTGGACCGACACCCACCCCTTTGCCTGCGTCGAATGCTTGAGCAACGGCGACTGCACAGCGCCGGGCGCCACGTGCAATGCGAATGCGTGCATAGCGCCCCCGCCGCCGCACGACGCAGGAGCAGGTAGCGACGCGTCGATCGATGGCGGCGGCAGCACTCCTGCCACGGATGGCGGCACCCCCATTGTGGATGCAGGCAGGCCCGGCGATGCGAGCAGCCCCGCCGACGCGAGCGCGAGCCCAAACAGCGCCGCGGACGAGGCCTCGGGCGTTGGTGCATTTTGCAATGCACGGCCAACCGCACCTACGAGCGGCATCGCATGGCTGCTTGGTGCTTCCGGCGTCACATTCCTCGCGCACCGGCGACGGCAACGGAGAAGGCCGCCGGCTTCGGGTTGAGGCGAGAAGAACTTGCCTGGCTTGCATTGGTGCGGCGGCGGTAGTCACCGACAACCTCAGCGGCTCGACGCTCTCTAGCACACTGCGACAGAGACATTTATCATGGCGAGTATGGCACCATCGGCAGCCAAAGCGACCCTGTATGCCCTTGTTGATGCGCTTCCCGAAAGGGAGGTCAGGGCGGCCGAGCGGTATCTAACGTTTTTGGCTTCGTTCGCCGAAGCGGACGATGACGACGAGATGGACGATGAGGAGAGCGCCAGGTTCGATGCGGCTCTCGACGCCTCGATGGCGCAGGCTGAGCGCGGTGAGATGCGACCGGCGTCGGCTGTTCTTGAAGAGCTGCGTGCTCGCCATCGGCGCGTATGAATCTGCTTGTTACCGCTGAAGCGGACGCGATGATTAACGAGCTGGATGCATGGTGGACCGAGCACAGAACCTCTGCACGGCCGCTCGAAGACCTCCTCGCACGTGCGTTTGACCAGATCGTGGCTCAGCCCTTGATTGGACGTGTGTATGGCCGACGCCATGCCGCCAGAGTGCGCAAACTCGGCGTTCAAGGAACGCCCTACGCCGTTTACTATCGCGTCCATGGCGAGCGTGACGAAATTGTGGTGCTCGCCGTGTGGAGCTCGATGCGGCGCCGGGGACCACCACTCGGGTAACCCGAATGGGGTGTCGGCGACAGTTGGCGTAGGACAGGCACGAAAGCCCTAATTCCAAATGCGTGCCACGACGAAGTGCTGGACGTAAGGGCCGGCGGTGGTCCCGCTTATGCTGCCCACAACGATGGTGCGCTCGCCGTCGGGTGTGTATACGGCTCGTAGTCCAGTTCCAGTGGGATTGGCTAAGTCGGTGTGGACGAGTATGGTAACGATACCGTTTTGATTGCCAACGGACGTATCGGATGTCAAATCAGATTTGTAATAGGCAACGTCCATGGAGGCATTGGCTGCCGGCTGGAACTGACCTGCAACAAGATAGCGGGTGTCGGGTGCACGCGTAATTCCGGTATAACTGCCACCAAGCGGCAAATCCACCTGGGCCGCGTGCTGGCCGTCTGGCTCGATATGAACAAGCGAATAAACGGTTGGGCTCGTGCTTGCTTTTCCCACAAGCAAATCAACGCTTCCATCGGCCTCGAACACGGCATCGGGCAAAGAGCTGTAGTCCGCATAGTACCATATTCCTTGATTTCCATATGTCGGGTCAAGATCACAAGACGATTGCGGATGCAGGTATCGACCGACACCGATGCGTCCGCCGGTGCTGACAAAAGCAAGCGCGCCCGTTGGAAGCAGAGCCAGATTGGTAATGGATTGGCTGGTGCTTGGTGCTGTATTATCCAAAAATCCCGAGCAACCAGACATGCTTCCCTGCCCATTGGCTGGGATTTGCAGGAATGCGTACAACTTACTGTCACTGGAGACGAAATCCGATCCACCAACATAGATGCTGTCATTCTCTCCCGCAGCGACGGCGCTTAAATACATACTACCGTTAGGAACGGATTTAGGGAATGACGACGAATTTACATCGACAGAACCTGTTGCATTGAATGTTGTATCGAGGGCGCCGTTGGCCGTGTAGCGGTTGACGGTACGGTACGGCATGCCTATCCCTACGATGCGGCCGTCTGGATATGCGGCCACGCCGGAAAGGACACTGGGAATATTTTTTATATCCGACTCAGAAAGCGTTGGGTCGGCTACGCCATCGGCGTTCAGACGAATGACCAAGCCTTTGCCTTTGGTGTCATTCCACGCACTAACAAGGATTGTGCCATTGCTTTGCGGGGCAACTATGGCTCTGGAAGTATAATCATTTACCGTATCTTCGTAGACGCCGTTGGATTCAAATGTGGGGTCGAGCGTTCCTGGGTCGCCACGAACGAAAAGCTGGAGATCCTTGGTTACCGTGATTGATGCGCCCTCCGCCAAGCCTTGAAGTTCCACGTTCAATTCGCCTTGAGGAGTGGACGTGTCAACAGTAACGGCAAATTTCCCAGTGCTAGAGCCAGGTGGAATGGTGAGCGTGAGCGGATCCACGGAAACGCCATTGGGCACACCTATTATATCGATTTTGATGTCAGTTCCGGGCGTTATGCTTCGCGTGATGTTAATGGGTACGTCGGTGGTTTGCCCTTGCCGAACGTACGCCAGGCCATCGGTTTGCGCGAACGAGAACGTGGGGCCGGGGTCAACAACCTCACCGTCGAGGACCCCGCCGCCTGAGTCGGTGTCACCATTGGTTTTCCCCGACGACCCGCCGTCAGGTCCGGGAGCCTCGCCGAACGGCGTGGCGCATGATGCGAGGCAACCAACAGCAACGAGCAATCTGACGATAGAAGAAATTTTCATAGGAAAGGCCTTCCGAAACGCAGTCAAAAACCGACCGCTATTATACAAGTCGACCGCTTTCGGCCGCGAGTTGCGTCAAATCTCAAAAAAATAGGATGAGCTTTCACCGGAGCTGGATCAAGGCCTCGGTGCACCTCCTTCACGGCCCGCTTTGCCCCTTTGCCCCCTGCGGGCACCCATTGCGCGCTGGATCGGGATCTTTCGGCCCCGGCACATCGGGGCAGGCGTCGTCAACGTTCAAAATGCCGTCCTTGTCGCGATCGGGATCCGGGCAGCCATTGGTGGCGGGGTTGTTCGTGCGAATCCCCGGCACTTGCGGACAGGCATCTTCGATGTCGTTGATTCCGTCGCCGTCGGTGTCGGGCGGGCAGCCGTTTTTCTGCGGATCAGACGATTTTACTCCAGCAACGTCGGGGCACGCGTCTTCCCTGTCGACAATGCCATCGCGATCGCGATCGCTTTCGGGCGCTGGAGCGGGTTCAGGCAACGGCGGTGCGGCCGCTCTTTTGACGAACGGAGCCACCCACTCGACCGAAACAAGCGCACGAACCGCTGGCGCACCCAGACCCGACGCCAGCCCAGTGCCAACCCCTGCACCAAGCCGCACACCGCTGTCGAGCGCATAGTGTGCGCCAAGGAGCGCCTCGACCGGCGACGTTCGCTTTGCGAAAAGATCATTGAGACCGGTATTCGCAAGCACCTCAGGACCAACCAGCAATCGCCGGTTGGCCACACGAAGGCCGAGCGAAGCTACTCCGCCAAGACTCGTTCCGAGCTTGCTTCCGCTTATCTCTTCCGAATGTGCGCGAAAGCCAAAATAGAGCTGCGCGGCATAGGCAACACTTCCGACGTCGCCCGCAATCATGACGCGCGGACGAAGTCTCACGGAGCCATCGCCCGTGTATTGATCGCGCAGTCCTGTTGGCGCCCAGAGCTGAAGGCCAATCGCCGCAGTTGCCGGATCACCATAAGTACCGACCAGTCGCACGTCGCCGCCTACACGCAAATCGCCAATACTCTGCTCGTGCGCGGGAGCCGCCAACGACTGCGCGCCAGTGCCGTCAGCAAAAACTTGCACAGGCAGGTCGAGCGAAAGCCGGAAGCGATCGTAAAAAGTTACGCCGCCACCAATGTGCAAAAGCACCTGATCTTTCAACGGTTCGGCAACGATGGAGCCGCCATTTTTGACGACAATCGGCCGGTACGAATAGTCGCCAACGATGCCCAATGCCGGCCGTATTTTGCCGCGTAAATCGAGCGACTCTCCTGCAAACCAGTCGCTACCGCGCTCGGACGGCTCAAAGCTGCTCACGGCAAACCCTGAGGCCGATTGCGCATACGCGCGGCTCGCCAAACCCATCGACGCAGCCACCGCGAAGAACTGAACCAGGCGCACCAGGCGAAGAGAATTCTTAGAATACTGCATTATACACATACTTATTCATGTAGATTACTAGAGCACGGAACAGATTACGCAGACTTAGCATGGTTGAGCTCTTGCGGTTTGACAAGCCCATTCTAAAACTTGCTGCACACACTCAGCACCCTGTCGCGTACGTGCTGCGGCAACGCTTTACAGTGGAGCAGAAAAAATCACGAAATGCGCACCGAAGACGTGCGTTCGGGCGCAGCGGCGGCTACGCATGATCGGACTCGTGACGTTCCTTCGCCGCCAGCCACCCTCCGATGCTACTCGTGAGCCGTCGCGTCTTATGCGTCTTTCGCTCTCCACGAAGTGGACGCTTTCCATGCTCGTCGTCGGGCTCGTTCCGATGTTCGTGCTCGGCTTCGCGGTCCTTCGCATTCAACGCGACGGCCTTGAACGCGTCGAGCAAAACCTCGAAATCGCCGTTGTAGACGAAGCTACGTCCGATGTGAATGACCTCCTCCGGAGTGCCGCAAAACTTACAAAAACCACCTCGGAGATCCTCACCGACGACGCCACTGACATCGAAGCACGCATGCGCACCATTCACGCAGAGGTGGCGCGCGCTCCGCAAGTGTCGTCCGTGGCGTTTTTCGACGACGAGCGTCACTTCGTCGACGCCATTGTTTCGCACGATCCCATAGCCGCCGTCACGGCCGCCACTGAGATCCCCCCGCCTGAAAGAGACGGGTTTCGCGTCATTCAATCCGACGCGGGCGCGCTTTTGCGCTTCGAGCAACAGATTCGCGGCGGCCCCGGCGGCTTCGTGGTCGTCACGTTGTCGCCGAATTATCTCGCGTCGCGCCTCGCCACGCTTTCGCTCAATCGCTTTGGCACCGCGGACAACTTGTACGTTGTGAACGATTCGCAGAAAGTCATCGCAGGAGATGCTTCTTTGCGCGACAGACACCCACCCATTTTCGACGCGGTTGGGTATCCGCCAACGGCATTTTTGAAACCGCTGGTTGCCACAACCGAATTCGTCGACGGTGGGGTTGCAAAAGTAGGCACAATCCGCGCGCTGCCCGAGTGGCGCCTTGCTGTCGTCGTCGAGCGACCCACTGCAGAAGCTTTCGGGGCCCTCACCAAGGCGCGGCACACCTTTCTTTTGACGCTCGGCGCATTTGCCGTGCTCTCTGTCATTGCCGGGCTTTTCCTAGCGCGCCGGGCGATCGGACCTGTCAAGCGCCTCAATCGTCTCGTTGAGCGCTATGCGCAACGCGACTTTGCCGCGCGGAGCGAGCTTCGCACGAGCGACGAGCTCGAAGCACTCGGAGGCTCGCTCGAGCGAATGGCCGACGAACTTGCTGCCAGCGAGCTCGAGCTCCGGCGCAAAACCAAAATCGAAAGCGATCTGGCGCGATTTCTCCCGAGCGAGGTCGCCCAATCGGTGGCAAGCGGACAGGGCAGCCTCGAGCTTGGCGGCGAGCGCAAGAAGATCTCCGTCGTTTTCGCAGACGTGGTTGCCTTCACAACCTTTGCCGAGCGCACATCACCAGAGCATGCGGTTGCGTTCCTCAATGAGCTTTTCACCATTCTGTCGGAAATCGTGTTTCGACACGGAGGCATGGTCGACAAATTCATCGGCGACTGCATCATGGCGGTTTTCGTTGACCAAGAAGGGGCTCCGGAAAACCAAGCCGTTCGCGCCCTTCTTGCCGCCGATGACATGCACCGCTTCGTCGAATCGAACTTGCCCCGATGGCAAAAAGAGTACGATTTCGAAGCACGGCTAGGAATTGGAGTTGCAACGGGTGACGCGCTCGTTGGCAACCTTGGAAGCGAGGCCCGCATGGAATACACGGCCATCGGTGATGTCGTGAACGTGGCCGCACGGCTCGAGGCACTTGCAAGCCCACAGCGAACGCTCGCAACCGCAGAAGTCGCGGCTGCGTGCCCTGACATTGAATTCACGTCTCTTGGAAAACATGCCCTTCGCGGTCGGGTCGAACCGATCGAAGTCTTTGAGGTGATGCCGTGACACTGGCAAACAGCTGCACTTCTTGCGGATGTGAAAATGATGACGGCTTCGACGAGCCATGCTCCGAGTGCGGGTTCGACCCAAACGTCGGGCGCATCATTGGCTCGAAGTTCAAAGTCTGCGAGCAGGTAGGCGGCGGTGGAATGTGCACCGTTTATCGTGGCATTCACATCGAGCTCGGCGAGCCGGTGGCGATTAAGTTTTTGCGCCGGCAATACGCTCTTGATTCCACCGTTCGAAAGCGATTCCGACGCGAGGCTGTCGCGCTCGCTCGGTTGCGCCACCCAGGCGTCGTATCCATTCTCGATTTCGGCGAAACCGACAACGAGCTCTACGCCGTGATGGAATTGCTCACGGGGCCAACGCTTCAACAGGTCGCCTCGCACGGAAAATTGCCTCTGCTACGTGCTGGCGCAATCTTCGATCAGCTTCTGGCAACGCTGGAGGTCTGCCACGCAGCTGGCATCGTGCATCGCGATCTGAAGCCAGCCAACGTGATGATTGCCGCACACGACGGCACCGAAATCGTCAAGCTCATTGACTTTGGCATTGCGCACACGGTGAAACCCGGCGACGAAAAGCTGACGAGCACGGGCATGGTGCAAGGAACGCCGCAATACATGGCGCCCGAACAGTGCCGTGGCGACGAAGTGTCCGCGCCGGCCGACATTTATGCTCTAGGCATCATCATGTACGAGCTTTTCACCGGCAAAAGTCCGTACGATGCCGACAACGTAGCCACCATGATGGCGCAGCACTTGTTCGTCGAGCCGCCGTCCATGCGTTCGATCGAGCCATCGATTCCACCAGGTATCGAAGCGCTCGTTCGACGTGCCATGGCAAAAAGCGAGGGCGACAGGCCCACGGCAAGGGAACTGCGTTACGAGCTTGCGGCAACGCTCCGGGGCACCGATCCCCATTCGATCGCCGAAGCATCGACGGCCGAACGTCAGCGATCCATTGGGCTTTTGCGAGAAGATCGCTGCCTTACCCTGAGACCGAAAAAAGTCGGTGCCATCCATGGGAACACGCAGGCCACGCAAACAAGCGCGGCTCCCATGGTTTACCTGTGGGCACCTCGCGACAATCACAGCGCCGAAGTCCAAAGTGCCTTGGGTGTGTCGGGGATTAGCTGCGTGCAATGGGCAAAAGGAGACGAATTCCCAGCCATCAAGTCAGACGCTGCGGTGGCATTCCTTTTGTCGTTCCGCCACGGGGCGTTGGAGCGCCTGCCCGAGCTTCGATCCCGTCACCCGAACGTTCCCGTCGTCGTGATGGACGTGGCAGACCCAGCCCAAACTACCGCGGTCATTCGCGCTGGCGCATCAGACTTTGCGCTCGATGGAAGCCCGAGCGCCGAGCTTGGAACGAAAATTAGCCGTCTATTGAAACGGCGCCAACGGAGGCATTCGTGAAACTTGGAATCCTTGGAATAAGACTACTTCTCACTACTCTGCCACTTGCAACACTTGCCGCCGAGCGCCAAGCGTTGGCCGATGATCCGGTTCAACAATACACCGTAAAAAAAGGCGACTCGTGCGCATCCATTGCCAAGCGCTTCTACGGCGATTCGCGCTATGCCGATCTGCTCCACGAAGCGAACAACATTACCGGGCCCCAGCCTCACGTGCTGAAAGAAGGGCGAGTTCTCGTGATTCCGCCGAAGCCCCCGAGCCCGGCTGGACCCGACGCAAAGCTTACGTCCGTGTACAATCGCGTTGAAGTGCAGGCGCCAGACACGCGACCCGGCCGGGTGAACGACCCACTTTTCCGTGGGAATCGAGTCTCCACCGAAGCCGTTTCGGCCGCATCTGTCACATTCCGCGACGAGACCCAAGTGCGCCTTGGCGAGCGAACGCTGGTCGTCATTCTCGGCGACATGAACAGCGCGGCATCCAAGTCGGGTACGGAAACGACCCTTGTAACAGGCAATCTTCGCGCATGGATGGCGAAGTCGAAGTCGGCCTCTTCTTCCCCTCCCCCTGTTGCCATCACCACGAAAAGCGCCAACGTTCGCATGGAAGGCACCGCCGGCGAAGCGCAGGTGAGCGCCGATGCCAAGCAAACCACGCGTCTGGCGGTGTACTCCGGCAAGTCGAAGATCACCGCCGCGCGCAAAACGGAAAGTGTAGCAGCAGGCTTCGGCTCAAAGGCCGAACTCGGCAAGCCGCCGGAGGCGCCAAAACCCCTTCCGTATCCGCCGGTGTGGACAGCCGGATCACCCAAGGTGCTGATCGATCGCGGTGCAGGTGCGCCGTCTTTCGTTGCCGAGTATAGCACCCCCGAGGGGGCTTCGGCCGACAGGGCGCGCGTTGCCTCGTGGCACGTGCAGATTGCACGCGATACTCAATTTCATCAGATCGTGATCGACCGCGTCGTAAACCGCGAGGTAAAGCGGGTCGAAGCGCCTGCGCCGAGCCCAGGCCGCTATTTCGTGCGCGTGAGCGCCATCAACGACGACAGATTCGAGGGTGGGTTCGGCCGCGTGATTCCGTTCGGCGTCATCAAAGCCGCAACGAACCCAACACCAGCCGGCCGCCGCGTTGCCCTCACGCTCAATGATGTACCGTGCATGCGAGTAGGCAACGTCTCGCTCCAGGCCGTGAAAGACGGCGTTGATTTGCGAAGCGACGAAGACCTTTTCCTACGGTGTTCGCCGACTGAGTCAGATCCAACGACGCTGTTCACATTCCCCGGCACCCGCTGACGCAGATCCCGAGGGCGCGATGAATCGCGCCCCTACCATCATCAAAACGCATATTTCGTAGGGGCGCCCTCATCACGCGTATTCGTAGGGGCGCCATTCATGGCGCCCTCCCGCTGTCAGAAAGCGACGCCGGCTTGGAATTGTAGCCCGATCGACGGCACGAAACCCGGTCCGCCCGTTTCTCTGCCGTCTTGAAAAAAGATCGGCACATCGCCTTCAACGAACGGGGTAAACGGCCCCGTGCCAGCCCCTTTGAACGGATAAACGATAATCGGAACAATACCAATGTTGGTAGCTTCCACGGCTTTCGCGGCCACACGCAAGCCTGCTGTGAACTGACCGAAGTCATAAAGAATGCCGGGATCGATCACGACCCCCACCCCTGCGGGCAGGTTCTTCAAGGAGTTCACGGCAATAAACTCGAAGTCGACCGACCAATGATCGTCGAGCTTTACGGTAATGCCCGGTGTCACGCCAATGTCGACGAAATCCTTGAAGATAACCCCGCTGTTTCTGGAAAGCGTGAGAATGGGCAGCGCAAAGCCAAGGTGACCACCAACCCGCGGATAGGTGGTTGATGTGGGTGGAGCAGGCGGATTCAGAGGCGCTATCCCTAGCCCTTGGGCGCTCGCTGCAAGTGAGAACGACGACACACATGCGAATGTACATGCGCACACAAGAACGTGACGGATCATGCGAATCTCCTTCGATTGTGCCTCAGCGGTCTTTAGAAGTTCGCGCGCTGTGCAATGCTCGTACCTCACGCCAGAGCTGAGCCCACATCCTCCACTTGATGCTATTGCACAACGAAATGATGTATTTTCCACAGAATACTTCGCATGGCCGCATAGCCGACGTTGTCGACTGCGCGCGACGGTTGTAGTGTCCAGTCGGCATGGCCGTACGTTCAGGAATCAACGAAAAGGCACCTGACGGCGAAAAGGCGCCTGACGGCCAGACCCGTCCAAGTTTTCGGCATACGGCGTCTGCCCCGCGGGTCGAGCTCAAAGTAGAACGCGAAGCCGGCGAAACCTCGAAGCGTATCGTCGTTTTCGACGGCGATGCCGTGCGCGTTGGATCGCACGAGGCCAATGACGTGGTTCTCACTGATCCTCACGTTTCGCGATTTCATTGCAGAATCGAGCGCACACCGCGTTCATGGCGCATCATCGATCAAGATTCGCTCAACGGCACGCGCATCGCGGGCGTGCAAATCCACGATGCCGATTTGCCAATGCCCGACTGCAAAATCGAGGTCGGCGACTCCATCGTCCTTGTCAGCGAACAGCCATCGGCCGCCCAAGTCGAGCTGCTCGGCCAGCCAAGCTTCGGCGAGTTGTATGGCGCGTCGTTCCCCATGCGTCGACTTTTCGCAGTGCTCGAGCGCGTTTGCGAAAGCGAATCGAACGTGCTCATCGAAGGTGAAAGCGGCACCGGCAAAGAGCTCGTTGCCACCGAAATCATCCGGCGCGGTCCGCGCAGTCACAAGCCATTCGTTGTCGTCGATTGCAGCGCGATCTCTCCAAGCATCATTGAAAGCGAGCTCTTTGGGCACGTGCGAGGAGCCTTCACCGGAGCCGACCGCGAGCGCGTCGGCGCTTTCGAGTCCGCGCAAGGCGGAACGATCTTCCTCGACGAAATCGGCGAGCTGCCGCTCGAAATGCAGCCAAAGCTGCTTCGCGCACTCGAGGCACGCGAAATTCGGCGCGTTGGCGAGAGCAAGTCGCGAAAAATCGACGTCCGCGTGGTAGCGGCAACCAACCGTCGCCTCGAACGCGAAGTGAATAACAGTCGATTCCGAGAAGATCTCTACTTCCGCTTGTCGGTCGTCACAGTCCGTGTGCCACCGCTTCGCGAGCGACTCGAAGATCTCGATCTACTCATTCGCGCCATTTTGGAAAATCTCGACGCGCAAAGCAGTGCCCACCTTTTCACGCCGCAGGTCATGAACGAAATGCGGCGGCACAACTGGCCTGGCAACGTGCGCGAATTGCGCAATTTCGTCGAACGCACGGTGGTCTTGAGAAAGACAGAAACGCATCGCGACATCAGCGATGTACAAGGCGCGGATCTGTTTGCTGCGTCCACGCCCGGCGTCGGCCTCGAACAAAGCTTCCGCGAGGGCAAGGAAGCTGTCATTGCCGACTACGAGCGCCGCTACCTGGCGATGCTTCTCGAGTGGGCAAACGGCAATTTGAGCCGCGCGGCTCGCAAGGCAAAAATTGACCGAATGAGCCTTTACCGCCTCATGGATCGCCACGGGATCCGCTACACGGCACATGGGTCGAGAAATGCTGGCCCTCGCTCAGGGCTCGTGTAGGGGCGTATGACCATACGCCCCTACGTGGCTTTTTCGAGACATGCACACATGATCTCGAATGGCGCTTTCTGGCCAAGCCATAGCGCAAAAGCAAGTGCGCCTTGGCGTGCGAGCATTCCTAGACCATTGCCGGAGGCCAAGCCGCGGCTACGCGCATGCTCGACAAATGGCGTATTGCGAGGCACGTAAACGACATCAAGCGCCACCGCGGTGTTGGCCACGGTGTCCCATCCCACGGCATCGACGACAATCGCGCCGGGCGCCCCGCCGCTCATTCCGCAACTCGTTGCCTGCACAATGGCAGACAAATCTCTCGCCTCCGCACGAGCCGGCGCAAGCGGCTCGGCCGTGATCTCGAGCCGCGTGCCAGTCGCCGCCGATAGCACTCGTTGCATCTGCTCGGTGAACGCCTGATGCGGAAAAGTGATGTCTCGCACGATGATGCGCGCAACACCAAGCACCGATGCGAGCGCGGCGATCGCCGCACGCGCGGCTCCGCCGGCACCAAGAACGAGAGCCGTAGTGCCTCGAAATGTATCTTCGTTTCCACCCCGCTCCTCTGCAAGTCGTACGAGCTCGCCGGCGAGTGCCGGCACGTCGGTGTTGTGCGCCGTGATGCGGCCGCCGTCACCGCGCACAAGCGTGTTCGCAGCCCCTGCGATGCGCGCGATCGCATCCACGGAGTCGGCCAACTCCATGGCACGCACTTTGTGAGGAACGGTCACATTGAGCCCGGCAAACTCGCCCCGTCGTAAAGCCTCGACGCGTGATTCGACCTCGGCAACGCTCGTTTCGATGGCTTCGTAAGTATGAGGCATCCCGAGTGCGCGATACGCGGCTGCGTGCATTGCCGGACTTCGCGAGTGCGCCACCGGGGAGCCAATAACCGCAAATCGTAGAGGAGGGTTACCCGCCTGCTGCGCGCCGCGATTGCCTTCGTTGGGCCCTGCGGTGCCTGCGCACGTACCACAACGTACGCTTACGCGGGCTCCTCGGTCCCGCCTTGGCCTCGCGTCGCTCGCGACGGCTGGTAACCCTCCTCTTAGACTCTTCATGGCTCGCCTTCCGTCTCGTGCGTCTCGCTGGCCACGTTCGCATGAAAGGCACCGCAAGCGACACGCACCAACACGCGCTCGCCAACCGTAACATCGCCTGCCGCACGAATCACCTGCCCGCCTTCTGCCCGCGTGGCCACGGCATACCCGCGGCCCAACACCTTGAGAGGACTCATCGCATCGAGCCTGCCATCAAGCTTGCCAAGCTCGGTGTGATGCGAAAGAACCCGCCGCTCGATAGACTGAGCGAGACGACCGCAAAGCGCGAAAAGCCTGGCTCGATCGCGCGCGATGCGACCACGCGGCTCGAACACGCCAAGCCTCGTGTCAAGGCGCTGCACCACATCGCGATGCCGTGACAGCCGACCGAGAACGATACGATGAAGCCGCGCCATGCGATCGTCGATGCGTTGCTGCGCGCTTGCAATGAGCAGCCGCGGATCGCCGAATGCCTTGGCGAGATTCGCCGAGTGGGCCCGATCGTCGGCAAGGCGCGCGTGCATTGCACGAGCGAGACGGAGCGTGCACTCGCCCAGCAAACGCTTTCGCGCTTCGAGATCGGGCACGACCATCTCGGCCGCCTGCGATGGCGTGGCAGCACGCGCGTCCGCGGCAAAATCAATGAGTGTTACATCGACCTCGTGGCCAACCGCACTGACAACGGGCACTGGGCATGCCGCAACTGCGCGAACGAGCTCTTCGTCGTTGAATGCAAGCAGATCGTCGTGCGAGCCTCCGCCACGACCAATGACGATGACGTCGACGTTGGCCACGCTTTCGAGCATGGCAAGCGCCCGCCGAACGGACAGCGCTGCACCTGCGCCTTGCACTTGCGCCGGCGCCAGCAGAAGGTGCGCGCCGCCACGGCGGAAGGCCACCTTGCAGATGTCGTGAATGACGGCGCCGTGCGCGCTCGTGACAACACCGATGATGCGAGGCTCGTGCGGCAGCGCACGCTTGCGCGCCGGCTCGAAGAGCCCCTCGGCTTTGAGCTTCGCTTTGAGCTTCTCGATCGCTTCGAGCAGCGCCCCTTTGCCCGTTGGCTCGACGCGATCTACGACGAACTGCAGCCGTCCGCGCGGTGACCAAAACATCGGTCGCCCACGCAGGCGAAGCCGAGCGCCGTCTTTGATGAGTGCGCGTGCCCTTGGCGTGACGTTCGCGCGATAGAGCACGACATCGATGGCGGCGTCTTCTTCTTCGTCTTTGAGCAACCAATAGACATGCCCGCTCGACGCGGGGCGCGCACCCGAAACCTCGCCTTGTATCCAAACGGGCGCAGAAAAGGCTTGGTCGAGCGATCGGGCGAGCATGCGCCCAAGCTCGGCGACGCGAAGCACGGCCCGTTCGGGCTCGGGCTGGTCGCTGGTGATCGCGGGAATCGTGCGCGAAAAGTCGAAGCTCAAACTCTCGCTTGGTTTGCGACCCGACCTGCGCCCAAACCCACGATGGTCACGCATTGACGCCTGCCATGTTAGTAGACCGCTTTCAAGTTGACGCGAGATCGAGGCGGCGGCGAGGAGCGGACCGGAACAGCCTGCTTCGGCTTTGAGGACCGCACCGCAGCCGCCAACGAAGAGATCGCGTCAAATCGAAAGCGG
>Ga0123357_10002118_pt1 | contig 21861 bp, 20 predicted proteins | sample TergutEmb28metaG_FD_89873 | JGI IMG/M metagenome (GOLD analysis project Ga0123357, IMG submission 89873) | Embiratermes neotenicus P4 segment gut microbial communities from Petit-Saut dam, French Guiana - Emb289 P4 | ecosystem: Host-associated > Arthropoda: Insects > Digestive system > Gut ... | reverse complement strand
ACTGGAGTCCCTTTCTCCAACAGAAGAGTCATGCCAGTCGAGACCCATCTGTGCTGAATGGCTTCTGAACACACATTTAGAGCTATGTCTTTGCCTTAAGAATCCAAAACACAAAAGATCTAGTCAAGGACTTAAAGTAAAATTTATTTCACAAGAAAATAACTCAAAGGATGAAAGTCCAGAAACAGAGAGTTATAGTGAAACTGCTTTGTCTGTGTCAAATGACTTTCACACTGACAAATATTTACAGGCCTTCATTGAAGTTCTTGGTGTGTCTTACCTGACAAAAACGGAACAGTATTCTGACCCAACATTTTTGGTGTATCTTGAGAAGTTGATAAGAGCATTTGAGTCAAGGGAATTATTCTTCAGCTTATTAAAAGTGATTGTAGCAGAAGATATACAAAGAGAAAGTAATGAGTTGTTGGTTCAGCTGTATGATGCAAAATTACAGAAGTGGCTGCAAGATGAGAAAGTTTGTTGTGAGAGTGTAGTACGCATCACTTTTGCCTTGTTGAAGTTCCTAATGGCTGATGGGAAGAACCACATCCTGGAGGGTTTGTGCAAGGTATAAACTGACGCAGATTATGATGATAAGTTATTGTCTCAGTTTTAGGTTGGCTTTTGTGTTGTGTGTGTGTTTGTCTTTAGAACTCTGCCAATACTGTGGTTGTGTTTGCAAGATAAAACCCATCTTATGATATTACTTCTATCCAGCAGAATTTATGTTTGTGAAAGGAGCCATTTTTTCCAACTCTTAATTGCTGAAGAGTTGTATGAAGGTGTGTGGGATTGTTTCCGTTGATGATGTTCCAGTTACTCTAACCCATTAAAGACTAAAAACTGAGAGTATTTATCTACCCATTGTTCCTGATTTCTGAAAGAATGTTGCTTTTTAAAGGTTCCAAAACTGCACCCATTTGTCCTGGTAAAAGCAGCATGTAGATAGAGATGAGTGTGGAGCATTGGTGGAATGATATTGCTGGAAGAAGAATGGAAGTACTCAAAGAAATCCTGGCCCAGTGCCACTTTGTCCACCACAAATCGCATATGGACTGGTTCAGGATCAAACCTGGGCCTCCACAGTGAAAGACCAGTGACTGGGCCATGGCACAGCTCATTTTAGGACTAAGATTTACCTAACCATGTTTGAAGATTCAGTGAGCACATTCCATCTCTCTTTTATAACAAGTTAGGCATTGTATGTATAATGTAATGTGGCACATTTGTGTATCATCTTATGCTTCCTCAGCTGCCTTAACCACCTGATATTTCACTCAAAAACAGGAATTTTTTGGCTATTTTATGTCATCAACACCAGTAAGCCATAGTTCATATAAAATATTTGTCTGATTATAACCAAAAAGCTCGTAGTGATAGTCTTTCAACATCAAACTTCATGAAAATCTGAATAGAAGCTGAGCTGCTACATGTGGACAGATGGACAGACATGACAAAGCTAGCAGGTGCTTTTTGCAATTTTGCAGGTGTGCTTAAAAACCAGTCAGTCAGTGCTGTAGAGGACAGTGATTGCTGTTTGTTAACAAAACACATCAGGGCACCCTGTAGACAAAACATAAGAACTTCTGACTTTAAAATTTTATGGTACATATTGTAACCACAAGGCTCTAAAAGGCTATCTTGTTTATAAGCTTTCATCATGTTCTAAATGTAATTTGTTCCTTTTTGGGTAATTCCCCAGCGTCTGAGACGCCGGGGAAGTACCCAAAAAGAAACAAATTACGCTCTGAAAGGCTCTTTGTAACGCCTTTTGATGTCCACATATTTTCAGTTTCTTATGCTTTATTGTTGTGGTATCTCCTGCTGACAAGACTCAGCCCTTAGTGCTTGTAGAGGTAATTACTGACACTGATTATTCAGTGATTGAGAAATGAAGTGGTTGCCTCCCCACCATATCATGTGTAGAGGGGAACAAATTCAATTTCCATAACATGATGTTCTTGTTTAAATAGGAGGTGGTGAATGAAGTCTAGAACCATGGTAACCCTATGTGTAATATGTTATCGTAACCCTTTGGAACTGTTACTAACCCCTGTATGATCAGTTGATTTTGTAAATTTAAAAATATTGTAGGATGTCATTAAGTTATTATAGGTCACATCTCATTTCCATGTGAATCTGTAAACATTCAGAGATCTTACAAGGCAATTTCAACATGAGTCCTGAAAGCATTTTATTCCTGTAATTCTAATGTATGTTAACAATTAGATTCAGAACAGTTTTACAAAACATTGTGTTTCTAATATAAAACCTGGGCGATTGATAAAGTCCATTATTTCGCAAAAGCAGACGTCTCATCATTAACATGTGTTCAGAAATCTTGAATATAGCATGTTCAAAAATAGATGAGACTGATCAACTCAAGAAGAATAAGATGGGTGAGTCACATGACATTTTGGGAAGAAGAGAAATTCACACAAAATTTTAGTTGGAAAACCTCAAGGGACCTACGGGGGACAATTTGAACCTAAAGCAAAGTGATTTTAAGTGTGGGTGAAACTTGATCTGTTACCAAATTCGTTCCAGTTGTTGCCTTCAGGTTCCATAATAATGGGGAATTTACCAGCTGACTGTGAATTGGCTTCTCAAAAGGACTGCTGTGCTATGGAGTTGAAGTTTAAAAAATGTGTTAATTTTGTTGTCAGGTGTCTAATACAGCAGTGTTAATATGGTGTGTGAGCTCTGCGCTGGAACACCGGTCAGATCCCTGTGTGCAGGACTGGCTGCATAGTGCCCAGCTGAGCCAAATCCTACTGTCCTTGGCTCATGATATCTGCTTTAATAAGACTGACATGGAAGCAAAACACATCCTTGAATGCTGCTTTGATAAAATTAGGGGTGGAGGTATGTATACAGACAGTATTTGACTGCAGTCCATTTTCAACCTCTCTTTCCCATTTGATATAGGAAGTTAACATTTTTGTTTTATGGCAGTTTATTTATAATTTCATCCAATGTATATTATTGTACAAATATCCGTGCAGAGTAAGGGGAAAAGATGTGCAAATAAAAAAAAAATAATCTTATATGTTGTACAGTTTGTTATCATAAAGGCATCTGAGATTACTGAGACCTACAATAGCATGTACTGTATTTTAAGAAATAATCTATAATGTCTGTTTTTGAGAGTGGTGTAGACTTGTTCTCGTGGCAGTTTGAATTTTGGTAATGTTTCTCTTCCCACATACAAAGTTATGTTGAGTTGTGATTTTAATACCTAAGTTGTTTCGTTTATACTTAAGGTTCTGGATGTTGTCTGTTGTTCCATACTTAAGAAAATATAACACAGTCTGTTGGGAACTGGATCTGTTCCCATCCTCATGTGATAGGGTGGGAAGGTATATACTCAGCTAGGACTGATCAAAGGAGCTGTTCCAAATCACTGAATGACATACGTGATTTATGTATGCCCTTAGAGTTTGGTTTTTGTCAGCAGGTGATGGTAGAAAATATGCTGTATAAATTACTATAAAAATTATGGAAATACACATAAAAGTCTAAAACTAAGATAGAAAGAGAAGTTGAAGGTGATACATTCCAATCAAACCAATGATTCAGCGCACAAATATTGATTTGGAAGAAAATTGAAATGAATAATAAATACTAGTTATACCTGGGCAGATAATTTGTATGTACAATAAAGTATTTAACCAACAGAGATTTATTTATATATTTGAAACTTTAAGTCACTTCTTGAGTTAAAAAATTTTTGATGTTATGACTTCGTCTTTTTCTGTACATTGTCACTGCCTTGCAGTAATTGCAACAGTGACAACAAACGAAGTGGATCGGGAAGAAGCCATGTAGAGCTGGCCATGGGTAAAACTAGTTGGTGGTGGATATATTCTAACATGTTTAAGCTCTGTCCTTGAGACCTTTTGATTGTCATAGCAAACGCAATTTCGATCGGAAATTGTCTTTTGCACATTTTGAAGGCAGTTATAGGTTTTGATGGACATAACTGAATCCTAAGTTAAAGGATAGTTTTTCTAGGACCAATAACTTCCACTCCAGTGCAGTGCTTATGCAAGCCTCTTACAGTCTTGCTGCCACCACCGGCGGCCAGGAGAAGCTAATGTATTCGATGTACGTCCCATGACTTCTGGTACAGATCCCACTACCAATTTTTAACATTAGCATTTTGGTTTAAAGAACAATTTTTTAGAATGGAATAATAAAAACAAAGGAGATTATGATCAGTGCTGTATCATAAGCTTTCTAAAAATGTCTCTGTTGAAGAGATGTGTTTGGTAGTTCAGTAGATCATGATGTCGCAAACAAACCTTACCATAGTAATATAGATGATTACATCCCACATGGTAGCACCGTGTATGGAGAAAGAAAGGAACCTGTAAAGAAATTCTGAAAGACAAGCATGCTTAATCCATATGGGCAAAATTTCCAAACTAGATTTGCTGACTGGATTTATCCAACATAACATGTGCATCCATGTTTGTTGTGTTTACTATATCTTTTCTTTTCAACATGCAAAATCTTGGCTTCATACCAACATCCATGGCAGCCTTCTTCATGAGGATGTAGGTTTATTGCATATTATTGTAGAAGACACTAATCAAAATTGTGCATGTGTTGTCACAGCTAGTGGTCTGTCTGTCCAACCAACATACCTTCTGCCACATCTGCATGAAGTACTATATTAACACCTTGCCGTCAGGCCACACAGAAATGCGTGTTTGCTATCCCATGCATTGTTGACTGGTCACATATTTCTGCGTTTTCTTACAGAACATCCTGCACGTCTGTTTGTCAGCTGATCTGGCTCACTTTTTGCTTCAGGGTTATTGACAGCTTGATGCAGTATGCTTGGGTCTCAAGTTACAAGTAAACAGACCAGTCATGACCCCCTAGTTTTAGAACCATAAGACTGCAACAAAGAGACCACTCATTCAGATACTCTCTCTGTTTTCCTTCAGTTGCAATCATGGCTTTGCGTAGGAATGTTCTGCAAGAGGACGATATTTTGTGTGAGTTATATGCTGGTACACATTCTGATGTGTCTGATTATAGTGATAGTGACAGTTTGGACAGTGACAGTGACGTCCCCACAATTAGTTCACATAAACAATTGCGATCTTCTACTGATCCACTGACCCCAGAATTTCCACACCCATTTTTCCTCACATCTATCAAGACAATTTTTATAACAGTGTGAGATTAGCTCAGACATTGCTCGACAGAAACATGAGAGTCTGTGGCAGTATAAGAGCTAACAGGGGCATTCCACGTAACCTAGATGGGGAAAGCAAGCACTGGAAAAAAACAGTCAGCATTCAGGAGGAATGGTAACGTAATGGTGCAAGTGTGGAATGACAAGACTTGTGCGAATGATAAGTATGATCCATGATGCAACACTTGTAAATGAAGGGAGGAAAGACAGGAAAACAAACATGGAAATAAAGAAGCCTTATGTTGTTGGCCAGTTCAGTAAATTCATAAAGGGTGTAGAGAGGGCAAACCAGTACCTCAGTTTTTACTCACTTCTGAGGAAAACTGTAAAATGGTCGAAAAAAGTGGTACTGTATCTGCTAAACTTTGCTCTCTCCAACGCATTTTTTGTGTACAGGACACTACAAACAAAAGAGTAAAGTACAAGAACTTCCTGCATGAGGTAGGAAGGTCCTGGATATCAGAAGTCCAGAATCAAAGTGAATCCAATTCTGATGACCTTCAATTGCCAGAGAAGCAAACAACACCAAGGGGGCCTAAACAGGACCTGCCAGGCAGACTCTCTGGTGATTTCAGAATACACAAACTTGAAAAAATTGTTGGTGGTGGGGAGGGAAAAAGGAAGTATCCTGCAAGACTGTGTAAAGTGTGTGCTGCGCATAAGAAGCGAAGTGAATCTAGATACATTTGTAAATCGGCGTTGTTCCGCTTCACAAAGGGTCTTGTTTTGAGAAATACCATTCAGTGATGAGCTACTAGACTATCTACATGCAGTTTCTGCAGTCTGGGGCTCAGGAGCTTAATCTAGTGTCAAACTGTAAGTAAGAATATGTTATGGTGTTGAACATTCAAAGCATTTAAAAGTCCGGGAACTGGGGGTATTTAATTAAAAGACCGTCTGGTTGGCAAAGTGTTAAAACAGTCTGATTCAGCCTGATACTTGAAGTTTAACTGGTAAACAGTATATTTATGCCTATGCAGTGAATTGTCTTCTGACAGGTATAATACTTGAATGTCATACTACGTTCACAATAGACCATCAGTGGACCCTCTTCTGTTGTAATTTTTACCTCAGTATCTTGTTTCTTTAATATCTTGGTACCCCATCTATGAATGAGTCTTCTTCCAGATTTTACAGCTAAAAGTTTACGTGCATTTCTCATCTCAACATGTCCTGTGTGCCCCACTGTTACTTCCTTCCTGTTTTATCACAAAAGTAATATGAGATGTTGCATGTAGACCTGATTATAAATCTCCTTGTATGCAATTTCCTGTGTCCCGTTGCTCAGAGGTTTGAATATCCTTCTCAGCATTGTGTTATCTATATATGGACAGTATTTCCTTCGTTTGAGAGATGTAAGTTTTGTATGTGTGTAACGTGAAAGGTAAAATCACAGTTTTGTGTGTTTTAATCTTTAGGTTTTGGATAACAAACAGGAAGATAAGGAGACCTGAACTGACTACTATCAAAGATTTAGCAAAATATTTTATTAACTTCCTCTATAACATGCATTAATGTGTATGTTGCAGAAATGGTGATCAGTCCTGCAGCTGTCTCAGATATTCTGTCCGAATTCTCGCGTCTCCTTTCAATGACTGATGATGAGCCCATCTGTATGGATTTTGTAATGGAGGTGGTCATGTCACTCTACTGTAGTGATCTTAGGTTCTTTCCGTTCCTACATTCCAATGTGGCTGCAGAAGACTTGTTATTGTCCCTCTTTCGGTTGAGTTGCCAGAATAACACAAGTATAAAAGACAAAATTGATGCTGCTTGGCAAGTTGGTATCTCTTCACTTGCCCAGCTCCATGGCAGCTGTAGTGAAACCTTCTTGAACCTTACATTAAAGTTTGCTGAAGTTGTGAAGGAAGAACTGTTGACAAGGTGAGTTTCTGAAGATGCAAGTCACATCCCACTAGATTTGAGTATTCAGCAACCTCAGTGTGAGAATCTCAAATATTCCAAAATGAGTTTCATTTGTGTACTGTTCATGTCGTGGGTTATTAAATTTCCTACATGTAGCTGCTGACTTCTGTGAATTCATAACAGGACGCATAACTGAACAGGTTGGTAGTGGTAATTCGGTAGATGTTCAGGAGATACCTGGTAGGAATGCTGGCTGGCTTACCAGCTGTCATGAATTATGGTTGTCTTACTTTTGTTCATTCTTTCCAAACGAACACAGGGATAGTACCTTTATGTGGGTTATTCCCATCCACCTAATACTCATCTCTTCCTGTTGTGCATGAACCTTGATGAGTTTATGATACTTCCAAGATATTGTAGTTTTCCTCATATCCAGGTTATTTAATTTCTATAGATGATTCAGTTCTTATATCAATGCATTTCACTTTAGAGCAATGTTTCCAAGCTTAATTTGGCCCTGAAATGTTCATCCGCAAAAATGTTTTGTGGGGCCCATGATGATGATGATGACGACGATGATGATGATAAGTTTCCTATGTAGGAAGCTGGAATACTGGGTCACAAATAATGAAGGATAATAATGAATAGATGTTACACAAGGGTGTGAAATCAACATACTGATTACTATCACGTATTTGGAAGTAATAATCATAGTTCTTGTTTGTGGAAAATGAACCTTAAAAACTAACATGGTGGTCCATAACAAAAAGAAACTCATTTGCAAAATATAGCTATTGTATTTATTCTGGTGTTGCATTAATTCAGAAAAGTAAACAAATGATTCAATGTCAAGTAAAAAATGAAAATTATTTTAAGTGAAGTTTAGAATATTAATATTTAGATTATCATTTATTGATATTGTATTTGAAGTTTTCATAGAAATCTTGTTCCCGCATTGTGCAGTGCCATGTGAGAAACAGAATTTTACAGTTCTTTTACACACATAGGTTTAATTGAAAGTTGTCTAGCAAAGCAGCATCTGAAAATTGTGTTTAATGCACGGGTATACAAATCCCAGGCATGAACTCGCCATAGCAACAGAATTTTGTAGCGTAGTACCTAACATTTGGGGTGTCTCAAAATGGAACTTGATTTATGTGGTGAGGTGATCCCCAGATTGCTGGAAAATTTGTGTACCCCTGCTTTAATGTCATATTTTTTTGTGGTAAGGGAAAGGAGTCACTTGTATAATAAACATTGAAGAGTATAACTCTGAATTGTGCCATCCCTGTTGTGTAGTATAAACTAGCAAGTAGGTATGAAGTCAATAACACAACTATTGTTTAATTAGATGTTGTATTCTACCTAGAATATAATATCTAATTAAACAGTGGTTGTGTTATTGACTTCATACCTACTTGCTAATTGAAGAGTATAGATATGACCTAAAGAGACAGGCCAGTTTGACAGCTCTTTGACCACTGGTTAGCCAGTGGGAAGTGGGGAGGGGCAGTATCAGCAGCATGAAACAAAATTGTATATTTGTGTCCAAACTTAGGTTTTACTCACCCTTGCTAATAGTGTATTCTTAGCTGTTAATCAGATTTGATTGCAGGAGCATTTCCAATTGCATTTGGTGACTAAAGTTTATTTATTTTTTTTAAACACACACACACACACACACACACAGACACACATCTGTTGTTACAGTTTCATGTACTTTACTTTTAGGTATTCAGGTGGGAGGCAGGAAGATAAAGATTTGAGCTTAACGGTTGAGTGCTTTATTTTGGATGGCAATTTTGAACGAGGTTGTTCTCATTGCAGGGAGGATGCATTAATTGTTCCCATTGATCACATTGTGGCTACAGTTGTATCTTTCCTTCATACATCTGCAAGATGTGTGCCAATTGACATTGATGACCTGGAGTCTTGTTTATCAACTGTGGTTAAACTTTGTTCAGTATTCCTAGACTGTTTGTCCTCGGAGTTTGCTGCCAGAGAACAAAAAGTAACGGCTGTTTGCCTGTATGCAGAAAACTTGAAAGGTTTGCTGAATCATATTACCAGACATTCACATACAAAATATTTGTTCAACACGAACCCCCAGAGTACTGGGAAATCTTCTGAGAATGGTGAAGATACTGTGGGTTTTGAGAAGGAAATTGTTCAGTATGTTATATTATTGCTGTTTTCTGTCACACTTATTTCAAAGTTACCTGAAAGTTTGAACCTGTGTGACAAAGATGAGTTAAAGGATGATGTCATGGAGGAAGATGTTAAGCAAGAAATGTCAAACAGTGATATTCGTCGTCTGGAGAATCACATTCTGACAGCCATTCATTCTGTAGCACTGTGCAAGTCCTTCATCAGACATTTCAAGAGTGTAAGTCATTATAAAGCATTCTTTCTCATGCCAAATACAGTAAAAATTGTTTTATTCGGCATTTCCGGGGGAAGGGGGTTGCCAGATATCGCAGTTTTCCAGATATCAGAATATCAATTTGGGGGCTGGGATAGCTCAGTGATATAGGGACTCACTATGTGCTGGACAGTCCAGGGATCAAATCCCAGTGGGGGCAAGATTTTCTGTACCCATTGAGACAGGCCATGGGGCCCATCCAGCCTCTTGTACAGTGGGTACTGGGTCTCTTTCCAGGGGGTAAAGCGCCTGGGGTATAGCATGACCACTTACCCCAATCTAGTGCCAAGGTTAAGAAACAGTAGAGCTATCCCTCTACTCCCCCTCTGGGTGTTCATGGCCTGTTAAGTGTGAACTTTACCTTTGTAAATTTGCCCGTTAACTTAGATTCCCGGATAATCCAGTTATGGATAAAACAGTTTTTACCATTATGTTACTTGAGAACTTGTGATTTTCATACTTTTATTCCACTTTTACTGCTGTATTAAATGCAAGATGTGGATCTCTGTACTGCGGATTTTATGTGCAAAATTTCCTTAATATTGTGTGGTGGTACAGCTGATGTATGTCATTGAGCGCAATACAGGGAGAAAACTTTAAAAAGAGGGTGCACATCAGTGATGTAGGCTTGCTTGGAAGGATAATATTACAAAGGGGCCTGAAAACTGGAACATGACCGTGCGGTCTTCATTGAAGTGTGTCAAGGCAGGTTACATTAGTGGGGTCCTGTGAAAGTGGTGGTGGTAGAGTAATGAACCATAGTGTTCAGTGAAGTGTGGGTGTTTTGTGATCAGCAGACAGCCATCTTCTCTATTATATTCTGAATTCTAGTGATCCATTTAATTTTATAAGTTTAGTAGGAATTTGACTTTTTGTTGTTTCTTATTTTTCAGTCAGTGTATTACTACAAGGTGTTTTTTAAAAATGACATTTTAGATGAACGATTTAAAATGTTGATGAATGTTATTGGTGCCAAGAAAATGGACATCACTTGCATCACAGCAAGAAGGTATATTTACAAAGACATTGTGTTTTTGAAGACATTTTATTTGCAATTTATTGTCTTTGAAATGTGTAATTTGTTTTTGACTATTTGGAAATCATTGCATGTGGCTAAACGTGCCCTATCAAAATGGCATTGTGACAAATCTTTACTATTCATAGACATTGAAATTTTTTGCAAGTTTCCATGGTTGGTATATATAGCACTTGATTTAATGTTAAAAACTTTGCCTTCTGCCTCTGCAATTTATTTGTGTATTTTATGTGACTCTTAGAATAAACAATGATTGCTTCCATATACAGCATTAATTGGTTGGTCTTTATAATTTGCTTATCGTTTAATAAAGCTGTCAATAACTCCGACTGTATACTGTTTAATAATAGGATGATTAGTGAACAATGAATTGGACTAGATATTGGAGGAACGGATCCGCCCTAAGTTGAGGCACTATTCTAGCATTTGTCTTGAGGGACTGATTGTAATACTAAAGTTGTCCTTGTGTGCATTGTGAAGGCATCTGAAGCAAGAGATACAGCTCCATTTATTCTGAACCTTGGTAATACCTGGTGGTCAGTGGTCAGCTTCATACCTCGGCCTTTTTACTGCTAGAGAAAGAGCAGTTTGTACTCATTGAATAGGAGGCTGTGTGGGCCCCTGACCCTGTCTTGATGTCTTGCTCTGCTGGTAATCAAATCGTGATATCTCAGATGTCTAGCCCATAGCTTAGAGACTGGCAAATTCTGTGCTTCAGAAGGTTAACTTGCACATATGTTTGTTGTCGTGTTGTGTAGTGTAGTGAGTAAGAAGTAATTCTGCTGTGACACAGAAGACTAAAATGTAATCCCTGATGACATTTGAACCATCTAAAACTGTAGTTATATTTAACAGCCTGTGTAGGTGTCATTTTATCCTTCTTAGATGTGTCCACAAAACTGTGAAAGGCATCTGTTAGCTTTGTCCTGTCTGTCTGAATCCACATGGAACAACTTGGCTGCCACTGAACAGATTTTCATGACATTTGATGATTGAGTGTTTTTCAAAAATCTGTCAATAAAATTCAAGGTTTATAAAAATCTGATAAGACGTACAGATACTGTACATGAAGACATGTGTACATTTATGACGATATCTTCCTGCATTCTTAAAATGAGAAATGTTACAGACAAATGTTGTAGAGAAAATCAAAACACACATTTTGTGTTCAGTAATTTTTTTCTGAAAATTGTGTGCTATTTATGAGATAATGTGTAAAGGTGTTGTAGAGTTAGAGAGGCCACAGTTGACGATATAATATGGGGCATGTGCTTTGCATGCTGGATAATTAAGGCTACAGACACACACTCAGAATATGTAATATTTATTGCTCTTCCATGGCATCGGTGGTTACTCAAACGTGCCTCACTGTTAGGGTTAGATGTACATTGCCTCTGTTGTTTAACCATAGTTTGACATTAAAAATGGAAGATTTGGTGCCAGATGATTATATTGGAACTATACTTTGGCATGGGGGACTGCGGTGGCACAGCGGTTAAGGTGCTGTGCTACAAATTGGAAGGTCGCTGGTTCGATCCCAGCTGGTGTCATTGGAATATTTTATTGACATAAAATCCTTCCAATTGCACTATGGCCCTGGGGTCAACTCAGCCTCTAACAGAAATGAGTACCAGGAGCATTTCCTGGGGGTAAAGGCGGCCAGTGCGTAAAGCTGACAACCTACCACCATCCTGTGCTGTTGTCACGAAATCTGGGAACCTTAACTTCCTGGAGCCCTCTGGGCCACTCCAGGCCTGTAACAGGACTGCTTTACCTTTTTTTATACTTTGGCATACTGGTCATCAGACACAGTATTCGGTTGTAACTCTTAAATCTGTAACAATAGAGTGCTCAGATTGTAAAAGTTGGTATTCTAATTTAATTTGCATGTTGTTTGCACAGATTGTCTCAGCACATAAGAATTTTATTTTCAGGGCATTGCAGTGTGAAAGTTCGTGGGTGAAGGCATTGCACCTTTTGCACACACAAGTGTTGACACAATCAGATGTGCATGAACTCTACTCAGTTCTTGCATCAGATGCAGATTCTCAAACAATCCATATATCTGAGGTAATACACCAACTTTATATTATGTTTATAGTGACTGTTTCCACATCCTCACGATTATACTCCCAATGGGATTTGTGGAAAATGAATAAGGTTAAAATTACAATTACAATCATGATACCAAAGAGTGGAGTTTTCATTCTATTCAAGGAGAATGAGATGGGCAGGATTTGGGCACAAAGTGAGAAATGCATGCAATTATAGTATTGAAATTTCAAGGGAAAAGCTGCATTAGAAGACCCGTGTATTTGTGGGAGAACTACTGTTAAGCTATTGGTGCTGGAATTCAATGGTCAGTGTGACTTACAGCAGGCTGGAGTTTTAATGGGAGCTGCATAATGAAGCCTGTTACATGCTTTGGTTATACTTGTCATTCCGTGTTCAGAGCATTGTGCTATTTGTGGGGTATACCTGACGGTGGGTGCTGAAGGGTTAAAGTTGTCACACAACTTTAGATGTAGATTCTAATCGTAGCTTAGTTAAGCTATAAGTACATCAGTAAAGGGCTGGACTTGGTAAATTGTAAAGGCAAAGCTAATGTTTTTGCTTTCCATGCAAAGAAGGCATACTGGGGGGAGTAGGGGTATAGCACCACTCATTCTTAATCTCGGGCACTAGATAAAGGTGAGTAATCAGTTTTATGCCCTGGCTGCTTACCCCCTGGAAAAGAGCCCTGGTACCCACTAAAAAGGAGGGTGGGTGGGAGTTAAAGTGGGTATAGATGTTTTGGGGACTGGAAAAATCCCTTTGCTGGGTCTGGGATTGAACTCCAGATCATCCAGCCCACAGGCTACAAGATGGGAGAATAGTATTAAAGCAGTAGAATGTGAGAGTTGTGGCTGGATTCAGCTAGCTGAGGATAGAGCCCACCTTTGTGAACATGGTAATGAAATTTTTGGTTCATTAAACACCGGAAATTTGTGAGTGCCTGTGAGACTATAACCTTCTCTAGATGGACTGTTCAAGGGAGTTAATATTCTAAGGGTGTAACAACACAATAAAATATTGTTGCCTGCTTGTTAATATTCCAGTTGCACGCTGGCATGTTTTGTGTTTCAATGCAAAACTCTTTTATTACAGATATTTCCATCCTGTCTGAAGGTGGAAGATATGAGACCAGATGAGACAACACTGAATGAGGATAAGCTGCTAATGTTGACATCCTGGTTGAATCAGTTAGAAGGACCTATTCCTTTAGGTTGTCGTAACCCTGTTGTGAGTTTCCTCAATTCTGTGTTTGCCTGGTACAAGCAGGATGACAAAGCTGAATTATTATTTGACTGGTAAGTGTATGCACTTCATGATTTTTTCCCCCTGTCTAGGGTATTCACTATAAACAGTATTTATGTAGGTTGGTTAAGAATGTTGATATATTTAGGACATTGTGAGAATAGGCATGAGTAAACAACACAGCACCAACCTAATGGAACTATAGAGTTGTAAAAGTTGATTTACTCACACTTTGCTGCAAAAAAACCAAACAGATGGCTTTTGTAAACTAAAGTAAGTAAATTGCACTGAAGCTATAGAGAAGGTTTTACTGTGACAAACAAGTAATGTTTTATGTTGCTACTCCTTGTTACTGTCTTTGCAGTATCAGTGTTTTTCTGGGCTAATAAGGAACATAGGCAAGTACTGTATGTAATGTGAATTGCACCTTGATGGCATTTGAAGACCTTTAAGTTATAAAAGTCTCCATTTTATCTGATAGACAGAAAATATGTTGGTTCATTTTAACTATGCTCATGCATGGAAGTACACACACAAGGAAAAAGATATTCTGGGGAACATGTTGACCTTCAGATGTGTGTACAGTAGACTTTCAATCTCTATGTATTGCTGTTACCTGGGTCAGAATTTTCAGTGAAACTAGAGATGCGGTATGGTGCTATATCCATTGAGAAATAGTAATACCTGTTTGTCTGATGGTTTATATTTTACATCTGTTTTCTAATACCTAACCTATTTTTGACAGTGAAGTAAAGTGGCCCCAGGTGAAAGGAGTTATAGCAGTGGCAAGGTTCCTGGCTGCTGTGGTAGAAAAGTGTCCACAGCTCCTTACAGCCGATCTGTGGGATGCCACAATCATATCACTTGCTTCCTGGGTGCTGACATTGAAAAATAGCAGGAATTTACTCTTACTGCCACCAGAAGGAGGCATACTACCATTGGTGCCTAAAACATTACCAGTTGAAGCTAAACATGGAAATAATGTGCCTCCTGATTCAAAGAAGAATCTATCTGCAGTTGGTAAATCCAGTCATATGGTCAAGTTATTTTGCCTGGACAGTAATAATAATGCAACATTTGCAGTGGCAGTATTTCAGCTTTATAAGGCCGTGACTGACTTCCTGGCTGGGCAGTATAATGTTTTGGACCATATGGTTATGGAATGGACTGATGTATTTGCTGATGTTGTTCATAAGGCAGTTGTCTCTGTATTTTTTACAGTAATTGGTAAGTAAGTGTACGTACGGTACCTTAAAATATGTATTTAAAATCTCCACAGGGCTTTCGTCATTTGCAGTTACATTTTTAGTGGTTTCAGTCTAACTAGACCAGTTCTTGATTTTCTTTTTATAAAATATTCTTCAGTTTGGCATTGAGATTTGTTTTTTGGACAGAAATTTCACTAATAAGGGGTAGGTATTATGGCATAATGATAGAAGGAAAGGATAATGTATGTAGTGGACGAAATGATGAAATGATGTTACATTATTTTATCTGAGACATTGACATTCACAAAGACATTCTTACAGAATTGTAAGTACATATTGTTTAGTGTAGTGCCTGCATACTGTATGTGTGCACATGTAGTGTACCCATTATTTCCAAATTTTCAGGTTGGATGTGTGCATTTGTCTTTGGTGTGAGTCAGGAAGTATGTTGCGTATGTCTCATTGTAGCACAGTTGATGTGGTTTATTATGTCATATGGTATTCCTGCATGCATTAACAGGTTTTGGCAGTATACAGAAGTACGCTGTCTTGTAGAAATATAATATAATGTATCATTGAGGGTGTATGTTTAGCTGTGCAGGATTTGGTCTGTTCATAAGAATGTACTGAATGGTACAGTTCTCTTATTGAGTCATTCTGTAGCTGCTTAAAACTGTTCAGTGATATTTGGTACTATTGTTAACACAGATATTGTCTTTAAGCAACACACCAAACGGTACTCACAAAAATCACTTTGACCCAAGCAAATGCGTAACATTCTTCAAGGTCAGCAGCTGGGATAAGAGAGCTGCACATGAAGTATTCTGGTATTGCCACTTGCTTGTTACAGGTTTGGTTCAGGACAATTCTGTCTCTCTTCTTGATGTGCCATTTCTTGAGAGTTTGGGAGATGTGATACTACGGATTGATCCAAAGTACTTCTTCCCATCTGACTCCACAGATAATTCAGTGATAAACCGCTTATGTGAACTGTTACATTCTCCTATAATTTCACTTCAGCTTACAGCCTATCATACACTGACCAGGTGAGTCACTGTTCTTAAGTTTCATCTGTGTTATTCTTACAGGGTTATGCTAGAAGTCTGCTGGGAATTTTACCATCTGGCTCTTGGCTTTTACATATATTTGAAGTTAAGGATGCATGAATCTGCATCACTCTTCAGCCATGTCTACATTTTATTTGTGCATACGTATGTTTTAGTATAGATGTGGGGTAAGGGGTGAAATTCCACAAATGCCATCAGGTAGTCAAATTGGGCTGAAGGGGGGTGTCTGTATAAGGTATGGGAATCGTATCTGTAAGCACGGTACTGGTCTAAGGTAATAGTTTCAGTTTGAGTACGTTTGAAGGCCTGTTCATTGACAGGTGTGGTTCTGACAGAAATCAGACAGAACTGCCATGGAAAGAAGAGTGGTTATCATGTTCTTCATGTAATGTCTTTTTGGACATAACAGTTATTCAAATATATTGCTGTTTCAGATTAATTCAGAAGCTGATTGACTTGGACACATGTTTGGGTACAGAGCATGAAAGATTTGGCCTATCGGTGTTCCAGGACAATTTACAGGAAACACAGATGGTTGTGCAAAACTTGCTGCTTGATATTTCTTTGGGAAATAGTTGCACAGTGTGTCCATTTACTGATGCGTACTACTACACAACAGCTTATCTCCTACTTTGGGATGTTGTCTTTCAGATGTGTGGATTAGCCAGCGCTGAGCTACGTTCCCAGTATGCAACCCATATTAGGTATTTCGAACATTGTACCACTGCTTTTAGTTACACTTCTACTTAACTAGTTGATATATCAGTTAAAAAAAGAATATGCTGTATCACAAAACATACTTATGTAAATCAACTATAAATTATATGTTTTTTGCTGCATATTTTCTTTTTGGTTTTCCTAAAATTTTGGCCAAAATATTGACACTTAATGTGTTTTGGGTCAGTGTCACATAGTGTTCCATCTGCCAGTAAGCAAGGATGGCCTTGGATTATAGGTGGACTTGTTCTAGACACTGTAGCATCATTGTTAGGATGCTGTTTTCTGTCTAATGGCATATAAATGCAGAAACATCAAAATAAGTAGAAGGATAAAGTTCACCCTCAAACAGGCTGTGAAGGCCCAGACGGGGAGTAGAGGTATAACTGTACTTTCTCTTTAATCTTGGCAATAGATAGGGGTGTGTGGTCAGTGCCATGCCCCAGTCATTTTACCCTTGGGAAAATAAAGCAAAGCCAAGATATTATATCCTAAGATAATGAGTTATAAACAACTTACACCATTTGAAATCAAATATTGATGTTAAACAGCAACTGTGATTTGAATGAAAGTGGCAGTGAGTTAGTAATTAATAGTGACAGCTGTGATAGAATATTTTTTGGTTAGTATTAAAGTTAGTATGTTTAACCTGTATTGTCATAATCTCATGTTTTGAAGAAAATTTGCTTTGTGTGCATGGAATCATTGCAGGGAGTTGGGTTTCTTAAACAGCCTCCTACAGAATGTGTTTCGACTGATGCCTGAACAAGTGTTGCAAACAAAAGACCCTAAATTTAAGCTTCAAAAGACGTCAGAAATGTTCTCTTCAGCGCCGTCTCTGGTGTTCTCTCAGACATGCAGCAGTGAGATGTTGGAACATATGTCTTGCTGGGTAAGCTTTGAAATAATTTTAATATTAACCTTTATGGTCTGGAAATAAGAAAATTAACCTATATCATCTAGTCTTCAAATTCCAGTGTAGCCACTGACAGCTTTTATTTTCACTTTGAACACACATGCCTCCACCTGCGCAGGACATTGTTTTACTTTCGTCTTTGAAGAGTTACATTTAGTGGTGCATGGCATTCCATTCAGCCAACAGAGATTAAATTCCCTGCTCCTGCAGGTGCTGACTGCTAGATTTTAAAATGGGGTAACTGTTTTTGTGTAGAAAGGAACTGCTGCCGGGCCAAATAGACCACATGCATGTGCCATAGTGAGACACATGGCTGATAAAGGTTATTAGAATATGAAAGATGTAAATATATTTTAACATACATTCTGGTGATCATAAACTCTTTATTCAATTAGGAAAAGTGTTGAGTAGGCTTACTGTTTTTGTTTAGCATGTATTATGTTCTTGAGTGCTTACTAAAACAAGGTGATTGGATACACAAAACTATGACTTTGTGTATTGTTTTACTGTGTATATTATTTGGGCCCCATTCTGTGAGAAGTGTAGATTGGTGATGTTAGAGAACCACAAGCAAAGACAGGAGTTAGGAGTCCTAGGTAAATTGTATTAAACTAGGTAAAAGATATGCAGTGAGTGAGGATATAGACTAGACTGAGCTGATCCCATTTTTGTTCCTGATAAGTTTTTGTGAATATGGGAGTTCATAGAATTTGTATCATTGTACATGAGGTATCCATTCTTCTGGGATGTGATCCCTTGTCGTTTTCCAGACAAACAGATATGTCTTTTGTTCATGTGATAATAAACCTTTATGTTACATAAGAGCAAAGAATGTCTGTGTCATGGAGTTTGTCATCCTCTTGTCTATGGAGGTACACTGTAAATTGTACTTGTGTCTTCCTTCTGCTTCAGGCACATCAATTGATGTTCATTTCTGTATTTCAAGGCATACTGCAATGCTTTGCGGAGGCTACCAACTTTAGTGCGGCAGTGGTGGGGTGATTTGGAGCCAAAGGTTGCAACCCTTGTGGAACAAGTGACAATAGTGCATTGCGCACCTCTTTTATGTGCAGAGGAGATGAAAGTGATCCAGGCCAAAGACATACATCATAGTAACATGCTGGTAATGAAAGCCACTGAATTCTGTGACATTACTTTCAACTAAATGTCATATCCCACTTAGCATTAAGCATCATGACCATGTAAGAAGTCCGATGGAAGTCACTGTTCGCCTTATGTTCAGTGCACTTTGATCTGAGCAGGAATGTGCCTGATTTGCATTTGGGAGAGTTAAAAAAAGGAGCCAGGATAATATGGCATGTAATGGGGCTAGGCTACTGGCTGGAAGACTGGGGAATCATGGTTCATTTCCTGGCAGGGACAAGAGATTTTTCTATACTTTTAAGTGTTCAGACTGACTGGTGCCCAGCCAGTGTCGTAGTTGATGAATGCTGGGAGAGCTCTTTCTGTAGTGGTAGAGTGGCCAAGGGATGAAGCTGACCACTTACCTCCACATAATGCCAAGGTTAAGAATGAGTGGAACTATACTGCCACATACCCATATGCCTTCGTGGTATACAGAGGAGCAGCTTTACCTTACCTTAAAGTTGAAAGTTAAAAATGATTATGGTGACATTGGTGGTCATGGTGGTGGTCGTGGTGATGCACTAATACATACATGTTTTTAGTTGCAGATTGCTGCAGAATTACACATGTTGAAACTGCTATAAATTCATATTTATTTTGGAGGCTGCAGGAAATGCTGCAACATCTTGTGTGGCCGCAGCCCAGACTTTGCATGTTTCTGATTTATACTAAAACCAAGTGATGGAATGACATTTGAAAGTCCTGACAGGAAACATTTCTTTGTGCCCCCTTTTAAAAATGGCTACAGAAACAGCGTGGATTGCAGTTTAGACTTAAACTCTCTGGTGAATCCTACGTTATTGAGGGGCTTGAAGGTTTCAGTTCCAGCCATTTGCATTCTTTTGTCTTTGTATTAGGGTTCTTTAATTAGGGATGCAGGACATAGTTGTAAGGAGTGTCATTGTGGTCAGATGGAAAGGTATCTCATTTGTATTTCTCCATCTGGCAGAACAACAGAAGGGGAATTTTGTAGGAGAAATAGTGACCACAGCAGAACATGGATGAATGGAAACATACTTCATGTGTACTGAGATATATAAAGCACTTGCAGCTGAAAAGAACAAATGTTGCAAGATTTTAGGCTTCTGCTGTGGCATAGATGAGGTTTTTAGCTCCTCTGGAATGTTGCAGACTGCCAACCATGCCACAAAACATCCCAGAACAGCAAATATTGCAACATAAATATAACTTGAAGTGTAGAATAATATATGGTCAAGTCCATATATATATACCTAAGTTTCATTTGATTTTTGACCATGAATGGACTTGTGCTATGTGATTTGAGGTAATATGGCATTTTGTTGTTAATGCTGAATGTGTATTCTCTTCTTCAGTTCATTATGAAGTCAGTTCACCACCTTGTCATGTAAGAAAATCAGTATCTTTGGCTGACAAACTAGAGCATATGTGATACCATATTCCTTTTCTGTGCATTTAGTATAAAGTTTAAATTATGTAAAATCTAAGCTTGAGATACAACTCCCTGCTTTTGCATTACTTCCTGTGAGGAAATTCTTCATTAGTGATTTACCTTGTACGCACTGTTTTCTGTGTCATATTATTAGCCCAGTGTGTAAGATTATTAAGTGGAACTCAAGACAGGCATTGGTGTTCCATAACAGTTTTCAGTTGCCCTTAACATTTTATTTTCAGTTGTCATTCACAGATGGCTTTTTGTGTATGGTGTGCCTGGTGTGCCTGGCTGGTGGCAGTTGTTTACTATCACTGTGTACCTTGTGTGTGTATTCTTTCATTGTCATGTGGATTTGTTAAGGTTCTGTAATAATGGCAAGGCATAATATTCCAGGAAAATGTAATGTTGGCAGGCAGGAGCAGTGGAAATGAAATACTGTATTTACTTGAATGCAAGACAAGATTTTTTCCCATAAATTTGGAGCTTCATTTTGTGAGGCTGTCTTAAATTTGCAAATGAAGCGCCGAACTGGACTGCACCAATCTGGATCGCTCTGAACCGGACCATGTGGAGCCAAAACTTGGCCTGCATTACCAAATTATCATGTGAGATCTCTGCTATTCTGAGATATTATGCAGCGTAGATTTGTATGTCCTTACTGACATTTCAGGATGTCCAATGGGTCCCATCTTCGAGCGTCAAGGAATCCAAAACAGAGAAAACAGCATGATTGAAGTTAACTGTCACAATCTTCTTTTTCTGAGACTTTGTGCATCGTCTAATTTTTTAAAGAAGCAGTACATTTTGGAGGCTGACTCTGTTTCTCTTGAGGGCAAAGATGCACCTAACCTGGTGGACCTCTTAGATTGAGCTATTCTCAATTACTCGGTACCATAGAAACAGTAACTTGTTACGATATACACCTGCGAACAGATCTAGTTGAAGGGTAGTAAGAGGAAAATGGCTATTGAAAAATTAAAAATTACCTACAAGACACAAAAATAAAACCTGGACCAATTCACAAATTAAAAACCATAAAAAGAGACATGAACTCAGATTGATCAGGCCACAGACACATCACAAAAATCCAGAACGCATATATTTAAATTCTTAACACCATTAATACCATCTTCGGAGAAAATTGTGAATCATCATGGATTCATGCAAGTTTATAAACCAAGAAATATAAATATATTATTTATTCAATGTGGATCATAACAGCATGATAGTGCTCACCACAAGTGGGTGTGAAGAGTTCTAAGAAGTGCTGTATATCCAGTGCAATGGATGGGACTGATTTTGATATACTATGGAATGGCAGTGAAGAGGATGGGAGGAAATGTTAGGAGTGAATGTGAGGAAGATGAAGGCACTGATTATGAAGATGGTGACAGTGACACTGATTGGTAAAGGTAGATAGTATCTGGCATGTTTTGTGTATGCAGTGTCTGAAATTAGTAGTAAAATATTTTTTAGCAGACATTCTGTTTCTGGGGGGTCATCTTAGATTTGGATAAATATATTTTCCCTTGGCAGACTTTTTTTTTTTTTTTTGATTATTTT
>Ga0123357_10002117_pt1 | contig 21865 bp, 23 predicted proteins | sample TergutEmb28metaG_FD_89873 | JGI IMG/M metagenome (GOLD analysis project Ga0123357, IMG submission 89873) | Embiratermes neotenicus P4 segment gut microbial communities from Petit-Saut dam, French Guiana - Emb289 P4 | ecosystem: Host-associated > Arthropoda: Insects > Digestive system > Gut ... | reverse complement strand
GCCAATCCGGACAGCGCTCGGCGGACAGGGTGGATAATCCGCCATTTACGCGGCGACGATCATGCTCCCTCCTGCCGAGACGACAGCGGTGCGCAGGCCCGACGGGGGTTCCTGGTCGGTGATCAACCCCGCGAACGAGTCCCAATCGGCGACGTGGAAAGGCGCGATCCGACTGAATTTGCTCGAATCCGCCAGCACGTAGGATTTCGCGCTATTGCGCATCATCGCCTGCCGGATGGTGATTTCCTCCAGATAGAAATCGGTGAGCCCGGCGCTCGGGTGGACGCCTCCTGAGCCGATGAAAGCGACGTCGGCGCGCATATTTTCCACCATGTCGACGGCGTGCTGGCCCGACATCGACAAATCCCCGCCCCGGACCGGTCCGCCGGTCACCAACAACCGGATATGCGGGCGTTTGGACAATTCGACCCCTGTCGACAGGGAATTGGTGACGACGATGCCTCTGAAATCTTTGGGCAACGCCAGCGCGACGCACAGCGCCGTCGTCCCCAGGTCGAGGAAAATGGTCGACTGGTTGTGGATCAGGCCCACCGCCGCCTGGCCGATCCGCAGTTTGGCGGGCTCCTGGAGCCTCGTCCGGTCTTGGAACGACGGCTCCTCGCTGAGCCGGTAGCCGACGGTGGTCGCCCCGCCGTGGACGCGCTCCAGCACGCCCTCGCATTCGAGCGTCGCCAGGTCGCGGCGGATGGTCTCGACGGACACGCGTAGGTCGTCGGACAGGTCCTGGGTGCGCACCATCCCGGCCTGGGTGAGCCGTTGGATGATCCACGACCGGCGCACAGCGGGCAGCTCGGTGCCTGCCAGCACGTCCACACGACCGTTCATGCCCGAAAATTACCATTTTTGCCCGTTTAAGGTCAACGATGCCCGCTTGTGCATGACTACCCACGTCACGCAGGCACTGCCTGGGCCAGGCCCGCGCCCTGAACCGCCGCGTCGACATCACCGTGGCGTAGGCTAAAGGCCGCTGGCGCGGACATGTGGGCTTGGCGCTTGGAGGCGACGATGGATAGGAAGCCTCGTGAATCACGGTGGCGGCGCGCCGTGGCTCGCCTATTCGGCACCAGAGCTGTTTCTTCGATGTACGGAATACGGTGGAGCGGTTTCGGCATCGTGTGTCTCGCGCTGGCGATCGTTTTTGCAGTGGTGGGGCGGGCAAGGAATTACGACAATCCACTGTGGTTTAACACATGTTTGGTGCTCTTGGGGGTCTCGACCATCGACGGTGTTGTGTGGACGGTCGTTGATCATGTGGCCAGCCGCCGCCACCACGAGACGCTGGATGAGTACGACGCGTCACACGGTCGGCCAGAGGGTTTGCAGACGACGCTGACGACGCCTATCGATCACATGAAACGCGAGCCGCGCGGGCGGGTGTGATGCGATGAATGTCAACGTTGTCAGCAGCGACGATTGGGGTATCTGCGCGAAATACGTCGGATTCGGCAGGATTGGGCCGGGGTCCATGGGTACCGGTTGGTGGAAATCACTGTGGATTCATCACGCGGGAGTGAGCTTGGGGTGGCTGGGATTTGGCAGCCACGGGAGGGTTTATGCCACGTGGGCCGACTTGGACCGCCCGTGGTTCGGCGTTCCTCCAGACGAGTTCGGGCCCGGCGCCGTCGGGTGGGGCGCCGGTGCCATCGATTCGTATTCATTCCTGACCCTGCGACGCGATTGGCCGGCAATCCGAAAGACCTGGACGACGATGCGCCCCGATGCCCAATCGTGGCGCGCCTCGCGGATTTTCGCCCAGTTGTATTGGCCGCGAACGTTTGTGCCGCCGGCGCCGCCGTCCCATGTGCCAACCGACCCATTCGCGGCGACGAGCCCGCAGCTAGATTCGGCGGCCCAGCGGTTGTACGCGATCATGATGGCTGTGCCAGTTCTGGCGGTATTCGGCTTTATTGTGTCGGTATTTCTCCTCACCGTTCGATCAGCCGGATATTTTTCTTATGTGACGAATACCACCGTGGCGCTTTTTCTGGCGATCGAGGCGATGTTTCTGTTGTCGGTGATTTGTGAATTGTTGATGCGCCGCGCGCAGCCCTGGAAATCCTTGCGGCCATCGCGGGTTTTCCCGCTGACGTTGTGGTACAACGCGGCCGGGTCAGTTCTCGCACCCATCGTCGCCACCGCGATTTATCTAATTCTGTGGGCTCGCTGGCAATAACGCCGCCACGTCGACGCCCACGCTGGCCGCCGCTTTCGCCAAGCGCTCGTCTAGGGTCATGACGCTGGCCGACGAGGTCTGCGCCAGCCACAACACCACGGCATCGGGGAGCTTGAGGCCGGACTCCGCCCGCACCTGGGCCAGATGCCGCACGTCGCCCGCCAGCAGCGGGGAGACGACGATGCCCATGTTCGCGATGAAGACCTCTGCCGCGCCGGCCACGCCCGCCGCCGTCGGACGGATCAGGAATTCCGTCAACGTCAACGAGGACAACGCGAACTGCTCGGCGGCGTTCGCCAAGAACAACGCTTCGGCCCGCTCGTGCTGGGCGTCGGCTGGATCGAACAAGGCGATCAGCACGCTCGCGTCCAGGACGATCACGCCGGCCACTCGTCCTGCTTGTACTGCTCGTACCAACCGGCGGGCCACACCCCGGCCATCGATCCGGACGCTGCCCGGACCAGGTCGCGACGCCTGCGGGCCACGTCGTCCAACATCGCGTCCACCTTCTCGTGCCCGCTGGCTAGCAGACGCCGCAGCAGCGCGGCCCGGTTGGCGGCGTCGTCAGGCCACGCCCTGGCGGCGTCGTCCAGCCATGTTTGCACATCGGGCGTCTCCGTAATCATGTGACGCGGCAAGGTCGTCGGCATAGGCAAAGTGTAACACTATCGAGTTAGTGTTGCACTTCGGCCATAGTGGCGCAAGTTCCCGGCATTATCTGGCAGCACTCGCACAAAGATGCCGCCATCTTTGCGATATTGTCAGTGCGACCTGGCATGCTGGGGACCGTGGACGCGACGTTTTCCCAAGCGATGTTGGCGCTGGGGCCCGAGGGGTTGCTGGCGCAGCGTGCCGTCGACCGGATGGTGAAGGCCGCGCGCAAGGTGCGCCCGGACGCGGCGTTCACCCAGGTGGCGGCAAACGCGTTGGACGCCGGGTCGCTGGCGGAAATCACGAGCGCGTCACTGTTCACGTCGTCGGCGATCGCGGTGATCACGGACTTGGCCGATCTGCCGGCGGCGCTGGTGGATCCGTTGGTGGCGTTGGCCGTCGATCCGGGGCCGGACTTGGCGTTGGCGTTGGTCCATCCGGGCGGGGTGAAGGGCCGGGGGGTGGCCGACAAGTTGAAGAAGGCGGGGGTTCACGTCGTCGAGTGCCGTGCGCTCAAGCCGTGGGAGTTGCCAGATTTCATCGTCGGGGAGGTGCGCCGGGATTCCGGCCACATCGACCAGGCTGCTGCGGGGGCGTTGGTGGACGCGGTGGGGACGGACCTGCGGACGGTCGCGTCGGCGGTGCGCCAGTTGTTGGACGATTCGGACGACGGCACCATTACCGAGGCGACGGTGAAGCGTTATTTCGGCGGGCGGGCCGAGGTGACCAGTTTCGGCGTCGCCGACGACGCGATGGCCGGGCGGGTCAGCGAGGCGTTGGCGAAGCTGCGGTGGGCGTTGGCCACGGGCGTGGCGCCCGTGTTGGTGACGAGCGCGATGGCGGGCAGTCTGCGCGGCCTGGGCAAGTACCTGGACGTCCGCGATTCCGGACGGCGCGACGCCGATTTGGCACGCGCGGTGGGTGTCCCGCCGTGGAAACTCAAGGATTTGGCGCGCCAGTCACGCGACTGGGGGCCGTCGTCGGTGGCGAAGGCGTTGCAGGCGGTGGCGACGGCTGACGCCCAGGTCAAGGGTGCCGCCAGCGATCCGGATTTTGCGTTGGAACAGTTGGTGATCACGGTCTCGGGGTTGCGGCAACGGGCAGGCCGGGGTCGGTGAGAACTCCTGTGTGGATTCGACACAGGGCAAAGCAAAACAATACCGGAATTGGTATAGCTTTGCTTATGGCGGCACGAGACATTCTTTTTATTGATAGTCGATGTCTGAAAAGTCGAGGTCTAAGACGCTGGCATTCTCGTGGGGGTTCGGGACGTAGCCGACGGTGGCCGTGGGTAATCCGGCGAGATATTTTCGCAGTCTGTTGGACATGGGCTTGAACGTCGCGAAAGTGACGCCGCCGGAGACGACGGCTCCAACGACGGGGATCACTTTCCCGACGGCTTGCGTGAAGGCAGTCTTGGTCATCGTGACGCCAATCGCCTTGGCGATTTGATTGACGATCCTGTAGAGCAGGTTTTTCGTGAGAACCTCTTGCATGAGTTTTTCCGGCACGTTGTGGGCGGCCACCTCGGCGATTTTGGCCAGGGCGGCGTTGGCGCTATTCACCCCGAACATCACGCCGACGAACAGCGTGAGCTGGTTGGCGGTGCCGTCGTCCAATTCATCGCGACCGTCCCGGAACATTTCCCGCCAGCCATACAGGTAGGCGAGTTTTTGCAACACGCGGACGATGTGGCCGAAATATTGCACGACATCGGCGGGAATCGTTCCCGCCAACGCGAATCCGCCCGGTATTCCGGCTGCGGCGGACGTGGCGGACACCTGCGCCGTCTCGTAATTGACGCAGGATTTGGCGATGGGCTTGATGGCGTTGACGCTTATTCCGGCATGCGCTGGACTCGTGGCGATCGCCCGTTCGACCACGTCCGGCGCGAAATACTTCGACAGCGCCTTGCGCAGATATTCGGCGCGATTAACCCTGACACCGGGCAATCTCGCCGCAGACCGAAGCGCCAGCTCAAATTTGCTGTGGTCGCTTGGCACTGGCTGGGCTCTCATGCCGATGATTCTACTTTTCTCGAGCACGGGGTAAATCGCCCCATCTACCTCAAGCTATTGCGACCGAGGACCAGCGCTGGCTGGCGGGGTGAAACAATGTGCTCATGTACCACCAGGCCGACGAACTCCGCACCGCCATCGACGCGTTGAGCGTGCCGGGGCGCATGGCTTTGCTGTCGTCGTTTGCACGCGAATCCAGTCCCGATGAGTTGACGCGCGTGGTCGACGAGTGGCAGCAGTCCAACGATTTCTACCGGCGTTTGGCGATCCATATGGCCGCTGTGGCCTGCCGTACCGATTTGCTGGCGCCGCAACTCGACGACCCACAGGTCGGCCCCACGGTCATCGTCCGCCTGGCCGAATTGGGCGCCGCGAACCTCGTCGTCGAATGTCTCGGCGATCTGCCGCGTGTCCATCGTGACGCCTTTTACCGCGCGATCCGTCGCCTCGGCCTGACGTTGGTGGCTGACAGCGTCATCCGCCCCATGCGGGATCGCTTCGGAGACCAGGAGGCGGCTCGCATCGTCGGGATCTGTTCGCCAGCGGTGGCGGCAGAACACCTGCCCGGATTGGTCCACCTGATCGCGCACACCGGCGGGTCTTCCATCAATCACCTGGTCCGCCGGGCTCCGGACGTGGTGGGGGACGCGCTCAACGCGCTGGTCGGCCCGTGGCCGGCGACGACACGCATCCAGTTGTTGGCCGAGCGTTCCGGGTTGTTGGCCGAACTCGCCCGCGTCCGCCCTGGCTGCGTGTTCGATTTGTTGGAGCACTGTATTGGCGCGAATGGCTGGCCTGTGCATGGTGTATTCGCGCGCGTCATCAACGCGCTGGCGTCCGCCGACGCGGCGCGCACCGCCATCCTGCTGGCCCACGTCCCCCAGGTATGTCAGTACGTGTTGACGCGAGCGGCTGCGCGGCGATTGGTCGACGATGGCACCAGCCAAGACCAGTACGCGAACCTCCTGCGCACGCTGTGGAAATCCGGGCTTGCGGGAAGCCGTGGCGCGGCGCGGCTGCTCAAGGCGATTCCGCCCAGCAGGCGCACCGAGGCTATCGGACCGGATCTCCTGGCAACGGTATGGGTCGATCACCGTGTCGCCACGCTATTGCCCGCTGGCGCCCGCCACGACTACGCACGGCGTTGGCTTCATGCCCACGCTGGGGTTGGGCTTCTTTCCCGGCTGCCCTGGTTGGGGCTGCTGCCGGTTTCCGACCTGGACGAGGTTGTCGAGCTGACCCGCCGCCCCGATCCGGCCATCCGCCAGGCCGCGTACCAGACGCTGATCGACGCGGCCTTTCGGGAACGCACCGACGCGGCTATCGAGTGGGTGTTGCCCAAATTGTCGCGGCTGACGAATGAGCAAGACCCCGTGCGCCTGGCTGTCGCCACAGCCTTGCTTCGCAGCCTCAAAGATCGGCCCATGTCCACCAGCCTGCGGGTGTGGCTGGGTGACTTCATCGTCGCCGTCCGGCAGGCGCGCGACACGTCGTCGACGAGTGTCACGACGTTGACAAACCTCATCGAGTCATCGCTCAACAACGCCGTTGCAGTCGACGACACCGCTGCCACCACCTGGGCACTTGACCAGCTTGACGAGTTGTTCGCCACCGCCACCGGCGTCCTGCGTCCCTCCGGGCTGAGCCAGGCGGCGATCGACGCCGCAACGCCCCTGATGCTGTCCTGGATGAAACGCTGGCCGATCAGCCGCCGCATGGAGCAGATCCGGTGCCTTCATACTCGACGCCGGCCAGAAATCTGGGATGTGACCGCGCACCTCGTGCGTCGTGAAGCGTTATCCCCCAGCAACTGGCAGGCAGCGGCGATCCGGTACTATCTGGACGATCCTCGCCACCGGGGTGAACGGGTGGAGGAGATTCTCAAGGCCGCGCCTTCGGCTGGGTACCTCGGCTGTTGTGCCGTTATTCTCGCGGGGCAGCGTACGGATCTGTTGGATCCGTATTTGGTGGCCAGCCCCACTCCCGCCCGATTCGTCCACAGCGATGGATTTTTCGTCACGTCGCCCGGCCTGGTCGAACGGTGGCTGCCACGCCAGCAAGTCGCCTACGTTGCTGCTCTGACTGCGCGCATGTTCGTCGACAAGAAACTGCCCACCAGTTGGTCGCACGCGGCCACGTTGACGGCTGCGGCCCGTTGTGCCTCCGACGACCGCTTGCAGCGGTATCTGTCGGCGCAAGATGTCGTCCCGGTGGAGGCAGCCCTCGGGTCGCTGGGTAACGCCGGTTTGCCGCCGGACGAGGTGGCCGACCGCCTGTTGCGGGAGGCGGGCACTGATCGTGCACGGGTCGCCATGTACGCTCTGTCTCCTGTCCTGGGACGGCTGCCGCCCGCGCGAACACTTGCGCTGGCACGGCCCTTCATCCTGGGTGAGAAACCGGCCAAGGTGACCAGTCGCAAGGCCATCATCCAATTTGCCGACCAACTGCGGTTGCCGGACGTTGCCGTGTTGATGGCAGCCGTTCTCGCCCAGCCAGGCGTCCACCACGATGTCGCCTACTTCGCCGCAGCCGTGCTGAGCAGGCATCTCGACGACCCGCGCGCCCAGGCAGCCTTGCGCGCGCTGGCCGCGTCCAACCCGTTCGCTGTGTCCGGCGTGCTGCGCACTGCCTCGTGGTCCCTGGCGTCGGCAGGACGCGTGGCGTTGGCGGAACTGGTTGCCGACCTGCTGGGGTCCGACGATGAACTCGCGCGCCAGTTGGCCCGCGAGCGGTACGGACACCTGGCACAGTGGGCGCCGCAAGGCAACGCCACCCTGATCGAGCAGATTCTCCGTTCCCCCTGGGACGAGTGGCGCCAGACCGCGACCACACTGGGCGCCGCCGCCAGCCACGGCGTCCTGGACGGCCTGCTGGCAGTCATCGGGCAACTGGCCGCACGCGCCGACGCCGAGTCTGCCGCAGCTCCTAACGTGGAGGCGGATCTACCCAGCTTGCGACGCCTGGAATGCCTCGTTGGGACATGGGCGGCACAGCTTTTGCAGCCTGCCGCAGCCATCGCCGGCATGCGTGAGGTGTGTGCTGTGCTGGGCGACTTGGAGCTGACTCGCCCGCTGGCGGTGCGCGCTCTGGTGCAATCGGCGTTCCGCGTCGATCAGCCACGGGTTGACGGCGACTTGTTCGCCGCAGGCGCCGATCTCTGCGAGCCCTGGCTGGCAACTCTCGTTGGAAAGGACGTCGGCAGGTGGGGATCGGCCAGCGACCCGGATCATCTGGTGGCGTTGGCGACGCGGTACTGCCAGACGCCACAAGCGGGATTGGTGACCGCCCTCGTCGCCGCGCACCGTGGCGGCTGGTCAGGCGAATGGCTTGAGATTCTTGCCCATCTGCGGCATCACGACGACCCAGCGATCCGCGCGGTCGCATCCAGCATCGATCCCAGTGCGGTGTGACACGGCCAACTGCGCGACTGCGCGAGATTACGTCGCCGCGAGCGAATTTGTCGGTGCGACCTGGCAGGGTGGGGATCGTGGACGCGACGTTTTTCACGCGACACTAGGATGGCTTCACTTCATGACCCTTCACTTCATGACCAGAATGACCAGAGAGGAACACAGATGAATCCAGCAACAACGGCGCTCGTCCTTGTCGAGTTCCAGAATGACTTCACGTCGCAGGGCGGCTCCCTCCACGAGGCTGTGGCCGGCGTCATGGCCTCCACCGGCATGCTCGACAAAGCGGCACACGCGGCGGACGCGACGCGCGCAGCCGGGGCTTGCGTCATCCACAGCCCCATCACGTTCCAGCCCGGCTACTACGAGATCACCAAGCACCCGTACGGCATCCTGGCCGGCGTCGTGGATTCCACGTCGTTCGTCAAGGGCACCTGGGGCGCGGAAATCGTCGACTCCATGAAGCCGAAGGATGGCGACATCGTCTTGGAGGGCAAGCGGGGGCTCGACGCGTTCGCGTCCACCAACCTCGACTTCATCCTGCGCTCCAAGGGCATCCAGACGGTGGTGCTGGCCGGGTTCCTGACGAACTGCTGCGTCGAGTCGACCATGCGCAGCGCCTACGAGCGTGGGTACGAGGTCATCACGCTGACGGACTGCGTGGCCGCCACGTCGCAGCCGGAACACGACAACGCGATCCAGTACGACTACCCGATGTTCTCCAAGCCCATGACCGTCGCGGAGTACACCGAGGCGTTGGCCGGGGCGAAGGTGGCGGACGCGTCGCGCGGCTACTGAGGCGCGGTTCCGACATGACGATGGGGGGCGACCCCCATCGTCATCCAAGGGCGCGCGTGTTCATGTCTCCAGGCAACGCGAAGAGGCGGTGTATCAGGATCACGGGTAGGGCTCTAAGGCTCCTAGCTGGCCATCAAATCCAGCAAGGTCGGCTCGGGCGCGTCATCACAGCGGCGTCCCTGCGGGCGCAGCGGCGTCCCAGCCTGGTCGAGAAGCCCTCGGATGCGGGCAATGCTGTAGTCCGTTTCCGCTGCCAGTTGGCGAATGCTCTTGCCTGATTCGTATTGTTGCCTCAATTCAGCGCCGAGTTGCCCGGCGAAATCGGCGTCGAGGCGGACGTTCGGCTCAAGTTTGGGAATCCGGGTAATGGTTCCGCCCGCGTAACCCTTGTGCTGTTGCCCGCGCGGCGTGACAGTGGTGGCGGCTTCGTCGCCCCAGGCCGTCCAGCCTTCTTGCGGGTAGCGGGCGAACATTTCCAAATACGGCCCAGGCGAACACATCTGGATCACGTCGTATTGTTCGTCGGGCTTGCGGGAATGTTCGCGTTTGCGGGTCTCGATCATGTTCACCTGGCTGCGCGCCGGGGGGAGAGTCCGCATCGAACCGCGCACGCCGAACAGAATTAACTCGGTGACATTCCGGAAATAGAAGCCGACGCCGCGTCCGTCCGGGCCGCCGTCCTTGCGTCTTTTGGCCCACACGATATTGGAGACATAACGGAACCCCCACGATTCCATGACGCGCATTCCTTCAGGGAGAAGGGCGTTGGGAACCCACAGGTACAGGTGCGCGTTGTCTGCTGCTGCCGACGCTACGTCGATGCCGCAGATTTCGTCCATCGACAGGGTGGAATAACGGTCGAGCCGACGATGCTCGGGGGCTACTTTGCCCGTGCGGTTCTGGAATCGCCACGGCGGGTCGGCCAAGATCGTCTTGAACCCCCCGTCCACATGCGGCAACGGGGGCGGCTCAGTGATGATTCTGAGGGGGGTCGCCGTCGTTTGTGTCACAAAATCACGCTATCCATAAAGATCTAATTTGTCAAAATAGATCTTTACGCGGGGTGTCGGCGTCCGTTTGCCATCCATGCCATGTCCGGTGGCAAATAGCGGCGACGAGAACAGGGCAACCGCCCGCGTCGCCGCGTTGCAGACGCGGCAGGAGTTTCTTCGTGTTGGTGGTCGTGGACGTGCTCAGGACATTTTTGGCGGCTTTCTCGTCCATACCCGCCTCAATGCGGATGCGGTAGCCGAGTTCCCGCAGATCGTCGATCGTGCGCGTCACTAAAATGGCGCCGTCGATTAGCCCGGCGTCGTAGAGCGCGCGGTACGCCGCAAGGTCGCGGTCAAGGTTGCCGTCCTTGGCATTCCATTCCAAGTCCATCGCAATGCGGTCTTTGACGTTGTCGACCTTATAGCCCTCGTTCGTCACGCCCGACTCTTCCACGCGGACTTCCGTCTCGCCTGCGGCCGCAAAAGGCATAAGACGAAGCACGAGTTTGATCTGTGTGTCCACACGCCCCTCACGCCAACCCCGGCTTCGGAAAGCGTGGTTCAGGCGTTTTGCCAGCCCGGATTCTTCGCCGCCCGCGAGGATGAGGTCGTCGTCGATGAGTTCGAAGCCGTCCAAAATATCCATGACTTCTGCGAACGCAACGGGATTGGTCGCGCGCAGGATCGCCCCGGCGTTACGCGTCTCGAAGAAGTCATACCGAACGACTACATCAGCCGGGACGGACGCTTCGAACGATGTCGTGAGATTCATGGTTCCAGCCTATTCATCCGGTCCTGGATTGGGACCTGGCACCATCGTCGCAGGAGCCACTGACAATTTCTCTTATACCCCCGGCGGCGTTGAACGGCCGCACAATGATGACGAACATGCCCACCCGGCTCCGAACACAACACAGCGCCGCCCCACGGGGTCGGGGACGGCGCGTGGGGTGGGGGTGTTACAGGGCGGCGGCCTGGGAGGCGATGGCCGACTTGCGGTTGGCAGCCTGGTTGGCGTGGATGACGCCCTTCGAGACGGCCTTGTCGAGCGCGCGGGTGGCCTCGCGGGCCAGGACCTGCGCCTTGTCGGCGTCGCCGGCCTCGGCGGCTTCGTGGAACCTGCGGACGTGCGTGCGCAGGGCGGACTTGACCGACTTGTTGCGCTGGCGCGACTTCTCGTTCGTCAGAATCCGCTTTTTCTGGGACTTGATGTTGGCCACAGGGTTCGCCTTTGTTGTTCGATTGCATTGGACGGCGCCCACGATGGGCGCGACCCGTCACTTTATCATCCCGCCGTGCGCGTGGACAAACGCGCGGCCTCCCAACAGAAGCGCAACCCCTTTCTACGCCGAGGGCTGCCGTTGTTGCCGAGGACTGGCGCTCAAGGGCAGCCCTCGGCGTGTGTGTTGGGAAAGTTGCCGTGTGGAAGGGCAGCCCTGGGCGTTTGGGGCAGTCCTCGGCGTGTGTGCGCTGCGGGCGTGTGTGCGGAAGTGTGCGGAAGGGCAGCCCTCGGTCTTAGGGGCAGCCCTCGGCGTTGGGGGCGTTGGTTGCGTAGACTGAACAGGGGCGACGTTTGACGGCGGACCGCGTCGCCCGACGACCACGAATCCCACGACCAGGAATGTTGATGACGGCTCTGACACCAGGCTCCACACCCCCGGCGCTGATCCGCAACTTCTGCATCATCGCGCATATCGACCACGGCAAGTCCACGCTGGCCGACCGGATGCTGCAACTGACCGGCGTCGTGGACGAACGCTCGATGCGCGCCCAATACCTCGACCGCATGGACATCGAGCGCGAGCGCGGCATCACCATCAAGTCGCAGGCCGTCCGTTTGCCGTGGACGGTCGACGGCCAGGAATACGTCCTCAACATGATCGACACCCCCGGCCACGTCGACTTCACCTACGAGGTGTCGCGGTCGCTGGCGGCGTGCGAGGGCGCGATCCTGTTGGTCGACGCCGCGCAGGGCATTGAGGCGCAGACCCTGGCCAACTTGTACCTGGCGCTCGACGCCGACCTGGCCATCATCCCGGTGCTCAACAAGATCGACCTACCCAGCGCCCAGCCGGACAAATACGCTGCCGAGGTCGCGCACCTGCTGGGCATCGACGTGGGCGAGGTTTTCCAGGTGTCGGCCAAAACCGGCGAGGGCGTGCGCGGCCTGCTGGACGAGGTGGTCGCCCAGGTGCCACCGCCGTCCGGCGACCCGGACGCGTCGCCGCGCGCGCTGATTTTCGACTCGGTCTACGACTCGTACCGGGGCGTGGTGACGTACGTCCGCGTCATGGACGGCGAACTGTCGCACCGGGAACGCGTGCTGATGATGTCGACGCAGGCCACGCACGAGACGCTCGAGGTCGGCGTCATCTCGCCGGAGCCGATCAAGGCGGCGTCGTTGGGCGTCGGCGAGGTGGGCTACCTCATCACCGGCGTCAAAGAGGTGCGGCAGTCGCGCGTCGGCGACACCGTGACCGCCGCGTCCAAGCCTGCCACCCACGCGTTGGCCGGATACCGTCCGCCGCATCCGATGGTGTACGCGGGCCTCTACCCAATCGACGGGGCCGATTTCCCGGATTTACGGGACGCGCTGGATAAATTGCAGCTCAACGACGCGGCACTGGTTTATGAGCCGGAAACCTCGGGGGCGCTCGGTTTCGGTTTCCGGACGGGGTTCCTCGGCCTTCTGCATATGGATATCGTTCGGGAACGCCTGGAACGCGAATTCAACCTCGACCTGATTTCCACCGCGCCCAACGTCGTGTACCGGGTCGTCATGGAGGACGGGAGCGAAATCACCGTCACCAACCCCAGCGAATATCCGGAGGGGAAAATCGCCGAGGTGTACGAGCCGGTCGTCCGGGCGACGGTGCTGGCCCCGTCGGCCTTTATCGGAACGATCATGGAATTGTGCCAGCAACGGCGTGGCGCTCAGCAGGGCATGGATTACCTGTCCGAAGACCGGGTCGAGATCCGGTACCTGTTGCCGCTGTCCGAGATCGTCTTCGATTTCTTCGACGCGTTGAAATCCCGGACGAAGGGGTTCGCGTCGCTGGATTACGACGAGGCCGGCGAGCAATCGTCCAAACTCGTCAAAGTCGACATTCTGCTCAACGGGGAGCCGGTCGACGCGTTCAGCTCCATCGTCCACGCCGACAACGCGTATTCCTACGGCGTCGCGATGGCGAAGAAACTCAAGAAACTCATCCCGCGCCAGCAATTCGAGGTGCCCATCCAGGCGGCCATCGGCGCCCGGGTGATCGCCAGGGAATCCGTCCGCGCCGTCCGCAAAGACGTCCTCGCCAAATGCTACGGCGGCGACATCACCCGCAAACGCAAACTGCTGGAAAAGCAAAAAGAGGGCAAGAAGCGGATGAAGCTGGTCGGGCGGGTGGAAGTCCCCCAGGAGGCGTTCGTTGCCGCGTTGTCCACCGACGAAGAAAGCTGAACCAACTGTCGGACACCCCTTTCACGCGGACGCTCCCGCTGGATCGTGCTTTCTGGCTTGCCTTGCGAATCGCCTCTTTTCTTCACACCCGGCGGAGGAACACTTGCGTGAGCAGCAGGCCGCCGAAAATGGTGAGGTAGGCACCACCGATGAACAGCCAGCCCACCGTGATGTTTTGTTGGGCCATGAACACGACGCCGCAGACCAGGAGCAAAAAGGCGGTGACGACGCCGGAAATCTGGTAAGCCCGCGCCGACGCTATCTGGAAGCGTTCGTCGAACGCCTGTTTCACCGACGCGCGCACCGTGACGATGCCGCGCGCGGTGACGAACGAATTCTCGGCGTCCTCGCGGTCAATTAGGCTGAGTGGCTATGAAGAAGGCAGTTCTCATCGGTGGCACGGGGAAGGTCGGCAGCTATTTGGCGCCGTTGCTGCTCGCTGACGGTTTCGATGTGACGACGGTCTCGCGGACGGCGGGTGAACCGTTCGTCGCACGCCCCGGCTGGGACGAGGTGCGCCGTGTCGCGTTGGACCGCGACGACCCCGACTTCCCGCGCCGCGCCGCCGAACTTGGCGCGGATGTCGTCGTCGACATGATCTGTTTCACCAAGGACTCCATGAGCCAGCTCGTCGGCGCGTTGACTGGGTCAGTGAGGCACTATCTGGTGTGCGGCAGCGTGTGGATGCACGGGCCGAGCCGCCAAGTGCCCGTCGAAGAACCGGAGGGCCGCGATCCGGTGGACGAGTATGGCGTCCAGAAGGATCTGATGGATGCCGAGATTGCCAGGTTGTGGGCCGACGAGGGTTTCCCGGGGACGGCGGTCCACCCCGGGCACATCGTGTGCCCCGGCGATGTGCCGATCAACCCGCAGGGTTTCAAGGGCCTGTCGACGTTCGAGGCGCTGAAACTCAGCGAAGAGGTGTGTTTGCCGAACTTCGGGATGGAAACGCTGCACCACGTCGCAGCCGACGATGTCGCCGGCGTCTTCCGCGCGGCCATCGCCACCGGCCAGCCGTCGTTCGGCGAAGGCTTCCACGCCGTCTCCCCCCGCGCGACGACGCTGCGCGGCTACGCAGCCGAGGCGGCGTCCTGGTTCGGCCAGGAACCAAAGCTGACGTTCGCGCCGTTCGACGCATGGGCGCGCACCGTCGAACCCTGGCAGGCCGCCCAGACGCGGGAACACATCACCCGCAGCCCCTCGTATTCCACCCACAAAACCGAAACAATCCTCGGCTACCACCCCAGCCACACCTCCTACGAGACCATCAAAAACTGCCTCGCGTCGTTCGGGATGCTGTGAACAGCACACACATCTCGTCAACGGTGCGAAACCGGGCTGCCCGATTCGTCGCCGAGGGCGTCGAGGGCGGCTACCACGTCCGGGGGTAGGACGAGGTGTTCGGCGGCGACGTTGTCGCGTAGGTGGTCCAGGCTGCTGGTTCCGGGAATGACACAGATGACTGGCGAATGTTGTAAGAGCCACGCCAATTGGATTTGCTGCGAGGTCGCGCCCAGTTTGCCCGCGGCGTCGTCGAGCACCGCATGAGCCAACGGCGTGAAACCGCCGAGCGGGAAGAATGGAACGAACGCGATAGTCCGTTCTTCGCAGCGGCGTAGCAATGCCTCGCTGGGACGGTGGACGACATTATACCAATTCTGGACGGTCGCCACGGGGACGATATCCAGCGCCCGGTCTAATTGGGCCAGGGTGATATTGCTCAACCCGATATGCCGGATCAGGCCCTCGGCCTGCATGTCTGCCATCGTTTTCACGCACACGCTGAATTCCGGGCCGCCGGGATTCATGCGCAGATTGACGGCGTCCAGGGCGTCTAGGCCGAGTCGGGACAAATTGTCTTCGATCGCTTGGCGTAATTGGTCTGGCTGCATCGCCGACAGCCATGACCCGTCCTTTTCGTCGCGCAGGGCGCCGATTTTGGTGACGAGTTTCAGATCGTCCGGGTAAGGGTACAACGCCTCTCGGATGAGCCGATTGACGACGAACGGCCCGTAATAATCGCAGGTGTCGATATGCCGCACACCCAACGCGACGACTTCCCGCAACACGGCGATGGCGGCGTCATGGTCTTTCGGCGGCCCGAATATCCCCGGCCCGGTCAGTTGCATCGCGCCGTATCCCATCCGGGTCAGCGTCAACCTGGGCGCCGGGGTGAACGTCTGCATCGGCGCGGCATCATGTGTGGGCAACGTGGTCATGGCAAATCCTGACAAAGCGGCAATATCGTTGCCGATCATACGCACGCAACATGTGGATGCCCGACATGTCACATGTCACCATCGGCTCCGATACCGATCCCGGCAACGGCGGCAACCACGCCGTCACCGTCAGTATCGCGCTTTCTCATTGCTTTCATGAGAATAGGCAAAATAGCCATGCCGCTGAGTGTCTCCCTCACGCCTTCTGCGACGCTGTCGCACTACAGACAACCCCACTATCTTGTATTGCAAGCTAGCTGGCGATACCATCTATCCTGTGGATGAGTTGGACCCTGACCCTCAGATGCTCAAGGGGACGTTGCCGCTGCTGATACTGGCGTTGTTGAAGCAGGGTGACGCGTACGGGTATGGGCTGGTCGGGCAACTGCACGGGGTCGGTCTGCCGCATGTGGTGTCGGGGACGGTGTATCCGTTGATTGCTCGTCTTGAGCATGACCGGCTGATCGCGTCATATTTGCAACCGTCAGACGCCGGGCCGGTTCGTAAGTATTACAGAATTACTGCTTCCGGGCGCGCATATCTTGATGCCGAGACCGCCCGCTGGGAGCGCTTGGCTAGCGTCACTTCTTCCGTTTTGCACTCGCGACATTCTCAGGAGTTGTCATGACCGATATCTCTGCACGTCGTCTTGGCCTGGTCGACCGTTGGCGCCGGAAATGGTTCACCGAAAGCCTGTCTCTTCATCTGCCGGATATTTCCCAGCGCGATTGGCGCAAGCTGCGGCGAACATTGCGCAACGATCTCGTGGATGCCGCACAAACCGTGGGCATGAAACAGGCCATTGCAGATCTCGGATCTGTGCGCCGATTGGCCGACGAGTATCGGGAGGCGTTGGATTTGTCGTCGCGTCCGCAATGGATGGTCGGTGCGTGGGCGGCCATCGTCGCGTGGGTGGTTTTGACGGTCTTGTTGTTCACCTATGCGACCGGCATGTATCACGCGGCCCAAAGCGGCGGAACGACGGTCGGTGTCGCGCGGAATTTCTTAGGCGTCATCGTCGACGTCGGGCTGGATGGCGTTCCGTTTGGCATGTCGTTCACCCTGTCAAGTTTGATCGTTCCGGCATTTTTAGTGCTCGTGTTCTTGCTCACGGCGCGCACATGGCGCTTGGCGCCCAGGCTACGTCCATCGCCAAAGGACCGGTGAGAACCGGCTGACAACCGAAGTCGGCCGGAATGCGACGACTTTGGCAACGTCTATCGAGGGGCGGTCACGGCGTCATGCGGCGATATCTTGATGGCGGGCCACGTATTCGTCCCACGCCTCACGCATCAAAGCGGACGAGTTCTTCTTCCCGGCCCTGGCAAGCTCAGCCAATTGCACGCTCTGATCGGCACGCAACCGAATCGTTTTGGCAACCATCGGCTCATCGAATAACCGGGGACGGCCAAACTGCTTGCGGACGATTTGCTCACCAGCCGTACCGGGATAATCGCCCTGCTCATACCGCTCAGCCCACGTATCCAGCATCTCATCCGTGATGGCGACGCCGTTGGTGCCGAGAAACTCTCCCATGTCCCGAACCTCCCATCAAATCGTCATCAGTGAGCCACGGGCGTTTCTGGCACACCCGAGGATGAACACGCACCAGCACACCAACCTCCGACTTCCGTACACGAAAATCTACCAGACCAGAGTCACCGGTGTCACCTGGAACATCGCGCTGGCACCGTCACCGTGTGTGCTTGGCGCGCACCTGCGCCAGGCGCGCCGCCGCTAGCTCGGCGATCAGGCCGTAGGGGATGGGCTGGTCCCACGGGATGCGGATCGTTCCCTTGGACGTGTCGTAGCCCGTCAACCGGTCGGCGAAAGCCAGCACGCCAGCAGCCGTCGGATAGACGCCCAGGTGGCGGCGGGTCGCCGCAAACCACAGCAGGATCTCGCCTTGCCAGAAGGCCGGCATCTGGTAGCTCATGCGCTCCTGCGCCTGCGGGACAGCGTGGTGGACCGCCTGCCGCACTGCTTGCAACACCACCTGTTGGCCGTCGGGCAGCGCTGCGATGTACTCGTCGACGTTCGCATACCCGCCTGCCGCCATGCCGCCATTGTCACACACGGCAGCCAGGGCACGCGGCGAGCCGACGCCTGGCCCGGTGTGCCGGGGTTCGGCGGGGCTGGCGGTAGAATCGCCCGGTGGCTTTCACGGACCCGCCGACAGTCGACGGCGAGGCGTCTGGCCGCAACGCTGCCCATCTTCGGGCGGCACTGAACATTTCCTACGTGGCGGCGGCGTGGAGCCTGCTGGCGGGGGTGGCCGCCGTCGTGATCGGCGTGCGGGCCGCGAGCGCCGCGCTGGTGGGGACGGGCACCGACGTGTTGGCCGATATGGCGTCGTCCATCGTGCTGGTGTGGCGGTTCCACGCCGACCTGCATGGCCGTCACCCTGGCCACCGGGTGGAACACCGCGCCCACCTGGTCGCGTCGCTGGCGCTGTTGGCGGTCGCGGTCGGCGTCGCCGTCGGGGCGGTCATTCGGCTGTGCGGCGGGCAGAGTGCGTCCCCCGATCTGGCCGGCCTCGTGGTCGCCGCAACGTCGGTGGTGGTGCTGCCCCTGCTGGCCGTCGCCAAGCTGCGGATCGCCGCCAACGTCCCCAGCCGGGCGTTGCGCACCGACGCGCTGATCAGCCTGGTGGGGGCCGCCACCGCCGCGTTCAGCTTGCTCGGACTGCTAGCCACCCAAACCCTGCACTGGCCTGCAGCCGACTCCGTCGCCGCCTTGTGCATCGCCGTCCTGGCGGGCGTCACGGGCCTGGTGGAATTGCGCAGCCGGCCATCGTAGCGGACGAGCCGGGCATCGAGGTGGTCTGACTGACGGGGCAGGCGAATACGATCTATACTATGAGCGTTTTCCGTATAGGACTTTGAAACTCTCATGAATGAGAAAGCGGTAAAAACCTGGGCGCGTATCGCCTTGATCGGCATCGCTGTCTACGTCGTACTCGACATCGTCGTTGAGTTGTTGACGCCTCACTACAGCGTCAGGCAGGCCGAAAGCGTCTTGGCGATCGCCGGGCCTTTCGGCTTCATCATGAACATCAATTTCCTGGTGCGAGGCGTGCTGTCCATCGCGGGCGTGGTCGCCATCAGTTTGTACGTGAAGAAAATTGCGAGCGGTTCGGTCGGGTTCGCCATCGGCAGGGCATTGTTGCTCGTCTGGGGTGTCGCAGCCCTGTTTCTTGCCCTCTTCAATTGCGATGACGTGTCTCCCGCGGTCACTGTGCATGGGAAAATCCACGTCCTATTGGGAGCAGTCGCCTTTGTCGGGGCTCCGATTGGCGCGTTTCTCATGTCGTTGGCGATGAGGAAAATCGATCGACTGCGGACGATCTGGGCCGCCACCCTGGTCGTTGCCGTCGCATCTGCCGTCGCATTCTTGATGCTGTTGTTGAAACGGTTTTCCTCGGTGGCCGGCATAGTCGAACGAGTTGGCATCGCACTCATCCTGGTGTGGATCGGGGTCGTCGCAAGCCGACTCGTGCGCGTGACCGCAGTGACACCCGAGCAATCGTCACACGAGTGACGCGCGACGCGGACGCATGCGCCATGACGCGATGTCCGAGGGCGGGGGTTTCGTCATCGCGCGGCGATCAACGACGGCTGGAACGAAACCTGCGATGTCGCTCGCATCGCCGCCCACGACAAAGCGTCATAGCTGGCATTGTCGATATGGGGCGGCGTATTCACACCGTGGCGAGGAACCCCTGGACGCTGGCGAAGAAGCGGCGGCCATCGAGGCTGGGGCCGGTCAGGGGGTCGACGTTGTGCTCGGGGTGGGGCATGAGGCCGACGACGTTGCCGCGCTCGTTGGTGATGCCGGCGATGTCGTGGGCGGATCCGTTCGGGTTGACGTCGAGGTAGCGGAAGACGACGCGGCCCTCGCCCTCCAGGCGGGCGAGGGTGTCGGCGTCGGCGTTGTAATTCCCCTCGCCGTTTTTTAGGACGATGGTGATCGCCTCGCCGGGGGTGAAGGCGGACGTCCACGCGGTGTCGGCGGTCTCGACGCGCAGGCGTTGGTCGCGGCAGACGAACGTGCGGCGGTCGTTGCGCATCAACGCGCCCGGCAGGAGCGTCGCCTCGCACAGGACCTGGAAACCGTTGCAGATGCCCAGGACGGGAAGGCCGCGCCCGGCGTGGCGGATGACTTCGGCCATGACCGGCGCGAAGCGGGCGATGGCGCCGCAACGCAGGTAGTCGCCGTAGGAGAAGCCGCCAGGGAGGATGACCGCATCCACGTCATCCAATGAATCCGACGCGTGCCACAGGCGGACGGGCTCGCCGCCGCACAGCGCGACGGCGCGGCGGGCGTCCTGGTCGTCCAGGGAGCCGGGGAAGGTGACGACGCCGATCCTCACCGGTCCGCCTCGGGGGCTTGGGGGGCGGTGGGGGCGTTGGCCGCAGTGGCGTCGTCCACGGACACGTCGAACGTCTCGATGACGGTGTTGGCCAGCAGGGTTTCGGCGGCCTGGTGGAGCTGCGCGAGCCGCTCGTCGGTGAGGTCGCCGTCCACCTCCACCTCGAAGCGTTTGCCCTGGCGGACGCTGAAACCGGCGAAACCGAGCCGCTGGAGCGCACCGGTCACCGCCTTGCCCTGCGGGTCGAGGATTTCGGGTTTGGGCATGACGTTGACGATCACTGTGGCCATGTCTGGGAGTCTAGCCGGAGGCACCGACAGCCCCTGCCGTCGTCCATCGTCGGACGGACCACTCCCGGCCTGGCCATCCTCATACATATGAGGTGCGCGTCCTCGCTCGTTGCCCAGGAACGCGGCCACGTCACTATCGACCGGGTGCGCGCGCAACTCATCCGGCGTGGCCACCTGAACCAGGCGCCCCTCCCGCATGATGGCTACGCGGTCGGCCAGCGTGAACGCCTCGTCCTGGTCGTGGGTGACGTACAACGCGGTGGTGCCGGTGGTGTGCAAAATCTGGTCCAACGCGTCGGCCAGGCGTTCCCTCAGCGCGCGGTCCAACGACGACAACGGCTCGTCCAGCAGCAGCAGCCGGGGGTTGGGCGCCAGCGAGCGGGCGAGCGCCACCCGTTGCGCTTGTCCGCCTGACAGGGCCGTGATGGGACGCTCGCCATACCCGGCTAGCCCCACCAGTTCCAGCAGGTCGGCCACCCGCCGGTCGCGGTCGGGGCGCGGCAGTTTCGCCAGGCCATAGCCGACGTTGCCCGCCACCGACAAGTGCGGGAACAGTTGGCCGTCCTGGAACATGACGACGAAGCCGCGCTTGTGGACGGGTGTTCCGGTGACGTCGTCGCCGTCGAAGAGCACCCGTCCGCCGGCCAACGGTTCCAACCCCGCCACCCCGCGCAGCAACGACGATTTCCCCGACCCGGACGCCCCCAGCACGGCGACGATCTCGCCGGGCGCCACCGACAAGCTGACCGCGTCCACGGCGGTTAGCGAGCCGTAGCGGACGGTCAGATCCTGGATGTCGAGCATGCTCCTCCGTGGTGTGGCTTGCTGGCCGCAGGCGATCACGACCAGTTCACACCCCACTGTAGAGGGGCCAGCCCCGTTCTGGCCCGCAGATCCGTCGCACCCGCCTGCGGGCAGCGCTGCGCGGCCAAAACTGCTGGCTACAGGCCCAACAGCGCCAACGGGACGACCGCCACCCCGTCCTGGCGGCGGTAGGCCCGATCTGCCGTGTTGAGAATCACCTTGTCCACGACCTTGCCGGGCACCTGGGCCTCTAGCCAGTTCAGCGACGCGACGTCACTTGGGCGCACCTGTTGGGAGAACTTGACCTCGATCGCGAGCACCCGGAAGTCCCCGCGTTGCACGATCATGTCCACTTCTTGTCGATTCTCGAAGGTTCTGAAATGGAAAACCTCAGCCTCGCAGGCATCCGCCAGCACCCTGACCGTTTGCACCGCCAATGACTCAAACAACGCCCCCAGAAAGGTCCCGTCCCTGGGGAACACCGGTTCGTCTTGCCCCCGGATCAGAGATTCGACGGTGGCGCCGACCAGGCGAGCCGCCAACGCTGGGTCCACCAGATGGTGTTTCGGACCCTGCCCCAGGCGCTTGAGGTGGGCGAAGGTCGGTATCCAGGCCGGTACGGGGTCAAGCACCCGCACCCTGGCCAGAAGGTCGCGGTAGGCCGTC
>Ga0123357_10002116_pt1 | contig 21866 bp, 12 predicted proteins | sample TergutEmb28metaG_FD_89873 | JGI IMG/M metagenome (GOLD analysis project Ga0123357, IMG submission 89873) | Embiratermes neotenicus P4 segment gut microbial communities from Petit-Saut dam, French Guiana - Emb289 P4 | ecosystem: Host-associated > Arthropoda: Insects > Digestive system > Gut ... | reverse complement strand
TGCAAGTCAAATGTCTAACAGTTGCGTGTGTTGCAGTCATGTCGTCAGTGGCAGAGCGTGAGTCTTTACCCAAGTACACGCTCATGTCATAAGTATACCCTGATTCGTCACACAGTTTGTAAATTTTAATGCCAAAACATTTCCTTTTCATGGGAATGTACTGCCTGAAAATAACCCTGCCCTGGAATTTTACAATCACCTCGTCCACTGCTAAATGCTCCGAGAGGTTGTAGAATTTAGGGTAAGCCTGATTCAGGGTGTCGAAGACGATCCTAATTTTCCATAGTCTGTCATATTCCTCGCCTGGGTCGGGGCTCTGTGAATTGTCTGCAAAGTGCAAAAACTGCAGTATGTGTAAAAATCTGTCCTGTGACATGGTCTCGCCGTAAAATGGAGTGCGCGGCTGTTTGAGTCTAGACCAGTAGTCATGCATTGTGTCCCATCTGCAGAGCTAAGGCAGTGAATGTCATTATGTCAGGCAACGTAGTGTCAGGCAGTCGGCGGCTAGGTGCAGCTTGTCTGTCCAAGTGTTGCTGGTAGCATAAGTTTGACTGTTCCAACAGCAGCTGAAAAATTTCTGTGAAAAACAGCATCAACACAGCCAGTGGTGAGCTGTCTTTGTTGATGTGTAGAGCCTCACTGTTTTTCAAGCCTTTTACTGGACCAACAAACATGGATTTTTATGTTCCTTCCTCGAGGCAGTTCCCAGGTTGGTGATCCTCCGCCACTTGTTGCAGCTTGGGGCTCGTTTTCTTGTGCTGAGGCTTTTTGTTCTTCGAATTCATAAAATTTGTCTTCTAAATCGTGAGCCTCAGCACCTGATTCTGAGTCTGTGTCATCAACCAGAATTTCACTGATGGCTAGCTTGTGCAGTTTTATTTTCTTCGCCACCATTGCACCATGTATTGCAGTGACTCAGTCAGATTGTTTTGTATGACTGGTGCCATAGCTGCAGAAACCTAATGCCTTGAAGATAGAGTAAGCTTATAGGGTGACGGCAAAACAGATCTAAAGCTACAATTTGAATGCTGGGTAAAATTCCGCTAGTCAAGGGTGTCCACGTCATTTTCACTAAATTTCAGGACTGTGTGTTGCACATTAGGGCCCCACGGTCCCTACAGAGTGTCCTAGAACTACAACAGGCATGCCTGTGAGCCCTTCTGTAGCTGTAAACGTCGATTTTCGTGGATATCTCCAGTTTTTGTGCATTGGTTTGATACGTAAGTTCGCTTTACAGTATGCCACTAAAAACCTTTCAGATGGTCAATTAGTGCTGGTTTCATAGTCCACTGTTGATATTCAGCCTTATTCAACCTACACTCAGCTCCAGTGCGAACGATAACAGAAGGGTGCTGTGTTCTAAAATTATAACACAACTGACACATGATGTAGAAGTCTAGGCAGCTTCAGGGGATAGCGGGGAGGAGGGGAAGAAACTCTCACACCAAAAAGCAGCCTTGATATTTAGGTGACCTATCACATGCAAATCCATAGCTGTCCAAGATGCAGCGGCGAACAAAGTCCTTCCAAATTTGACACATATTGGTGACCCCGTAAGGGGGTGTTAGGACATGCGGTCAATTTAAATCCCTCACTGCGCGACCCATTAACGGGTTGTTCAGCTTCAAACGGTTAATACACAAAGAATGTCTGATTCTATCTACCTTCACTAATCAGTGTCACTGTCTCCATCTTCAAAGACAGTGCCTTCATCTTCCTCACACTAACTCCAAACATTCCCATCCTCCCCACTGCCATTCCACAACATATCATCAGTAGTCCTATGCATTGCATTGGATATACAGCACTTCTTAAAACCCTTCACAGTCATTTCTGGTGAGATGTGTTGCCATGCCATTCTGATATACATGAACTAAATACTGTATTTATATTTCTTGGATTATGAAGTTACTTCAACCCGTTTTCTCCACAGATGGTATTAATGGTCTTAAGAATTTAAATACATGTGTTTTTGCTTTTTGTGTCTTGCCTGTGGTCTGATCAATCTGAGTTTATTGATCTTCTTACAACTTTTAATTGGTGGATTGGTTCAGGTTTTATTTTCAACTCTATTAGTTAATTTTTATTTTTCAATAGCCATTTTCCTTTTACTACCCTTAGTCTTAATCTGTTCTCAGGTACATATCTTTCAAGTAATTGTTTTTGTGGTGCCATGTGATTGAGAATTACTTAATCTAAGGTGTGTACAAGGTTATGTGCTTCTTCGCCTGAAAATGGGAACAGAGCTGGCTTCTGCCATTGTGTGTCATTAAGAAATTAGATGACTGATAAAGTCCAGAAGAGAAAATTGTGTCATTTAACTCTTGTCTGGTTCTGTTCTCTCTCTTGAATTTCTTGACCCATGATGCTGGGACCAGCAGATTGTCCTGAAATGTTGGTAAAGAATTACCACTCTCCGCTGTGTTATTTCTCAGAGGAGTTTAGATCTCACATGGTTTGGTGATGCAGGCCTTGGTTTAGCTCCACATGATCCAGGTCAAATTGATCCAGTTTGGTTCAGACTGGTTCGGTGCTTCATACACAAATTTGAGATGACCACTTATTTAAGCGCCCAGTTTATTGAAAAACTTTGTCTTCCATTCGAGTAAATACAGTAGTTGAGAAGAATAAATCTAGAAAATTAAAATGAGAGTGAAAAATAAACAAAATGACAATGACCTTCAACTAAGCTTCATAAAAATAGGTGGATTTTCTTTAAACTTGCGGAGTGGCTAGATGGATCACTCTTAAGCATGTACTTTTTATTTGAAGTTATTCACTTTAGAAACATATGAAATAAAATGGATAATATTAGCAGATGTAGCAATGGGCATTCAAAGCAAAAAGTATCCAGGCCATCAACAACTACTTTGATATTTAAATCTCTCGTACTTTAAAGGTTAAAGAAAGTGCTAAGTCAGGAACTAAGGTGTTTGTGTGGCAAAACAACCACAGTCATGATGGACTGAACTGTACCAAATGCTATGGATATGAGTCTCTTACATTTTTGTTACATTAGGAATAAGTAAATGTGTTGTATTGAAATGTGTATTTACTCTTTATACATGAGATGTACTCTGAAGGTATATATCTCCACTATATAGGATGAGGTTATCAATCCCCTAACCCCCAGGAAATACACTGTTGTAAATGGGGATTTTTTGTTCCATTTGTGCGACCTTTTTCAGGAACATAAATCTGGTGTAAAACAAGACCTGCCTGTATATAATTTCCCTTGTATTTCTGTCCATGTTGATGCTTGATATGAGCCACAACATGTCGGAGATACCATGATATAAAGTACTAAGGTGTATATAGAGGAATAAGTGCATTTAGTTGGATTTTAAAGACAATGATTTTCATATTGTAAGTTGTGATAATTGTGTGTGTGTGTGTTCGTGCGTGTGGATGAATATCATGAAGAATGTTGGAAATTACAGTATATATAAAGCTGGAAAGGGTTGGCATGACTGTTTGAATGATAAGTAAACAAAAGTGGAATATTTAGTCTCCAAAAATCTTTGACAGATGTAGAAGTCTCCAGAGGAATTTTAGGCACATATTTGTCAAAATTCTGTTTCGCAAATATGAATCTTTTTTAAAAGAATCATTGTTTGGTGGGTTGTTATAGTCTCCATCTGGGACTGCATATGGCAAGACGTGTTATTTTGGCTGATGAATGTTGAAGAAATATTGGACCACCATTATGATATATGCTGGCATGTGTGTATACGTGACTGATGTGCCTGTCATGTCATACAGGTGATCTGGGCCATGTGACATCTGTGAGCAACCCGCAAGTGGAAGAGGGAGACTGCCGGTACTTGCCATGTGAGATTCTGCAGGAAGACTTTAGCCACCTCACAAAGGCAGACATTTTTGCTCTGGGTTGGTAGTGTGTCTTTCATAAATAGGATACTTATATCTGTTATTTACTGTACTTTTTTATGTATTTTAGGAGTGTGGCCCTTTACATATTCCTTGCATAGCTAGTGATACTGCATCATAAAACTTCCACACAGCTATGCAGTGGCAGGTTTGTAATATAGTGTATTAACCAGACTGTAAGGTGCACTGGCATAACCTGCCTAAAATCTGCGTGTATATCATCAACAGAAGATATTTCCCGCATCTTCTATCATGAAAATTTTCCCCCTGATATCTGATTGAATCCTGTACTTTGGAAAATACAGTGAGTTGTGGTTTTAAAAAAGCAATAAATACAATCAGTTATTAAAACATTATTCATAGGAAACATTGTACAGCGTAGGGTTTTCAGTAATGCACATGGGATGGAAATAAGTAGACTAACTTCACAGTCACCCCACTTTAATCTTAGGCACCTAATATCATGTATACCTATCACACAGTGCAGTGCTCTGTATGCTGAGTGATGGGTATAGCCAGCTGCCTATCATGGCCTTTATTATGTAGCTGCTGTTGAGATTAGTCTGCTGCACTTCACACCAGGCATTTAATTCCTGTGCCAAAGGGTTAACCTTTATTGTCATAAGTGACCATAATCTAGTCGTTAATTTGTAGTGCTCATTGGCCTGGGAGGCAACATACAGGTCTCCGTGGGTGTCAACTGTAGTGTCCTGCAAACAATGTTGCAAAATAAGTCTTTTTTGTTACCTATTTGGTGAGATGTTTTCTGATTCCACTATTAAATCAATGAATACTGATATTTGTGTCAGCTAAACATGAGCTACAAAATCTGGTTTTTGTCATATCTTGTATCTTGGAATTCAAAGCCATATCCCATGCTTTCCTAACAATCCAGTACTTCACAAGTTTCACAAGTTTAAAACAGTAATTTGTATAATTTATTGTATGGATTGGTGCATACCAGAAATTTAATTGGCCATGCCCAGCAGAAAATCCATTGTTATTATGAAATACCATGGACATTTAAGCTTGGTGGATAAAGGTTGAGCAATTTTATATATGTTAGGGAGTTACTTTTCCATTGTGTCATACCTGTGTTCTGTTATGTAGGTCTGACCATTTATGAGGCTGGTGGAGGAGGACCACTACCAAAGAATGGTGAAGAATGGCATAACATACGAGAAGGCAAGCTAAAAGAGTTGCAGCACCATAGCCGAGACTTCAACGATCTGATAAAGGTAATGCATGTGAAAGGGATAAGAAAATGAAACCCTTTGTTTGAAATATTTATTTTCCCTAGTAGTTTGTCTTTTTTTTTTTAGGTAAAAGTACTGTAAGAATTTAGTCTTTAGTTACTTTCAGTCTTTGCATATCCTTCATGGAGAGCAAAATTCAGAGCATATGAAATTAGTAATACTGCTTTCCAAATATTTAATCTTTGGCTTCACAGTCTCACTCTTATCATGGGCTAAGTAATGTGGTTCCTTTGTAACAGCAAATGATTCATCCTAATCCTGAAATGCGCCCTTCAGCCATCAGCCTTATTCAGCATCGTGTGCTTTGTCCGTTTGGGAACAAATCAAAGGCACAGTTACGCAGAGAACTAAATGCTGAGAAGCTGAAAAATGAGATTCTGTCTAAGCAGCTTGAAAATGCTGAGAAGTGCTTCAAGTCCTTACCTACTAACGTTATTCAGCAATTCACTGGGAACCCTTTGGACTCCACTGAAGGCCAACGACCAGTCTCCACTCGGACATCAAGATTGATTGGGAAGAAAGTGAATCGGAGTCACAGCACAACCAATTTCTAAACTTTGGGGTAACATTACAAATTACTTTTAAATAATTATCAGAATTTACAATATATTTCAGTTCTTAATGGTCTTCCTGTGCTACTAATTAATATTCCTGGGTGATTCTTGAAATATGCAGAATTCATTCATTATCACTACTTTAATTTGCAGCATAGGAATGAAATGGGAATGTATTGTAAATGCACTATTTCATTTTTTTCATAATCTTGGTCTTGTGTCTTTTAAAGAATACCCTGTGATATGAGGCTTCATACAGTTTTATGGTTTGGAATCAAGTTAAATTCAGTAGATCATAATTCTTTGTGTTTCATATCAATTTGTTGGGCTTTATTCAGTTTTGTAAGACTAAAGACCAAATAATTTCCACGTACATTTTTAAAATTTTCCAGGTGCATTCTAGTAAGTAGATGCATATTTACAATTTTAGTATTTTGTCTTACTCTGCTGCAGAAGTTTTTGGAAGGTGGTATGGGCCTGAAGACATGAAAAATTTCCATTCAGCAGGATTTAGAATTCCTGAGGATTCAAGTCTTCTGAGATGTGACACTGTGTCATCAGGAGCCACTCACCCAACAACCCAGTGTCACATCCAAGATGGCCTGAATTTTCAGCAGCAGTGCTGTGAGAAATACACATCTCACTTTGGAGTTCTTATTGCCCTTATGAATTACTCTGTGCTAATTGAATAGCGTGACGTTGGTAACATACATAAAGGTTCCCATTTTCCTAAAGTTTTACTGCGTGAAAATGTTCTGGTTGACAGATTTTTAATTTAGTGTGGTCTCATTTGTCTTGGTGTGTGTCGTTTGCTGGATAAGTATTCTATCAGCTTCTGAAGATATTACTTGCAGAATCAGAATTAATGCCAATATTTTCTCGTTATGCTTTCCACATATGAACAGAAGTGATTATATTTGTGTTGAAAGCATAGTATTTGGTCTTTATGCATTTAGAAAATTATTTTCCTTACACTGACACAGATGAATTTTTGAAGAAACATAATGTTACCATTAGCGCTGTATATTTCTTGGTAAGAAAACTGTTTGAATGTATTCATTTCTAAACTTTTTCTTGAAATTGACATTCAGCACAAAAACTGTTTGTTGTATGGCATGTGGTAGACTTGTGTAAATTTGAGAGTGAATTTACCACATTATTCTGATGTAAAGGAGCTTATTTGGAAGCTAAAAATTATCATTATTAGGACCTGTACATCAGTACAATATCCTACTGCCATTTTGTTCCTTGTATAATTGGAACAGTTCATACCTTCAAAAGAATTTGCCCTAAGACTTAGAAGTTCTACAATTTTTAATCATTGCATAGTTCATAATTTTGGACTGTTGTAAACAAATTAATGGTATCTCAGCATAGACACACACTACATTGTGCATTCCATACTTTTGAGTTTTCAAATTTCATTTTTCAGTTCAATGAATAGGCTTTACATTTTGGACTCTGTGAGAAATATAAAAGTAATCAGAACTCCATATCTTTTCATATATTTACCATGAATCTGAGATGAAAGCATCACTATAATTTAATAATGAGTGTCTTTCATTTCTGTAGTTTTATCTAAAAGAATCCAGAAAGAATAATCAACTTGTATTGTATTTATGAAAACCCCTAGGCAGTGGTTCTCAGCCTTTTGGTGTTTGCTATAAAATGGGGTGTTCATTTGCCCCACACATCAGAATTAGAATAGTGAAGTAAAATTTATAAAAAGAGTTCACCTTTTTTAAAATAATGCCCTTTTAATGTTTATAACATACAATGACTTTGAAAGCAGAAAGATTTAGTTTTGATATAAACATCAACTTAAGAAAGGTAAGTGCCCTTTCTGCTTTGCATACTTCATTTAACCCTCATCTACTTTCTTAATTTTGTGTGTGTGTATATGTATAAGTAATGCCCATATAACTTTCCATTTTCAAAATTGATACCTTTTAGGCTTTTGTCAGTTAATACAATTTACCAAGCTTTTATATATAATATTATTATTGAAATAATTCCATGTGTGTGATCAATCAGCTGTTCAGCTCTGAGCAGTATTGTAAACAATGGATACACTTCCTCATGGTGCTGTAGTCTTTGCTGTTATAGGATTCATGCATAAATTGTGATGTGACTCATTGAGATGGTATGACCCAGATTTGTTCAAAACATAAAGAAGAGATGGCATTGTGATTTACATGGAATATGAGATTAGAGATGAAACTGAAATATTATGCCTGTTAACAAATTATTACTGTTATTGACTGGTAACATAAATAAAAACATAATGGTGTTCACTTTAATACTTTCCATCCTTATGTTGATGCATGTACAATATTTTAGGTACCTGTTTTGTCATCTGTTATTGAGAATTTGTAGTGTTTTGACGTGCTGTAGACTCATATAGTATAAATTCATGAACACATACAGTGAAACCCTCTTAAGATGTTTCTCCAAATATTCACCAAATTTATGTTACTAAGCAGGAAAAAATCTTAAAAAGTAAACCTGCAAATGATTTCAAAATTGACATTGTCATTACTAGAAAATAATACTATATAAATTCCATGTTCAGTACTTCATATTCACCATCATACCACACATCATGTCTTAACTTCTTTAGTGGTTTGGACACATTCTTGAACACAAGTCAGGATTTCTCTGTTACAGGCACAGCTGGTAAATGAAGAGCCTGGTCTTGCTGTAACTGTTCTTTAAATACCAATTCTACCATAATATATTTTTCTGTTTTTTGATCGCAACTGTTCACTAAGCAGTGGAGTAGTGGGCCTCGCATTTTAAGTTGGCGCAGGTATGCAAAGTTCTGAAGCAATTTTTTTTTTTGTGATGAAAATTTTAAGTAGCATTTAGAGGACTCATAATATCCAGCTTTCCTTGAATTGAGAGCAGCTTACATTTTATGCCAGTTTGGATGTGGCCATACTAATCAAATGTTCAGTAATGGCTCTACAGAATGAAAATTGTACACATATCAGCAGTTTGAAGTGAACATAAACAGTAAATAAATTTTTCACGCAGAATACTTCATATTATTGAAATTAAAGTAACACGTGTACAGTCACAACATGCTGCACTAAATCCCTGCTCATCAGTGATGTAAATTACTCACAAGACATGAAGTTGCGTCACAATGTGTGCAATTCACGTGTGGAAATAGATTAGAGTGCATTTGGAATACAATTTCTTATCCCACCCCCAAATTTCCACAGATTAACACTGACTTGCTTATCTGTAACTCTGATTTGTGGTGGAAACAACTTTGGAGTTTAATCTTTACAAACTACAAGTGTTATTTTATCACTGTAAGTTGGTAACAGACTGAATGAATGGGCACTTGTTAAGATTTTGGTATGAAAATTTAGTGGGTAAAACCTCATTGCACCATGAAAGTTTTGAACTTAGGCGGGAAATTCTCTGAAGTAGGATATATAGTAAAAGGGCATAATATATGTAAATTATATGGCAAGTTTTGGTACTAAATTTTTCCATATTTCTTAAGCGGGTTTTACTGTACATAATGGACACTTTAACTTGCCCATAGTCAATGTTTAGCAGAGTTTTGAGCAAACATGATAAACATGGCATTATTGGAATGGGAACTGTTAAAATTTTACCGGACATCTATTTTCTTACAAGTGACTAATATTTTAGGAACATTTGTTTATATTCTCTTTTGTCCCTATATTTCTTATAAAAAAGACATTGTACTGACACTGGTAAGTGCTTTTATTTTTTTGTGGGGAGGTGTAATTTACCTGTAACATTATGGAACTGTTGTTGCTGTCTTTTGCATGGAAATGAACTTGTAACAAAGCTTCATTTGTGGACTTAAAATTGGCCTGTTAATTTCTTCTGTATTCTCCGATTAGTGCCTCTGCATAGCTTAGTGTCCTGGCCTTTCCTATCTTGTAGTGTAATGTACTGAATATGAGATGGTACAGACAGTTAAGGAGGTGCAAGTGGAATCTACTTACAAAAGAGTCCCATCAGATCTGAACATCTTTTCTATTTATAGATAAAAACTATTATACTGTGATAGGAGTCTTATTGGGTGTGTAATAGTGTAATAAACTCTTCCTACGTATGTGTATTTACAGGTAATAAATTCACCATTCACGTATATGTTTACACATGCACATTACACTACTTTTGCTCTCTCTTCCAGACTTGTCTATCATGACAGTGTGCTGCATATATTTTGTTGTTCTTTCCATTGTGACAGGAATATTCCCTTTTGGATAATTCTGGGAAAAGCAGTTCTGCTTAAGTTTTGTGAATATAAAATAATAAATATTAACGGAAGACTGTTTTGCTGTACTTTTAGTCTGTATTTTTGAGACCAGACAATTTTTGTGATAGGTCATCATTTCACTCATTTCATTTTAGACTGGTTTTTCCAACTGAAGTAGTATCATGACAGTTACATGATGGCTGTCCCATTTAAACACACACATGGAATCTGAATAAAGAAACATATGCTGTTATTGGATGCTGTTTATGGTCAATTGATGACTTTGAATTTTTGCATTTTGTTTCTTTTCCTGGCAGGATTTTTTTGTTACAGCTGCAAAGGGAAAGTAGTGTAGTTGTTTTTGTTTGGTGCATTAAGCTAATTGGTAAAGGGTAAGTTTTTTTTAATTGACTTACCAATTACTTGTAATGTGCAGTAGTACTGACTGCTTGACCACTGTAACACAAAAAAGCCTGTAAGGGAAACAAAAATATTTGGGAATTTCATTCAGTTCCCATAGCCAGTTTTCACATATATTTCCGTTTTTTCGGATGAAAAAATTGGAACATAAAACATTAATATTATTTAGTGCATGGACTCCTACCTTCTGTTAAAATGTGAAGGTTAAGAAGAAACTCTTCCACAAAATGTGTACTCACAGGTGGTCTTCAAATCATGAAAAGTAAAACAAGATGTGATTTCTATTTTCCACTACAGAGTCATAGGTTTGCAAATACTGATGTCAATTGTCAGGACGAATGATGGATTTTGGATGGAAATTTTGAATCCCATTGGTCACTGCAGCTTCGACGGATCCTGCGTTGTATTTGCATGTATTCATTTGGCTTCAAAAATACAAGTCTAAAATAGAGCTATAGTGCCTGTTCTTTGATTTTGTAATAGAAGAATTTTACGACTTTATTTACCTTCCCAGTCAATAGTTGTAAGACATACCATATGTAAAGCTAGCAGGTAATATTTTGGTTTGATTACATAATTTTTATCTCACATTTTTCTGTTTTCCTCATCAGTTTTAGTCAAGATAGGTTTTTTCATTGAATCAGAATAATTTATTACCCCACGTAATCATAATGTATGTATTATTTCTAAACAGTCTAGAAGCATACTGAGGTACCATGGATGTCATTTTTAGCAGGCAGCATTCTTTCCCAACAAGTTAACTAAGATGTTAATATCCTCCAGTCTTTGTACCTTCAGTTAATTTAAGAAGTTACAAATGTATGCAAGTGGATTTCATTTTTATTTAAAATGGATTCCACTTCTGTCCATTTGATTTCACTTGTTCAGATGTGTTTCTGAACAAAACCTGAAATGTCTGATTGGTCACACTGATTATCTGTTAATGAATATCACCAGTGATAAGTCATAGTCTTTGCACAACATTCCATTAGTTCTGTATTATTTGTTGCAGTTGTTCATTATTGAATTAGCCTGAGGGGATCTCAGAGAGTTGTCACATGTAAAGTTACTGTGCTGTACATTGGGTGTAGAATACATTATTTTTCCTACATTACATGGTATTCCATTTGGTGATAAAAGGCAGAGTGTGGTGCTGCCTGCAGTTAGATGCTGTTTTATGTCTGACAATTAGCTAGCTATAGTGGACAGTGCATTAAATGTATCATGACCTTAATTTTTGCTGGTTTAACCCTCTTGTTGCTAACATGAATGTTATGTATGGAACAGTACTGATATAACATGTCATGCAAGCAGTGACAGGATTAAGCTTTTCTCTTTCAGCATAAATAATTTTTTTTTTGTATGGCGTTAAGCATGATATAGAAATGTTCCTTGTAGGCATACGAGGTGAAATTTCATAATGCTGTAGTCTGACATTGTTCATTTCACAGTTACACAACTACATTTCAAAATGCTGTTTGACGGTATTCAGTTCACATTTTATTACTTGAAGCATAAACATGAAGCCTGACAATTTGCTTTTTATTACACATTTTAAGTGCTCAGCTATTGGGAAGTCAGTTATTATATTATATATATTTCAAAATTAGTATCCTAATTTTACATTTGGAACACATGGTCTAAACTGATATTTAGTTTTTCTGACAAGTTTGGCGGTATGAACATAGGTAGTTTCGTGGAAACTTGGTGAACTTGATTAATTCATGTGATGTGTATGTTTGTTACTTGATACAACATTGTGATGTGTAGAAAATTTGTAATGTGACTTGAGATTTTGGCGTATGTTTGATAGTGTTATATTTATACTTAGCACTTTGCTGTAAGACATTCCTAGCAGTGAAGAATGTTAATGTTGGTCTTCATTCCATTTCCATTCCATCTACAGCCCCTTCTGGGCCCTGGCCTCCCTCAGAAGATTCCTCCATTCTTCTCTGTCTTCTGCTTGTTTCCTCGATCCTTGTATTCCCAAGATCTGTGATGTGTCCCTCCGGATGACATCTTCCCATCCTGTTCTTGGTGTTCTCACTGGTCGTGTATTGGTCCTAATTAGGTTATTAGAATCTCAGCTCTGATAGGCAGAGAAGTAATTTCTCTTCCTGTTAGATATGGTGGCAGCTGAAGTGTGAAACTGGACCTACATTCTTTGATATAACTGGGTGTGAATTTTCTTTCCCTTGTTCTCACTGGTAGAGTCACATGGCTTCTGTGTTATCTCCATCTCATCTGATGGCATGAAAGAGTCTATATTTCATCTTGAGTGCATATCTGCTTGTGGCCTGTATTACAGAAGTTCGCATCTGAATGCATTATGCTATTGTGTAACTGTACTGTATTTATCTGCCCCTAAGACAGTTTAATAAAATTCTCATATTCATGCTTACCTTTTAATCAGGATCAGAGGTAAACATTGACCTCATATTCTCCCACATACTCATATTTTGCCTTGTCTTCTGCAGTTTCAGGTCACCTGTAGTATGATACGTACAGTATCTAGCACTTTTGGCTTGACTCCATGTAGCAGAATACTTTTTAGGAAGCTGATTGTTGCTCATCTGGCAAAGCAACCAGCTGTTTTATGGAATCTGATGATTTGTTCCTGTGTTTATAAAAGCCTGCTACTGAGCCTGTCACAAGCTAATTAAATTTAGCACAGACTCTTGTACTCTGTTTCATATCCTTTCCAATATTACCAACTGACATCTAGATACTAACAGCATTTTCTTCTTACTGGGTTTTCTGGCTGAACTACATTTTCTCTTTTAAGCTTACTTTCTGCACGGTATCCATAAACAGTAAAATACATAGAAATTGAAAGGCTTTCCTAGTTATATCATGGATCCAAAGAAGTTACTATGGGTATGGTTCTTTCAGTTTGTCTTGCATTGGAGTTGTAGTCTAGGAATGATAATTAAAATATTGCCTCATAGTATCTTAAATCAGTGACGACTGATCTCAAATTGCCAACAATTAACTAGGTCCAAGAATCCATAATTGTACAATTTATTGGATTAGAATGACTGTATAGCCTTTTTATTGTAACTTTTAATATGTAATGCTTTTAAACTCAGGAATATTTTATGTGGTGAGTAATTTGTTTAAGAATAATAACAATTTCTGTAAAATATATACGATTTACAATAAGAAATAAAGTTTTGTATTTTGTAAGGTGCAGGAACAATTATTTAAACTGCTTAAAATTTCCTTCCCCTGTGTTTGTCTCCATTTGACTTTTTAGACTAGTGCAGTAACCTTAGTCACTGAACTACAGCCTGATTAACCAATTGAAAGTGGTGTTATTGGGATTAAAAACAGTGGGAGAGAGCTTTTAATTAGCCTTACATCTAAAAATCGTAAGGCTTTGAGAAACTATTATTATTATTTTTTTTTGACTAGAAGTCAAATGGTGACAGGACATCTGCTGTTTAGCACACCTATTCACATTTTCCATGTACTGACTTCTATATTATCTTCATACACTGGAAGTAGTTAACCAGCTCTGCGGACTTGCAGTGTTTGAGATTAATAAAGCCTCCACTAAAAGTGTTTCACATCCATCACTATCCAGTTTGGGCATCTTGACTCATATTAGACACAGACAAGGTTCAGGTGAAATATTTTTTGTGCCCATAAATGGTAGATCATTTACAGATGATGTCTCACCTATTGGGAATAGGGATGGGTAGGCAGTATGTCTTAGCACTCTGGAATTTATGACATTCTCTGTGAGAACAGTGTCTTTAGAATCAGTTTCTTTGAAATGCTTCATGCAACTCTGTATTTCAGAGACTGGAAACATTTCATGGCTTGTTGACTTTAAATTTCCACAGTTTGAATTTTTTCTTATTTATCACAGTTGGGAAATTGTGAACTGTATTCTGGTTTGTGCTTACTTTCGTTATGGATTTACTTTCAAACACACAAGACTGCTTGGGCATTATAAAATAATATAGTTACATAATAACTATGGCAACAACCATGTAAAATGAAAGAAAACTGATTTGTAACACAGAGCATACAACCCATATGGTTACAGTGCTGCCATCTTGGTCAACACATGACAGTGCCATAGAGCAGTGTTTGTATCTTGTGAACTAAGTACAATAGCATAATTTTGGAAAGTATGTTTTTTATGTTTTGTTATCATTAATTGATTAATAAGTCGTCTGTAACCTGTACTGTTCCTTCAGAAGTTATACAAAACCATGGGCAGCAGCAGATGCTGACCAATGACATTTTATCTTACATCTGCCATACTGTTGTACAATAACTATGAACTCCAAATTATACATGAATGAACAAATGTATAAACTATATAAAAATAAAATAATAACATATTGTAACAACAAATAAGATTTAAGGGATATACAGCACAAATTATGAATTACTATGACCCTGACAGCAGTACTTTTCTTTCAGAGTTATTCCACATTTTGCTACAGTTTTAGATATATACAGCCACCATCAGGCTAATGACTAAATGCTTAGCATTAAAACATAACTTTGGGATCCTAAGTTTTTACACAATTGTTAAAAGCATTTATATTTAGGCCCTCTGTGTTAGGGACAATTATGTTGAAACTTTGGATCTGAAGTTTATCAGGTACTTGTTTAATATTAGAGAGGTTATTAGCCTGATGATGGCTCAGTGTAGTTGAAAAAATGTAGAAAACCTGGAAGAACTCTCAGTATATTGTATGATATATCTCGTGTCAACTCTAGTAATTCATAATTTGTGGTACATATACTTTAATTCTAGTCAACAGCACAGTGGAATGTTTTTAACTTGAACAAAACTTGCACTTTCTTGGACTGTAACAAGAAACTTCATGGCACTGGACATGACAGTTAACAGTAATCCCTTATTGAATATAAATGTAAGGGGATGTGGTTGGTATTGTCTAAAAACAATATACCAAATAGGTACAGTAGTTCTGTGTGCGATAAAAAATGTTATCATGCAACAAACGTCTGTGGAATGCGGGAAAATGAGTAATGGGGCAAGGCATGTAACAGTAAAGGTAAAATTCACCCTATAACCTGCCATGAAGGTACAGAGGGGGAGCAGAGGTATTGCTCTACTCTTTCTTTAACCTCAGTGCTAGGTGAGAGTAATAACAGTATAAACTTAATATTTTACATCTTCTGTGCAATAATTAATATACAAAACTAACTGCACGGTTGTGTCTTCTATAAGTTGGAATAACAGTGTATTTCATTGTGTTAACTTACATATGAGTTAAAGTTTTATATTCAATTCAGAAAAAAGAGTCATAAAACTTTGTATCTTAATTACACTGATTACAGTGGCCATGGGGTTACTGTGTTTTGTTCCAAGCTGTGCAGCTTCAATAAATAATCAAAATTCTGCAATGGAAAATTACCTTGTAGTAATCTTTCTTGGGTAAAACCTTACACTGAAACATCAACATTTACAGTAAAACATCACGATACTTCTGCAGATCGTCAGATTCAGACAGGGAGGACTTGCTCTTGTTGACAAACTTAGGTTGACCATAAAGGAAAAAGTCATGTGGCTGCAGAACATTGTAAACCCTGCCTTCACAGCACAAACTACCACCACCATTGTGACAGCATCGTAAATTGTTCAGCTCATCTAAAGAGCCTGCGTGTCTTAACCGCGTGTTGCATCTTAGCACTCTTCTGTCTAAGCTTTGGGTTGCATTCACATGGACATTGTCTGCTGTTGTATATGAGTTCATTCTCCAGAGGTTGCTGTTGCTGAGGTCTCCAAGGGATTGTGATTTGCCGAACCTATACTGCGGTTGCTCCATATCTCTGAACATACCAGCAGCAAGCATCCCATTAAAAGTATCAGCACTGAATTCACTCACCATGCATGGGATATTAAGTGCCCTGAAGTTATGCTGATTTGCTGTAGTACCACAACTTACATGGCGGTGAACCACAGAGGGTGATCTGGCAGTAAAAAGAATAAAATAATGCAAAGACTAAGTAAGCCATGTGTCTTATAAAACTGTGTAACGTTTACTGACTTGAGTTGCACATCACAGAAGGGCAATTAAAATTCGGACAAAACAACCTTAAATACAACTACAAAACATACTCTAAATATGAGTTTCTACTTTAGTGCATAAAAGTGTATCTCAATTACAAAAAAGTAAATAAGACTCCATCTTATAACAATATATGGTTGGAACTTGGAAAGAATGCTTGTCACATACAGGACAACAAATGTTAATTTACCTGGTAGGTTTAGGTCTAGTGGCAGCTGATGCTATAACACCAAGACTAGTGGTTGATCCTACAAATGCAGCATTTGTGTAACCAGCTGCTGGAAATATTCCATTCTTGTGATGCCCATTACTTGTAATATTGGTTGCACTGCTTCCACTCTCCACAAGGATTGAAGCCTGCAGTACACACAATGTATGTATAACATAACACTGGACGCTTTTGTGCAACCATTGTTGCAGTGGAAAAACAATAGGTATTATATATTCTGAGTGTCTGTTTGTAGTCTTTGGTATCCAGCATGCAATGTGAACGCACCATATTGTCATCTGTGGCCTGCCCAGCTCTACAGTATTTTTCCACATTATCTCATAAGTGACATGATTTGAAAAAAAAAAAATTATTGAATATAAAATGTGTGTTTTGATATTCACTACAACTTTTCTCCAAAACATTTCTCATTCTAAGAAAAGTAGCAAGATATGATAAAAAATGTACACAATTGTACAATTGTGTGCTACCAGATGATGGGCCAGTGAGGCCCAAACCAAGCAGGAGTTGGTATTTTGTAATATTATTGTGATTTTAATAAAATTGTATGCATTCATTGGTTTGAATTGTAATAATTGAATTACAATGGGCAGACAAGAGAATGTGAAATTCTTTTTGTATTCTATGTAACCTAGTGCATTCATGATACAAATGGTCAAAGTTTTCCATATTTATATTACCTAAAGATTCCTCCTGATGTGTACAAATACATGCAACTGGACCCTGAATCACCTCAGTCCACTCCATATTTCCATAAACTATCTACCTAAAGGTTATTCTATACTTCGTGCCTAAAACCAGGAATACCAAAATTTAATCCAGCAGTCAGCATCTTGCAGTATGTGTTCCTTCTACAATACACATTTCTGTCCTTTCTAACTACCAGCCAGCGACAGTCTACCTTCAGCTAAGTATCAACTGTTAATCCTGACAGAAATATAGAAAAGCTTTTCAAATGTTATAGAAGCAAATTATCGATATCTACACTGTACAAAATGCAAAAATGCTAGCTTTCAGGTACGAAGAAACACATGAAATTTATATTTCTTTAGACAGGTTAAGGTTGATTCAAAGACATTTCTCATGAATATTTTCTAAAAGTATGTATGGCTGTTTTAAGCAATTGTTCTCCAAAATTTTACGAAGTGCTGAATATAGACAACACTGATATGAAGAAAATCTGGGGTTATCTATTTTCATACAAATTTTGCTTTTGGCTAATTATAATTATTTAATCATCAATGTAACTGAACAATCTAGCCATATTATACCATCAAAAAATGCAGAATTCGTCCGACTATTTTGTATCATAATACCAGTAATTATGAATTCTAAAAGCTAGTGAAAACTTGTATAGACTAAACATTATGTAAAAAATAGCTTACTGATAATACTTATGAATTTGGTATGTGGGGCCTGATGATGCTGAAAAACCAAAGAAAGGAGCTAATAAAATGAAGTAAAGAGTAAGTTTGTTATTTGATGGATCAATGTTGTGTTGAGCATATATGGGGTACATTAGTGAACATGAGAATGCTTTACTGCAGACTGCCTGATTTAGGCTACAGGAAGTAAGAGCAGCAAAGGGGTAGAGGGGGGGGGGATAAATAATAAAAATAAAAAGCTTTACAAGTCAAAAATGAAAGACTTTGGTTAGTATAGCAATGGCTATTATCAACTCAGTAAATAAAATGTGAAAGAGAAAGGGAACAGACAAGAAAGCTAGTCTATGTAGTAGGTGTTTTTAAGCTGTACACATATTAAATGCAGTTTATACACAAACCATATTTAAGGCCTGCAGTCTCCTTAGCACAACCTTCTCCTCTTTCCATGTTGAGTACAAGGATTGCACACACAAGAAACCAGCAATCTGTGCAATAAGTAATGCAGAACAGTGGTTTAAAATTGAGTTATGTTGCTGCTAAAAGATTTACCTACCAACCCTCAAAGTTGTGAGGTTTTACTCTACCTCATTTTGTATGTGTGTGTGTGTATGTGTGGAGGGGGTATTAGTGTTTGTGTTCTTGCTTGTTCTTTTGATTATATTACTTATGCTATTATAATTGAGACAATTCAATATATCAAGAAATGAATGGCTAACAGAAGTGATGATTCTATGAACGAGTCAAACTTAGAGTAACTTAATGGTTATTCCAGTCAGGGAATGCATGAAACATTTAACATATCAGTTAGTGGATCATTAATAAAGTAATTATTATTTATCTTAGACATTCTGTTTTGTTGCACAAATTATAAAATAGTTACTTATAACATCAGCACAACTGTGTTATATAAATATTTGGCTACATGTTTTGACCTATTATGTGGTCATACACGCAGGATACAAAAACCAGCTCCCTACAAACAAGAGCTGAATATACATATATGCCTCATGTCAACATACCAACCAATACACGTACAACCTGTCTGTCATCATATATCTACACACCACATAGATGCCAGTCCTTATGAAGAGAACAAACAATGATGACAAATTATGCATACGTTGCCTAGTATTCTATTTTAAAATTGTTTTTAAACAGTTTTCAAATTTTATTAATGTGCCTTGTGAAACAATAAGACTGTAATCTCATTCTGACTCAAAATGAATTCTGCGATCGTATTTTTGTTTTATGAGTTCATATTGCCTGAAGATGACCATGCAATAGGTGGAAATATGTAGCCAAACATTTATGCAATATATTACAATTAGTTATGTCAATGGCATAAATACCCATTTTGTAGTTAATTAACAACTAAACAGATACTTCAGTTACTAATTCTAAAGAGCAGATGCTTTCACAAAATGTGAATAGTAACTCAGCTAGTGAAAAAAATTTCCCACTTTCATGGAACCTCAGTGTTCTTTTTTCTTGTTAGTAGCCAAGACATTGTTTGACACATCACAGCCTACTGGCATTTCAGAGTGAAGAGTTTTTATCTCCAGGGGTGTGCTGACACAATTAACTAATGTGTTACATATTCAAGTGTAAATTTGCCTGTATTTTTCATTAGCCTACTCTTCACAATGGGCGGGTAGCCAAGGACTGGGTGGCATCTAAGCAGTAAACTTGCCTTATAGCATATGCCTGTCTTGAGTTCACTTTTGGGTCATCTTTGAACTATATTCTAAGTTTATAGGTACTGGTATGACAGAACCAGTGTAAACCAGCTTCAGCACAAACTTGCTCAACACCTAGGCCTGGGGATAACCCACTGTGCCTGTCCACAACTTTTAATTCAATACATTTGCAGCTATGCACCATATCTGGGGACTGTCTCCTCTGATCACAGGTTAGTAAATGTATATATGAATAAGTATGAGAAGTTTAATGAACACACACACACACACATATATATATATATGTATATATATATATATATATTAATAAATATGAAAAAGAGAAATACTCATTATAATGATATAAATGGAGAACATCATAATGGGCTAGATAAAGAAGGAAAAAATAACACAATTTTTTTTTCATACATTGATGTCTATCTTGTTGACCTGAAAGTTAACTAAATCTAATTTGTGTGATTTCATGTTTTAACACTAGTTCTTATGAATATTGCTGTCTTCTAGTATGTGATGTCACATAACCTGCTGAATTTGAATAACATTTCCAAGAAACAACCTGCCTCTATTTTCAGATTAACTATCCTGATGGAAATGGCAAGTTCTTCTAAAAAGTTGGTATCTCTCTACCAAAATACGTGGCATCACATTAAAAAAAATCTTTAATACACTGTTGCATACAAGAGTGGTGAAGAGACATTCCGACCTACATTAGAGACAGGTAAAGACAATTATTTAACATACAGCAAGGCTGCAGATATACATTTCACCCCTGTGATCTATGATAACGCTAACAATCAAGATGTAAAATATAAGTAAATAATATTTTGTGTAGTAAGAGGGGCACATAATAAATAAACCTCTTTAGAATATTGTAGAAAAAAATTGAGAAATATCACTTACGTTACACACAAGGCGACATGCCCAACAAATGAGTTCTGTTAGTCCATTCAGTGATTTCACTTGCTGTAATGAAACAATGGATGGCTTCTTAACATTTTGGACACATTTTTCTTAAATATGGTTAGTAAAACAACACTTTTGTTTCTGACATCGAAGTTAATGTAGCATCAGTAATAAGACAATCATAATTCTCGGGTGATAAAATTGAGAAGAATGAGATGGACAGGGCATGTAGCATGTAAGAGGGAGAGGATAGATGTATACAGGGTTTAGGTGGGGAATCCTGAGGGAAAGAGACCACTTGGGAGACCCAGACATAGATGGGAGGACAATATTAAGATGGATCTTCAGGAAGTGGGATGGGGGGGCATGCACTAGATCAAGCTGGTTCAAGATAGGTACAGGTGGCGGACACTAGTGAATGTGGTAATGAACCTTCGGGTTCCATAAAATGCAGGGAATTTCTTGACTAGCTGAAAACTGTTTAGCTTCTCAAGGACTCCTTTTCATGGGGTGAGTGAGTAAGTGAGTGAGTGGGTTGGTTGGTTGGTTGAGTGAGTGGGTGAGTGAGTGGGTGGGTGAGTGCGTGAGTGAGTGAGTAAGTAAGTAAGTAAGTAAGTAAGTTAGTAAGTAAGTAAGTAAGTAAGTAAGTAACAAGATGAGCACAGGTAGGTTCACACACAGCAGAAATTAAACATGTTTTAATAGCATAGTAAATGAATTGGGATTTGTGTTTAACTTACGAGACTAATACAATTCAGGAACCACATTATACTGCTTCATACTGTATAATATACTTTTGAAAACCCACCCTTGGTCCTACAGCTTAGTGACACGAATTTCTTGCTGTCATGGATGCATATTTCCTTTGGAGAAGGTCCTTTTTTCTGCACAATAAGTAATACAACAGCTCTAAAAACTGTCTCCATCTCCAGCTGAAGTAGGCCTAAACCTTCTTTGCAAATGAGGGTGGAGAATTAGTCACCAACACCTCACTTCATACCTTACATAATCAAACAGCCGACAATATAAAAATATAAACACTAGAATTCAAGGGAAGGAAGGAAATCAAAATAATCTTGCATGCTCTTTTTTTTTTTTTTTTAATTTGTTGTTTTATAATTTGGTAGAAACTAATTGAAGATAAATTATTGTTTTTAATAATAAAGGGGAAAAAATGTTTAAAATCAGAGAACATAATAAAAAATTAAAATTTAAGGAAAAAAAATTCA
>Ga0123357_10002115_pt1 | contig 21866 bp, 13 predicted proteins | sample TergutEmb28metaG_FD_89873 | JGI IMG/M metagenome (GOLD analysis project Ga0123357, IMG submission 89873) | Embiratermes neotenicus P4 segment gut microbial communities from Petit-Saut dam, French Guiana - Emb289 P4 | ecosystem: Host-associated > Arthropoda: Insects > Digestive system > Gut ... | reverse complement strand
GTCAAGAAGATATAAACTTAGAAATAAGAAAAAGAAAATTTAGATGGATTGGTCACACATTCAGACAAGAGGATGGAGAGATATCAAAAGCTGCCCTATTTTGGAACCCTCAGGGAAACAGGAAGAGAGGAAGACCGAGAAACAGCTGGAGAAGATCGGTAATCAACGAAGCGGGTAGAAGCTGGAATGAACTAAGGTTCTTAGCAGCCAATAGACAGAAGTGGAAAGGATTCACAGACAACCTATGTTCCTAGAAGGAATGAGGGACTCTATTATTATTATTATTATTATACACCTAGAGATGAGGTCAGCAGGATGTGGAAAGTAGGGGCAAAAATTGTGCCAGTTATAACTGAAGCATTAGGAACAATTAAGAACAGACTGTATCTGAACATTCAGTCCCTCCCAGGCCACTTGTTGCCCACTGAACTGCAGAAGATCACACTAATGAGCACTGAACACATCATTCCTTAAGGGCTGGGGTAAACTGCATACATCTCTTATTGAGCTCTGGACTTACCAGAAGACCACCACCTAATAACTAATAGGTGAGAATGAATTACAAAAAAATTATAACAAAACTAATGTCTACACATCACTAATGTGGCCTTGCCTTTTGCAACTTTTTCACAGAGCAGAATGATTTCTTTTCCTCCAGCAACTGGACATGAACAGTCACTCAGCTTGCAGATAACAAGGTCCGACATGGCCTCTGCAACAGAACAGAAATGTGTTTACTAACACGTGTACCCTGTAAATAGGTGGGCACACCAAGCTGTGATCACCTACATGGAAACCTTTGATTTCCAGGAGTTATGAGAGCATGACATCGATATTCAGGCATCGTTTGAGGTCAGGTGAGGGAAAATGGGAAAAGGTATTTTCCACCACCACTTAAGAAACTATACAAAACATTCACAATGGAAACATATGTCTTGTCATTTAGTAATCCCTATTTGTCTCCATCTATTAAATTAGAACATGGAAGTCTTGTCTCTCAAGGATCAAATATCAATGTAAAGGAAATACACAACATCTACATATCATCTGAATATGAAATTCCCAAATTTACCTGTTTCAGTACAGTTCATGGAACTTGTGAGTTGAAATTTCAATCACCAATGCCGAACAATCACTGCTTCTGCCACCTCACTGACCACATAAAGAAGATGCCTTTTATAAAACTTTTGTGCAAATGTGTCTGTAGCCAATTTTAGTCCACGAAAACACATACAGGTAACCTACAACCAGCTTTCACAGTGTATAAATCTAAACACCTCTTCTTCAAAACCATTGTATCTTCATTTCTGAAAACTCTAAGTAATGCTGCACCAAAGGTATGTGTATGTTCCATATAACCACATTCCCTGAAGACTCATTGCAATATTATCCTCACATCCATGTCTACTTTTTTAGTGTCTCTTCTCTTCATAGTCTCAAATCAACACCTTTTTACACCCTTATGTGTGGGCTACGTGCCTAACCCAAAACATCCTAAGCACATTTAGTGAAAAGGACTATTATGAGAACATATCTATTTCTCCAAAAATGTCATCTTCTGCAGCAAATATCATGAAGCATCATTTTAAAGACATTACTTGCACTCTCCATGTTCATCACAATTAAAGACCCCCATCATTGTAATCACTGAGTCATCATCAAAATTATAATCATTGTCATCCATCAAGAACAACAACAAATGTATATGTTAACTACATAAACATTATTCTGAAAAATACAGTATTACCCATATTTCATGTTTACCTGGGTGACAATCACACTCACCACTAATGGAAACCTTAAAATTAAAGTCACTGAACACAGATTACTGACTTTGGGATCAGTAAAATGGGAAATTATATGAGTGAAAACCTTATGCTGTGGAAAAATCAAACCCCAAATATCACGGAATATGACTTGCACATTCATCAAGGTTTACTCTTTCTATTAGTGGTTGACAACTCTAAGTTCTAAAAACAGTGCAAATAACTAGGGCTTACTCTTGTCATATATGGGATCAGACACAACTGGTGTAAGTGGATATGTGAACTTGTCTCGTTCCCCATCTTCAATGAAGACTTGAAAACAGAGTCGAACTGCATTGAGGTCAATACTTGTAGGCTGATTGCGGTGGGAAAAGCCAGCTGCAAAACAAAAATAAGTGTAAAATACAAAATCTTGTAATGATGATAAGAATGTTACAGTGCTTCATTCATCAATGGACAAGGTGATAAGGATTCCTGAAACACATTTACTTTATCAAGTACAGCTGTGCAAAAAATGACATTAATGGTGAGACACTTCTTACACTACTGTTACTAGCACACATATCACCCACGACATGTGGGTGTATTATCACATTAACAACTGTATAGGGCTACTTCTTTATGTAGCCATAAACAGTCTTATACTGCAAATACAAAAGCCCTACCATTTCAAATCTGCGCTATTTGAAGGATCTTAAAACAGAAGACAAAGAGAATACAGTCACTGAAAATTGTATAAGACAATGACAGTGCCTATCTTCTGTATGAACCTGAAGCTTTGTGAATTACAAGGACAGAGAACACAAGCAACCAGAATAAAATATCATGTTATAATGCTGGGTACACTAAGAAATTACAGGGTGTCAAGTTGAACTACATTTTTTACACAAATGAAAATGTCAGGGAATAAAACTAAAAGGACTGAATGTGTGGAATACTAATCATAATTTAACGCAGTAACCATACACATAAATGTCCGCCATCCAAGAATGCAATGGCTGGAGCAAAAACTGCTCAGCACCACAATGAACACAAGGGGTGTACAAGGTTATTTCTTGATGATTTGAGAAAATTAATCATCCACATTCTCTTGACTTGAAAGTGACAAAAAATTGTCATTCCTTTTTTAAGGCTATAATCTGTCCACTCTAAGTTCCAAGCATTGACATCCAGCGCGCGCGCGCGCACACACACACACACACACAAAGTGTCTATTATCATCTTTGTCCACAATAATGAGAACTCATTAAAAACATAAAAACTGACACCCTCTATAGGAAGTTTCAAAGTTAGAAACTTGAAGTGAATACAAGCATTAAATCACTGAAACCTATGAAAATAAGAAAATTTATAAGGGATAAGAATTTCAGTTTACATGGTCAAACTTTAATACAATACAAAACACACAAAAATTATTAAAGTTTAAGTGTATATTCTTATTCTGAATACATGAACACAATAGCAGTGGGAATTATCTGTGTCCTAGACACTACTTACCATCAAACAAATATACTGTTTAACCTAGCACCAAATCCTGCATTTTAGACTTAGATTTATTGGAAACTTTCATTACGACTAAATTAAACCAAGTCTCTGATCATTGTCAAAACAGAGAATGGATATTATCACTCTGTGTATTGTCTATTGGAGAAAAATTTATTGGCAACTTTCATTATAACTAAATTAAACTTAGTTTCTGATCACTGTCAAAACACAGAAAGTATATGAGTGTAACAACTTAATGAAATGACTGGCTATTACTGTTGTATTACCACAGGTTATTTGTTAAAAAATTATAACAGATTAAAAATCAACACAAAACATGTATAGTAATATCAGTCAAGTAAACACAGAGGATGAAAGTAAACACAGAGGATGACACATACATTATGTAAGAACACTTACATAATACACAAGTACGATGTGTGTCTAAGACGGTCAATATATGTACGTATACAGCCACATACTGTACACCATATACACGTGGACATTTTTAACATACAGCAAACTATTTTATACTTCCATAGTGTAGGTTAATACAGGTGGTATTAACTATTACATATCACACTGAAACTATTATTGAAATAGAAATACTCCCATTAGGGAGTAAATACAGGGGCTTTCAAATACTTCTTTAAATGATATGTAACAAGTGAGCTGACTCAGGAATATAACATAGGTATAACTTCAGTTATTACCAAAACTATTAACCACTCTGCGTAAAGATGGCTCTGCAGGGCTGAAACATATGGGAAAGCAGAGTAAATCCGTTTGGCCCAAAATTTATTTCGTTACATATATTGTGCTGGTTCTGCAAGTTAACTGTAATTTGATATGGCTGAGCGTACAAAGAATGGCAGGTGCTAATACAATGAATTTCCTGCTGCTAGTGATGGGCACCATCAAATGACAATCAGAACAACGTTACTGTGCGAACTACTGAATAATTTGAATAAAAAACTTAAAGGACTTATTTAACTTAAAAAAGTGATTAATGTATTCATGTTATTCATTTGGAAGAGTGTAAAAACACAATGGAAAATTCCACAATCTTCCCAGTCACTTGTGAATCAACCACCCGCTGCACAAATCGTCCCCCAGGATACAGCAGTGCATAATCCCAGTCAGAACAGCTGGTCTACAGCCACGATTCATGGTGGGAACCTCTCAAATGTAACACATCTTCCTGCAGAGCCCACACTACTACAAACACAACTATTTTATATACAATTTTTTTCTGCACATGAAATGTCAAAACAAAGTATGCAGAACTCAATGATTAATTAAGAATGAAATTATATTTGTAGTGAAATAGTACAAGATATGAAGGCAGACAGCTCAGAAAGCTTCGAAAACACAGATGAAGGAATGTTAAATGGTTATAAGACACCACACTATTTACATTAGTACTTACAACGAAATGGATCCACCCTGATTTCTTCACGTACTTTCAGGGCCTCCTCAATATCTTTCTTTTTGACACACTGAATGCCAAGATTGGAGAAGGAAGCTGTCATGGTATCGACGCTTATCCGCATAGTACAGATTCCTTTCTTACACCCCTCTTTCCCCACCAAGTTGTGGGGGTGAGCGCGGTATGGGGCATCCTTGGTTACACACGAGACGACTACCACTGCAGGGCCTATGTAGCCACAAACCTGTAGATTGTAGGATATGCAGCACATATATAGATATATAATGCTAACATACATAGATCTACACAAAATTTATTTTATATGGGTGGTATAAAAGGACAGCACTGCACAAAGGCAAAACTTTTGAAATAATGGCGCACACTCACTGCCCAATTACTTCATTCATGCAGGTGATTTGTCACCTATAGCACACAAAATCCTTACACACGAACACTCCTATTCATCCTTGTCCTTCAGGCAAATGCCAAGAAGACCAAAATTGGAAGCATTAAGGACATCTAAAAGAGCCCCTGACAAATACATAACAATTATTACCTGAATGGTTGGATACGTTTTGTTCTCAGGAGTGCTGTTCACTCCAGGTATGCTGCCAGCTGATCGACCTTCACACTCATACCGAAATCGTAGAGCTTTTGATGCTGGCTGTTCAGTAATCTTCACATATACAGACTTCTTCTTGGTATCCTCCATGTCGGTTCCACAGAATAAAGGGTCGACTTCTGCAAACTCTGGGTCTGTCGTCTGGATGACCTCAACTGCAAAGGCAAATTAACAGGATGCTGACAGAAGACTTCACTTCTGATTCTGTTAATTTTCAGACCAACAGTCAGCTAGAACCACAATGGCCCAATTTCCCAATGCGAAGTTACAAAATTTTGTAATTGTAATTGTAATTAAAATGCTTTCAGATAAAGATAATTTTAGTAATAAATTCACATTAAAAGATAGTATACTTTTCGTCAAGAAAGAATACCAACAAGATGCAACAATATAGATGATTTGTCAATTGTAGATGTTGATTATTGACAACATCTACAATTGACAATAAATCATCTATATTGTTGCATCTTGTTGGTATTCTTTCTTCACGCTTTGCTCACGATGCATGGTCACAGGAACATAAAGTATACTTTTCATTTTATTGTAACTTAAAAATTGTCAGGTTTTTCTGCTGGACTCTGTATTTCACCGAATGTTAGATGCATAAAAAAATGATTTAAATAAAAGTCGGGGAACTGATAAGATCTATAAATGTATTACCCACAACTCTTCTGTTCAATGGGCCAAGTTTTTTGGCAACTAATAAACGTTTCATTTCAGCATCACATAAAGCGGAGATAAATTAAACTCAACTGCCAACTGGCAGTGCAGTTACTCAATACCCAATTTCGTTGTGTAACTTCAAAAACGAAACACAAACATGACAGCCATGAAGCAGAGAGGCAGACTTAACAATGCAGTCCTCCAACCCATTTTGTTGCATAACTTCATAGATGGGAGACAGAGAAAGAAGAAGAAAATCAGAGCCAAAAGGCAGCAAAACAAAGTTAAATAGTGACATGCAGGATTCAGTTTTCACACACAACGGATGACAGTTTCATTCTTCAAGACTTAACACAGTCACAACTTATTTCATAAAAGAGTGAGATTTTTAAAACTACTACAATATATTCCCCCAGTGTGAATTGTGACCTGTATAAGATTCTAGTTCAAAAAAGGTGCACAAAAACCAATTTGTGTCCCGTTAGTAATCCTGATTTCATCATCTATATAATAGCAAAGTTTTCATAATGTAAATTTCTTAATTTTCTAGTCAGTTCAATTCTTAGTATTTTCTTTCAAAACAATGACACTTTTGCCCTTCCTTCTGACAAACATAAAAATATTCCATGACCATGTAACATACAAAAAAAATCTACAGTTTTTTTTAACAATGACCCACATGATGTTTGGTGTGCATATGTGAAGTACTGAACAGACTCACAAATTCACTGCTGTCAGTTTCTATTTGGTAACGATAAAAATTTATCATAATTTTACAAATAATTACATTAAAATTAAAGAAGCAAAATTTAATAAATTAAGTTCCTCAAATCGCATAAACTAAGACGGCACAGTACAATGTAAGTGAAGTGTCTCAGTTTACCCAAAGGAACTTATTGACTAAAATCTGTGTAGGCCCTACATCTTACAGTCAAAACGCACAGCAGCAGGATTCTTTGTAACATTTTTCCTTCAAAATCCAGACATCTTACAGCTCAGAAAATACATCACATATGCTTCAATTGAGGATTCAGATATCTGGGATGCTACACCTTGTCAACTGGTAAATAATTATAAAAGTGGTCCTTTGAAATGCTAGCGACTGTTTACCAGCTGACATGGCATAACATCCCAAAAGACTGACCTTGAATCTCACATATCCTCATATACCCTTCACTTGTTTCCAATTTGGATAGATGTAAAATGGTGTTCACATGTGTGCACCAGATCAATGAAGCATTAGCGAACAAATCTTGAAAGAACAGAACCCAGGCCATTCCAATTAAAAAAAAATATATATATATATGAATAAAAAATAAAAAAAGCCAGATCATACCGTAATGCCATGTGCTGTGACAGCTGTCCAAGGAACGTTCAGAACATCAATCTCAGAAAGAATCGCACTAAGTAACTCCAAGCCTAACAGATGAAAAATGAATTGTGCAAAACACTACATAAATTTAACACCTACATAAAATGTTTGGATGAAGAATTCCTGTTTTTTAATTTATTTATAGTTTACCAACACTGTTAGTCACTCACACTATATAGTACTGAGTGGCAGATCATGATCAAAATAATGAATAGGAAAAGGATATGGAAGGGAACAAATGTGATACACTCTAAGGTGCTATACATGGATTTGCTTACAAGAACTGCCAAGTACACTGTCACTACTATGTCTAGCATTCTTCTTTAAACTGTTACTTGATTTTTAAGTACGAGGGGGTGCTGATAAGTCCTTAGCCCGACCAGGAAGGAAACAAGCTATGGTGACCAAACTTGGGATTTATTCAACACACTCACCACGAAGCTCACTACACTTCTTAGCCCGTTGCTCTAACTTTTGTAAGCCACTCAAAAAAAATTCAGAGGGTTGTCCATCCAACCAGGTCTTCGCGGTAGCAATGACCTCCATGTCAGGCAAAAAATGGCGACCTTTCAATTGTTTTTTCAGTCCAGGGAACAGGTGGTAGTCTGATGGGGCTAGATCCAGAGAATAGGGTGGGTGCTCAAGACAATGGAAGCCCAGGTAGGCCAGTTTCTTCTGGGTTGCAAGTGCCCAGTGAGCCGCGACACTGTCGTGCAAAAACAAGACCCCCTTGGTGACCTTCCCGTGGTGTTTTTCCTTCAAAATGTCCTTCAAATGCACCAGCTGAGATGAGTAATACTCTGCGTTGATAGTTTGGCCCTTTGGAAGATAATCAATGAGAAGGATGCCATCTTGATCCCAAAAAAATCGAGGCGAAGACATTTCCAGCAGACTTTTGCACTTGGAATGTTTCAAGGTGAGGTGAGCCGCTATGCCGCGACTCCATTGATTGTTGCTTTGTCTCCAGGTTATAGTGAAATAACCAGGTTTCGTCCATGGTCACCAATCACAACAGGAAATCATTTGGATCATGCCAAAAAAATTCCAAAAGTTGCTCAGATGACTGGCAACCTCTGGACTTTTTGATCCGTGTTCAGGCATTTCGGGACCCACTCTGCGGAGAACTTCCACATGGCCTAATCTTCCTGAAAGATGGACCCATCCCGCTCACATGAGATGCCCAGCTGTTTGGCTATTGATTTAGTCAAAATCCGGCATTCTTCCAAGATTAGCTCGTGAATTTGATCAATAATCTCTGGTGTGGTCACTGTTTTGGGTCATCCAGGACGAGGCATATCACAGGTGGAAAAATCATCACGTTTAAACTGGGCCACCCAGTTTTTGATGGTGGCGTATGATGGTGCATGTTCCCCTAATGTTTCTGTCAGAAAATGCGCGAATTTCCTTTGGTGCCTTGCCTTGCAGGGGAAAAAACTTGATGACAGCTCGTGTCTCCATGTTGTTGAAATCGCGCGCGTCGCCTTGCATGCTTCATTTCAGCCTCTGTAACAAGAAATGACTTGCAATTCGGCACAGGAACAGACCGCCCTTTCCAACGACACTATCGATTCCGTCCTACGACAACGGGAAGTAGGTCGGGCTAAGGACTTATCACCACCCCCTTGTACTATGAAACAGTTACCTTAGATGATGCAATGTGAAAGCTCTCTGATAAATGCTCTGACTACTACAAATCTCAAGACAAAATCCAGAATCCAGTTGCAGAAAGGTCGGAGAAGATGTCATATATTCTGTATGTTCTATGAGCCAACTGCCACTTACATTCAGCAAGTTAATCAAACACCATGTTAAAGACTGGTTTAAACGAATGGAGATTCATACTGCAAAGTATTATGTTTGTATGAAAATAAAATGCTGTTTAGTATGGAAACATAAAGCTTTTTTAAGTTGCTTGCAAGGAGATTGGTCAAGAGGTCAAGAATTAAATGCTAAGGAAATTAATTATGTGTTCACAACTCAACAGAATTAAAAAAACAGCATAAGGACATGGAAAAATATTCTGAACATGCAGGCAGGATGGCTGAAATATTCAGGTGCAACACAAATTATACTCTCATTCATGACCAAACTATAAGCAGACTAAATATAGAGAATGTCCGCTAGTGTACAATTCAGAGTATTCCTTCTCCCCATCTGCCATCAAAAAACATAAAAATTAAAATATACAAAAACTATAATTTTACCCAGCTGTGTATGAGAATGAAAGACATTGAGGGAGCAGAGTGCTGAGGACATAACAGAAGGCTCAAGAAAGCTGCATAAGAGGAGCTTCATGATCTGTACTCTTCACAAATCATAATTTGGGTGACAAATCAATAAAGGGTTTTGATGGGAAAACCTGAATAAAAGAGACCATACAGAAGACCTTGACACAACTGGGATGATAATATTCAAATACATATTAAAGAAATAAAATGGGAAGGTGTGAACTGAAGCATCTGGTTCATGATAAAGACCAGTGACAAGCTCTTGTGAACAAGACAATGCAAGAAATTTCTTGACCAGCTGAATAAATACTTATTTACCCAAATATAGGACAATCCCCAACCATAAACACCAATACAGAACGTGTTTTAACTTTGTGCATGATTATAAGGTGACCTACCATTGTTCAGATGGTGACTTACAAAAAAATTACTGCGTCATATTCACGGTAAATATGGTACTACTTTTTCGAGACTGACTTTGCTTCATGGTCTTATGTTCGTGACAGGTAACAGAGAAAATACGGAATGACACTGATGGCCAAAACAAGTTATCCACTCGACAGTAACTGGAAGATGTGCGGGGATTGGAACAATAAACTGTTATGGAATATCGTAATGTGAAATCTATGAGCATGAAAATCCTTATAAGAAGAGCATAGTGTCAGAAATAAAACATTATTACAGTAACTCACTGACCCAACCGATTCTGGTGTCAAGCTTACACTGACTGCCACTAAACAATAAACTTCAGACTTAACTGATACGTTAAATGTGAATGTACAGATGCCATCTACAAACAATCATCCACTTACTGACATCACTTATGTTGAGACTTCCCTGTCCCGATGAATCATGTGCCATGCCTGCTACACTCGACACTCTCCCACCCACATCTGGAAAAAAACGATCTATTTACTGATATGTAGAATCCAATGGAATGTTGGTATCACTATTTATTATGAATGTGATAGTTGATGAAGTGGCCATAACCAGTTTTGAGGTATGATCCTGGCATTATACTCAAGGGACTGAGAAAAAACACAAAAACATTAGCATCAGTATAAATAACAGCACAGCTGATTCAAATCCAAAACTTCCCAAATGACAGTCAAGCTGCTCAGTCTGCTGACAGCAAATAAAACAGAATATCAAAGGTTCTCACCTGCAACACTCAATGTACAAAGAGAAATGGAAGGCCAGTTGTAAGAGCTACAAATATCTTCACCCTCCAACAGCCATATACAAGAATACTAACTCCCAATTTCAATTCCCTGTCATAGATCCAGAAAATTCAGGCCCCTGTCACACATTATTTAATTCTTCATCAATAATACACCAATTACCAATACCTTATACGAAAAGTCACCATTCTTCATGTAATATTCTTGATGTAATATTTACATGACCTGCAGCTAGTTATGTACAGGGGCGCTGATAAGTCCTTAGCCCAACCAGGAAGGAAACAAGCTAATGTTTCTGTCAGAATGGTGTGCATTTCCTTCAGCACCTTGCCTTGCAAGAAAAATAAAAACTTGATGACAGCTTGAGTCTCGATATTGTTGAAATCGCGCACGTCCCTGACGTGCTTCCGAGCTTGTTTCCTTCCTGGTCGGGCTAAGGACTTATCAGCACCCCGGTAAAACAAAATATAGCTGCTGAAACTACCAATATTTTGGAACTGTAAACAAACAAAAAAAGTTCCAAGTCACATATCTGCTATTCATGCCCTGTCATATTAGAATACTAAAATAATGACTCTGTCCAGGAAACAGCACTGTCCACAGTAAAACCTTCAAGTCTGGTGATATGTGCCAGAAGCAATACATGAACATGTTACATAATTCAAGAACAGGTCAAACTTATGGCTAAAAACATTCACTAACAGTGTCTTATCTGTCTCAAGCCGTATGTAATCACCATTATTATTTTACTGCATTGATAGGTCACAACAGACGAAAACAAACACATACATCACAACACATTTTAACAAATAACAGTCAACATTTACACACTTTACCATAGTAAGCTTCCAAATAAAATAACATTCAATGCAACACACAACAGCACAGCACAACACAATTCCTTCATTCAATTCATTCTTATTGAAAGGCAAATCTGTACTCCATAGGTCAGAACTGTCACAACCATATTAAAATTTGGACATGACAGTAAGTTGAAGAGTGAATTATGGTTTATGAAGCTTAAGTAGACAGCTACAGGATTACAACACTACAAAATACTCTTTTAAACTCTGTTTTCTCACTCTGACACCACACACATCAGCAGTGGAGTCCTGTAGCCTGGAACCACCACAGAAACAGCCATCATCTCTCCCTCTCACTTGAAATAATTACACCGTTTACAATCTAAGTCTCTAGCCTTTATATCTGCAATCATACACTTACATCCTTGTTCTTCCATTTCCAAAATACAATAATATGTCTAAAATAAAAGAATCATATATATAAAAGTGTGCACGCTGCAAAAGTAAATTAACCTTTTGGCGCCGGAATTATTTTTTTTATTTTCAGCACACCCTGTATATAAAATGTGACTAATACAGGAAACAAATACATTAGATTTATGAAACAAACTGCATTTTGAAGAGGAAAAAACGAAGAGTATATAACATGTTTAAAATTTTCAGTACCTATATTTGTTGAATAAATATATAAAATGCAACATTTAGAGGTTAGCGGTGCGGTACGACCACTACAGTCGATGTTAGGCATCAAAAGGTTAATGGAATGGGCACTGAAGGCTGAATGATGCTGACTTGTATAGCCTTCACCACGATACAAGCCTTGCTACTGGGCAATAAGCATACATCTACTATTATTCCTTGTACACTGTGTAACTTATTCATTAGATGGTGGACTCAGTGAGCAACTAACTGATTGGATAGTTAACTAAATACATGGTACAGAATATCCCTGTTCAATTCATTATGAAACAGCCTGTTTCCATTATGTCTCAATGTCCATCATGATCAACACACAACCTTCTGCTGGATCTCACCCTGTAATACTTGAATATAACTTGCCATCTTTCCAATCTACTTCTCTAATATCCACATTAATACATATGCCTTATTTTATCAGACTGTCACTTCCTAATGGATCACTTATTGTATAAAATATTACCTGCTCTCCACTTCCCCCACCTGCAGGACATCTGAGATTTGTTGCTATCTGCTTCACTATCATCCATACAAGATAACTGTGGTGCAAAAAACTCCTTCTAGGACCATAAATTCACTACAATACATTACATGCTAACACATTCTTTTGATTGCCCCCTTGATGGCAGAATCTGTTGTTGCATCAGCTCTCACTGCAAACAATTCTGTGCAGTGTTTAGTGTTCTGTGTACAGAATATTAAGCAGGGGATTGCAGTTTCATTACTCACCCAATCCAGACTTGTGTGATGAACCGTTTACTTGTCAGGCATGCTAGAGGATAAAGTGTATACTAACACTCAAGGTATTAAAGATGATTTGGAGAAGCAAATCCATCATGAGTATCGCATACAATGGCCGTGCTTATTTATAACAAACTTTGTCATGAAATTAAAAGTGTTACATGTATAATGAAATTCAAGGAAATGATTATAAACTTTTCACTCAATAGGAGTTTTTATTCTGTATTCATGACTATTTATCCGTAATCTATATAAACTGTGTTAATAATGCTATTTTTATATAAGCATGCAAGTTATATCCTTTCAAATTCATGTATTATTATTTGTATCACAATCTCTTGACATGTTCATTATCATTTTGTAATGATCTATAGGATGAAAATAAAAATAAACAAATGAAAGATGCACCATGTCCAATTTCACCAGCAGAACTGTGATGTTCAACAAACAACACATTTTTGAGTTGTGACATACATCTGCGAGCCAAGGGGAACCATTTTCAGCACCTTCTATATGTATGTTGAGTAAAAGCCTAACAATTACCCTTTGGGGCCAGAATGAAGTGCAAAGACAAAGTATTTAAATGGCCACCCATTAACCTGCAAGTTTTTGGCCAAAGACTTTAGCTGATGTTCATTTTTCTCAGATCACACTGTGCGTAAACTACATTCGACTTTCAGCACCAAAGGCTTAAGTGCAATACTGTGAACTACAATAAGAGGAGCCCAACTCACAGCAGATCAAAATAGTGGCAGAAGTGACCACCTATATAGACCAGATGAAACAATGACCCCATATTATCCTCCCATTTATGTCTCAACATTTTAAGTAATTCTAAACATCCATTTTAACAAAGAAACGCCTTTCAAAAAGTTTTCCAATCCAAATTTTGAACGCATTCTTGTCTCCCTCCTGTTTCCCAACCAGCACATCTGTTTAACTTTGTAAGTTATTACTCATTTATCATTCATTATAAGCAGAACACAGTATAGGGTTTGGTATTTAAAATTTGTAGGATATCATGATGACAGACACTCATTTCTTAAGGGGCAAAACTATAGAAACAATTACACACAGTCACAACAGCAGGGAACATTTATAAAGACAAAGATAAACACACCAGGTTCAACTGATTATAGCATTTTATACGTCACACCAAAATATAAATTGCACCTCATACTGTATAAACAGCATAATTTCGAGAATGTAATGTGGAAATAGCATACACTTAGTACACTATGACCCTATGTAAAAGTAAGTTGTATTTAATATACACTGGGCATATAATTTTCTAATATTTATTTGTCTAAATTTCAGTTTCATCAGGTTTACTAAGAACTCACAAGCTGTAAACATGGGCCCAAAAAATATGCTTTAAAACATAAGTAATATAAAAATTCCGACACTAAAGGCTGACGTTTATAACCATTGAAAAACTGGAATGATATAAAATGATCTCATTACTCCCAAACAGAAATTGTAATAGTTCTTGCAAGAAATGTTAGTCTTGCCTCCAGTAAAGCAAGAGGTAAAACAATCCCTGTTACAGGCCTGGAGAGGCACTGTGGGTTCCAGGAGGCTGAGGCTCCCAGATTTCATGACAGTCAGCACACGAAGGTGGTAAGGTTGTCAGCCCTCTGCACCAGCTGCCTTTATCCCCCAAGAAATATTCCTGGTACTCATTTCTGTTAGAGGCTGAGTCGACCCCAGGGCTATAGTGCGGTGGGAAGGATTATGTTATCTACATCACAATATTAACACTTACACTTCATACAATTGATATATGAGTGCTGGATTAACTAGGGCAATCTTCAGTGTCAACATCAGAAGTTATATGAAAACCATGCCAATATCGCTAATATTAGAGTTTAAGACATTAATATATAATAACATGAAATAATATGATGTAAGATACATTACTTTAGATTTTGACACTGACGAAGTATTCATTAAGCCTTGGCACATGTCATATTGCATCATGTGAGCAAAAGGCTACGGAAGGCTACTGCATGACTGTGTAGGTCTCCTTTATAAATAAATAAATAAATATATATATAAAATATATGGATTTCTTTGCACTTGCGACATGGCAACAAAAGGTTGTATGTGCAAATCTGAATGGGATGCATCTGGCTCGGTACAATTTAGTGGTAGGTTTTTGCAAACACAGAAATGAATGTAAAATCAGGGTCCTCACAGTGGTGAGTAATGTGTCTTCATGTTGCATAAGTCAGCACATTTCTTGAAGCAATAATAAAACATTAAATTCCCAAGAAGAACTTGGCTCAATGGTGTTGGTGACACTGTTATAACATATTTCTTGAAATCAATTTCACTATTAATCTCCATCTCACCCTCAAGCGACACTCCTTAAGAGAGACTTCGGGCTTCTGCCATGAAGTAGATGAGATCTGCACTCTTATGGGATATTACACAGCATATTAGTGGTGCCTCCTTCCTGACGTTTTGGGACAACCTATAAGACCCATCTTCAAGGGCACAAAAAAAAAAAATCCAAGAAGAAAGCAAGTCACACTTTGGTTTGTGGTTTATATACAGAAAGATGTGGGTGGTGATCGGTTCTCAGGACACGTAACCAATCACCGCCCACGCATTTCCTTATATAAACCACAAACCAAAGTGTGACTGGTTTTCTTCTTGGGTATCTTGACCCTTAAAGGTGAGACTGCTAGGTTGCCCCAAAATGTTGGCAATGAATTACAACTGTATGACGCATAATATCCCAGAAGGGCACAAATCTCACTTTTGTCAAGAGGTTTCCCTGCCAAATGCATTCCCTGCACCAACTGTATACATATATAATCAAATGTCATTATTCTCATTTTAACTATCCTAATGACTCTAAAAAAAAAAAACCACTATGATTTAATGTGGAAAGTATTCAACATTCATAGAAAAAAGGACAAATTTTAGGAAAACTGAAGATCGAAGAATATGGAAAATTAAGACAAAATGCCTCTATTCAATAATCCCAACTTTACTTTTATAATAATGTATTAAAGTCATGTACTCCTATGTTCTGCAACATATGGAAACCTGAATGAATGGTGCACAATATTCTTTCATAGTGAATCTGACAAATCTCACCTATCCTTACTCTTCATCTTAGGAAAACTGAATAAATATGTATTTGACACAATAACCACTTTTTATGTGTAGTGGAGACACACTCACTAAGAAATTTGTATAATAAACTCATCTACTGTCACGCCAAACACACTAATATTATGATGGGCACAGTTCATCAAGTCATCTTTTTGCAATCTCCCACAGCACGTGTATTCAATCATATAAAAAGAAACAATCTCCCAACCATCACTCACATCACACCTAATAAGAGATGTAAACATGGAGAAAGGGGAAAAAATATATTATTGGTCAGAGTAGTTAACAACTATACAGTCCTTTTCTACACTCATTTCAGATATGGATTACAGAAACCAGCCATTGTCATTTCCACATCCTTCAATACAGAAACTTTATTTTCTTAAATTTGGATTCTTTCCTTCAATAATATGACCTATTCCGCTTCCTAACCGAGTTAGCTTACCGGAATTTAACAGTGGAGCAAATGTAGTGGGATACCTTACCTATATGGCATTATCATTCTTCACTGTTTGGAGAAAGTGACATCCTTCTTCATCATTTGTGTCACAAATGTACATCAAAGAAAACACCACTGCACTTATAAAAACTCCATGTAAAGCAATGGAATCTAAATGGTTATAAAGCTTCAGTTCAGCACGTTCTCCCGATTAGGAGCAAACAGCGTATGCAGCATACATTTACTCATGCACAATCAAATCCACTTCAAAACCTTATAATTTATTTACACACCCAAGCGGTCCATTTCTTTCAAACCAATCCTTTTAATGTCCCGGCCAGCGTGCTTTCAAATCATTTTCAGTGTCCAGCCTTAAAAGAAAGGGAGGGATGGACTCTTGTCAACATTTCATACTTAAATCACATAAGATACAAAGACCACAGACTTAAAATATTATAGAAGTTTCTCCTACCACAAATAAAATTTATGCATACCTTATAAATAAACACACTTTTTTGCACACTACGTACAGTTTTAAAACTACTGTGCTGCCAACGAAACGAAACTTATACAAATGACATACCTTGATCATAAAATGTGTGCACGATGAAGACACTATCAGTGTTTCCACACTTAGAAATGTCCAGAACGCTCTAATATTATTTACGTTTTACGATGTAGTGCACAACTGAAGTTATGAAACGTACTGTCGCAAAACTTTCCGGCGATTTTTGCTCAGCTCTTACACCTCGCTAACACCGTCCTTCTCCATGGCGTATTACATGCCTCCTTTCTCTACTTCCTACCGTGAAGTATTTTGGGAAGAGATGACCACAACTTTTCGGGGAACTGTTATAGATCTGGCTTTTCATTGGATATCATAATCACATGACGCGCAGTACCATCATGCAGCATTCAACGCCCAATCGTCATCGAGCGTGCACAGACGACTATGACGGATGTGTTAAAAAGCGCGCAATGATTTCGCGTGTAATAGTTTTTAAGTGTAAATTATAACAGCAAAGATCTACCAACTTATAATCTTAAGACAACATCATACTCGCTTGTTACGGGTTCATACTGACGTACAATTTTCAGTATAAACATTCTGAGCAATACTGTTGATGCGAAAAATTACTCCTTATTCGAATACGATTCTGCAAACAATTAATGGACAGAGAGCTGCATCTCCTAACGCTCTGATTACAGGAACAAGGACGATCAACCGGAGAGAAGGTATTCATTAAACGGTTTATCCTACGTCATATAAATGTTGTTTAATGTTTTAATGGTTTGGTTGTCTTTAACTCCTGACTCTGTGGCAACAAACGTATTACTTTTTGAGTACAGAGATTAATGCGAATTAGATATAAAAATGTGGTTCGTAATGTCAAATAAATACACCGTCTACATTATAAAGACCACATGATGAACACTGTACAGGAAAATAGTCGCAGCTTTTGAGAATTATACGAAACACATCCTAACCTAAATAAACTTTGTGGGCAGAATTTCAAATTTTAAAGTTTAAACCGCTGTGCGCGATTTCAGGCTTCCGTGGCGGTGTACAGAAGGAAGTCTTTGCTCTCTGGGATGTGAAACAGCATTGACTGGTAACTAGTAACCATTATTTCAGGTCAGTTTATGGGTTCCACCTACTAGGGTAAACAGCACAACAGAAGTCTTCTTTGATTGCTTGACCCTTGACGATGGGACAGGTAGACTGTTACGAAACGTCGGTTACTAACTACCAATCAATGCAGCGTACACATCCCCAAAAAGCGAAGATCTCTTAAACGCGTTGGTCTTTATGGTAGCCACTGGGCTTTGATGGGTGAATGGGAACTCGATGAAATAGAATTTGTTTTCTGATTGCTAAGATGTGCTTTATTTCGAAATGATCTTATTCACTCTCCAAATCAACTACCTTCAATTCTCTTTTCTGCATCCAAGGAAAATATCATATACGAACGTCCGGTGACCATATTTCACGTTGTTGTAAGCCTGTCCCTTTCTTCATCACAAATTACTGTGTGTCAGAATAAGAAACCTGCGGTAAATTTGTTCTTAGAAGTTTCGGTTTCGGCATGTCTTTGTGTGCAATAAAAGTTTGTCTATGACTGCCTATGGCAGCCATGACTTTGTCGGCAATAAGGATAGGACCTTGAAATTTTGGCAGTAGCTTTCGGATGATACCGAGAATTGTCGTTTCTACTATAATCAAAATCGGCCCATGGGATATGACGCCATGAAGTCTGTGTAACTTCGGGTATTTTATGGAAGAGATGTAGTCACGTTTGAATATGATGTATGAAGGTGGATACAAGCATGAAGCTTTGCACTGTTAGGATGATCAAGAGCTATGCCGTGTAAATATAGTCAGAATCGACAAAAAGGGCGTGACGCCGTGTTGTCTAACTTGGGGTAGTTTTGGCAAAGATTCAGTTGGTACAGAATGAACGACCGCCAGCAAATGACTAGGAGGTTGGATGGGTCCCAAACCCGATGCCGACGCTTTGGAGAAGACAGATCTCCCTTACCCCTGCCGGGAGTCGAGCCACGGTTTCTCTTTTGTTCAGTCACTAGCTTAGGCACTGTTCCAACTACGCTAATCCGGCTGTCTACAAGTTCGAAGTTCCGTTTATGTATTAATGGTTTGTACAAACACGCCGAGAGTAGTTAAGGTATTGAGTGGTACGAAGATGAACAAATAATGAAGTGAAGGATGTGGAAGGCAGCAGTCGTAGGCCATTGGTATCATTGGCCTGAAGTGATCGAGTAAAATCACGAAAGACCTCAGTTTGATCGGTTTCCACCCCGGGATTCCGAGCCGGCACCTCCCGGGTGCAAGTTAGAAGCGGTACCGTTTGTGCCAGCTTGCTCTATAGAATTACATGTGCTGTGTGTCGTAATGGGATTACACCAGCCTCACTGCCTTTTAAACCCACAGAAAATATCAACGGCGTTGCAGTAGGCTTGAGAGAGAAGGTTGACTACGTTTGTGAAAAATCAGCGTCAGTCACAAGTAACGGACTGACACTACCTTAACAAAAAACAGAATTTGCCCCGAAAATAATAATAAATTTCATCCTTGTAACTGACGATGGGTTTCGTCATTCAAATTCACCGCATTACAAGCTATTCCTTTAAGGTCCAGTTCACATAATCACAACGTATTATTCCATGATCGAGCTCGCTATTTTTTTTTTAATTACGTTTGCGACCATCAGGATTGTCCCTCAACAATGGGTTTCCCACCAAATTTATATACGACATTTCTTGTTCAAATTTCAGATGCTGTAACCGTGTAGGTTTCTGATTCCATGGTATGTGTACGGCAGACTCCTTACCTTTGGGTAAAGCGGCCGCAGCGTGGAGAACAACTCTATCCCATGGCACCTAAGTGTAACATGTCATGCAGATATCCCTGCACGCCCCATGCAGGCTGCCTTTCCCAGGCACACAGGCAAATTTACCTTATCAGTTTCCGCACGACTTACCATTCTTTAGTCCATACATCACGCAACAGGTGTCTTCCTAATTGTGTCATATATATTATCAGATGACAGAATTTCGCTTTTGATGTCAGTGCATTATGACCGGGCCCCTAACTGTGTCCTGAACGATAGCAAAACAACTGAAACCATTGTCTTGAGGCTACTTACTCTCTTAACCCACACTCCTATGGCTTCATGTGACAGCCAAATTTATGACATTCATTCCAATAGTGATAACATTCTGGGTGACGTAGCGGTCTTCTGTTGATCAAGGTGTTGTTGCAAACCAAACCAGTATAATACCGAGCCACATAATTGAAAGTGTTCTAATAGTAATACGAGTGACCAGATGTGGACAGTTTGGGGCCCAAGCAGATCTGTTACTGACATGCCTTCCATGTGATTACATGTTTCACTAGCCCACATCTTGACTTATTGCTGATAAAAATCTAGTATTACAAAGATAATCGCTGCACACATATCGCAGGAAATGAAGGATTTTTTTTTTTTGAATGAATGAATGAAACATATTTATGGACGAACGAGAGAATGAGTGTTTCTTTGCAGGGATATACCAATATTCCAAATTCTAAGAGCCAGAAGGTGACACGAAGCAAGTTCCGTACTGAGGACTCAAATATTTGGCGCCACCATGCAAAATTTATTTTTTATATTATATTATAGTTTTACATTCCGTCGTTATAACCTCTGGTTATTACCCAACGATGCCCCTTAAAAAAAATAAAGTGACATAAAGACTTGCAACTTAATATCCCTCTGCTACTTGGAAGATATCATGTAGTATGCGTTCTTATCTAGGGATGAAAGGACCCCTTTCCATAACACACCCTTCCAGGATGTCAGTATCTTTGAACACATTTTCACACCGAGTACTACGAACTTTTCTGTTTCTGCAGTTCATAGTTTTCTTCCAAGTTCTTTCTTTGCGAGAGCCCTTCCATGTGGCCTCCAGTCTCTAGGTGCAAGTTCCGACCCACCTTAATATAATATACACATATATGGCATATCCTAGTGTTATTCCGCTTCGCCACGTAAAGGGTACTGTTATTTCCTCGTTATTATCTAATAGCATTTAAATTTTCACAAGCCTAATCTCTTTTTTTCTTGTCCCAATTGCACCACCCAATTTATTATCTTTCATATCGTTAGCTGCCTTTTCATAGTAGAACGAGAATTAAGTAAAGCCTCTTCTACTAGTCTACCAAACACCGTCAGTACTATTCTATCCATAACCCAACGAGGTATAATTCCGTACATTTCTTAAATCTTCTCTCCAAATGTAAGCCAAGATTAACCTAGACAATCCTGCACTGTCTAATATCACAATGCTGGGATCCATGCAGAGAAGGACATAAATGCGTTAGACCGGGTATAGAAGAAAGTGTCTCATATTACAAATTATACGAAGGATTCTGACTAGGAAACCTTGGCTCAGCGTAGGACGATAGCACGTTTGTGCCCAATTTTTAAGGCGCACACTGGGGAACGGGCTTGGAAAGCTACACGGGGCAAGTTGCGAAGACCTTACTATTTGAGTAGGGTTGATAATGTTCGGAAAATTAGGGACAGGAAGCAAAGAACGGATATCGGGAAGTATTCCTTTGTAAATAGACCATTAAAAACTGGAACCAACTACCTGCAGAAGCGTTAGGGACGTTCCCTTGTAAACCTAAGATTTTTAGAAACAGAGTTAGGAAAGCAATTACAAACTGGGTGAAATTAAAGGAATAGAAGTGTGGCGAAAATCATCTAAAAGTGCAGTACAGTGACGTGAGGTGAAGTGTAGTGATGTGAGGT
>Ga0123357_10002114_pt1 | contig 21874 bp, 17 predicted proteins | sample TergutEmb28metaG_FD_89873 | JGI IMG/M metagenome (GOLD analysis project Ga0123357, IMG submission 89873) | Embiratermes neotenicus P4 segment gut microbial communities from Petit-Saut dam, French Guiana - Emb289 P4 | ecosystem: Host-associated > Arthropoda: Insects > Digestive system > Gut ... | reverse complement strand
TTAAAACGGGATTTGCAATAGCTCTTCACTTTTTTTAACAGTCGTTTCGCACGAGTTCCGTGCGCCGTTGAAAAGAATTAACAATTTTTATAATTTATAAACCCCTAAATCCCATAAAGGGGATTTAGGGGTAACAGGAAACTTTTGAACGCAGATGACGTACACAATAATAGGACATTCACCGTGAATTTCCTTCTATCCGCCCAATAGCGCTACCCATACAAATTTTGTCATTTATCGCCTCGCACGGAATATACATAAATCATTTTGATAGTCTCAAATTCCCGACATCCCTGTAGAACCGTCATTCTTTTTCTATTTCTCCGGTATCCGCATTTTATAAAACGATCGCCAGATAAAAAATAAAGCAATAATAAAAAAGGGTATGGCTATGTAAGTCGAATAGTCAAAAGACGGATTCAATTTCATTTCAATACAGATTTCCGTAGCCAGCAATCCGAATAAGGTCGAAAATTTGATGATGGGATTCAGCGATACCGATGATGTATCTTTGAACGGGTCACCTACCGTATCGCCTATGACCGCCGCTTCATGCAACGGCGAATTCTTCTCGTTCAAATCCACTTCAACCACCTTCTTAGCGTTATCCCAGCTTCCGCCCGCATTCGCCATATAGATGGCCTGGAACAACCCGAAGATCGCAATGGAAATCAAATAAGCAACAAAAAAGTTAGGATCCATAAACGCAAAGGCCAGCGTAATCGAAATTAAGGCGATAAATATATTCCACATCCCTTTTTGTGCATATTGGGTGCATATTTTCACTACCACATTCGAATCTTCCGCATTGGCTTCCGTATTATTCAAATCAAACTTTCGCTTAATAAACTCAACAGCCCGGTATGCCCCCGTAGTAACCGCTTGAATCGAGGCGCCGCTAAACCAGAACACAACCGCCCCTCCGCAAATCAAGCCCAAAATCACTTGCGGATCCGTCAGCATCAGATGCAGTAAACCCACCTTCTCCAATAAAAGGATAATGGAGAAAATCATGGTGGTAGCTCCAACAACAGCCGTACCGATCAATACCGGCTTTGCCGTCGCCTTAAAGGTGTTTCCCGCAGAATCGTTCGCTTCCAGGAAATGCTTGCCCCGTTCAAAATCGGGCTTAAACCCAAATTCTTTTTCAATCGCCTGTTCTATATCGGGAATCTGTTCTATTTGTGAAAGTTCGAATACCGACTGGGCATTATCGGTCACCGGGCCATAACTATCGACAGCAATAGTCACCGGACCCATACACAGGAACCCGAATGCTACCAGGCCGAAAGCAAAAACGGTGGGATGAACCACAATAATACTCGACAATCCCATTTGGGCGGTAAAATAAGCGATAGTCATCAATCCCACTATCAACAATCCCGTCCAGAATGCGCCGAAATTACCGGCAACAATACCCGACAAAATATTCAACGAAGCGCCTCCTTCGCGAGAAGCTGTCACGATCTCTTTGACGTGTTTCGATTTTGAGCTTGTAAACAACTTGGTAAATTCGGGTATCAACAATGCAGCCAACGTTCCGCAACCAATAATCACCGACAGTTTCCACCAAATCGTAGGATCGGAAAGGTCGTGTAACAACAAGCGGCTCATAAAGAAGCTCGCGGAAATACACAATATGGCCGCTGTCCATATCAATCGCATCAAAGGCGATTCAAAATCAAAATCGGTTTTATTTCCATACAACTTTCTTGAAACAGCTTGATTAATGAAAAACGAACATCCCGATAAAAAGTCCATTAAAAAGCGCATACCGAAAATCCATACAATCAGTTTCGCTTGAACACCCGGATCGGGAACGGCCAACGTGATAAAGGTGATGAGCGCCACTCCCGTTACCCCGTAAGTCTCAAAACCGTCGGCAGTAGGCCCCACGCTATCGCCCGCATTATCCCCCGTACAGTCGGCGATGACTCCCGGATTGCGTGGGTCATCTTCCTTTACTTTGAAAACCACTTTCATCAAATCGGAACCGATATCGGCTATCTTGGTGAAAATACCTCCTGCAATACGCAACGCGCTGGCGCCCATCGACTCTCCGATAGCAAATCCGAGAAAGCAGATGCCTACAATCTCACGTGGCACAAACAACAGAATAAAGATCATCAACACCAATTCCAACGAAATGAGAAACAATCCCACACTCATCCCTGCACGCATGGGAATGCTGACCACATCCAACGGCTTGCCTTTCAACGATGCAAAAGCGGTGCGTGCATTCGCGTAGGTATTCACCCGGATGCCATACCACGCCACAGAATAGGAACCCGCCATCCCGATGATTGAAAATAAAAGAACCAGAAAAACAGTTCCTACCGATTTTCCGAGAAGTCCGAAAAAATAGACACAAAAAATAACGGTCACTATGCCGAAAAGCATAAGTAAAAACCGGCCTTGCTGAAGTAAGTACGTGCGGCAAGTGCCATAAATGATTTGTCCTACTTTGGCCATTGAACTATGTACGGGAAGCTTTCTGACTTGAGAAAACAAAAACAAACTAAAACCAAGAGTGCCTGCTATGATAGCAGCTCCATAAAAAAGAAAATTCCAGGAAGATACGTTGCCTCCAAAGATATGGAACGTCCCCTGGTGCAAATCCGGTATCGCCAAATCCGCTTCACTGGCTTGTGCATTAAAAACAAATGTAAATATAAAGCCTGTGATTGCTAATAAATATTTATTTATTTTCATAAATATAAAATAAAAAGTAAAAATTGGAGCAAAGATATATATAAATTTTCTTTTTTACAAAAAAAATAGTTTTTTTCTTTTTGTGTGTAATTTTTTTCTTTTTATAATAATTTCCCTGACAAAATGAGCGCTGCCATCGAAAAATAAATAATTAACCCCGTTACATCAACCAAAGTAGCAACAAAAGGAGCGGAGGCGGTGGCCGGATCCAATCCGATGCGTTTTAAGATAAATGGAATCATCGAGCCCGATAACGTCCCCCACAAAACAATAAAAACCAAAGTCAATGCAACGCACAAGCCCACCCATATCCAATACTCGCCATAATTATACAAACCGGTTTTTTGCCATATTAAAATGCGGAAGAATCCGACAACGGCAAGAACAGACCCTAATAGCAAGCCTGATAAAATCTCTTTTCGCATCACATACCACCAGTTTCTCAACCGCAACTCGTTCAATGCTAAGGAGCGAATGATAAGACTGGCTGCCTGCGACCCCGAATTTCCTCCACTGGAGATGACTAAAGGTACAAACAACGCAAGCACCACCGCCTTTTCTATTTCCTTCTCGAAAAAACCCATCGCCGATGCGGTCAACATTTCTCCAAAGAAAAGAATCGTTAGCCATCCGGCGCGTTTTTTTACCAACTCAAGCAAAGGCGTTTTGGTATAGGATAAATCCAAGCCCTCCAACCCCCCGAATTTCTGGAAGTCTTCGGTACTTTCTTCTTCGGCAACGTCCATCACATCATCTACCGTGACGATACCCAACAACGTGCCGTCGTTATCAACAACCGGCAATGCCACCCGGTCGTGATCTTGAAAAACTTTGACCGCTATTTCCTGGTCGTCGTAAGCATTCAGTGCAATAAACCGGTTGTCGGTCAGGTCGGAAATAATTTGCTGAGGCGAAGCGAGAATAAGCTCTTTGATACGGATATCATCAATCAGTTTCCACTGATTGTCCACAATATAAATAACGTTTAACGTTTCGGAATCACGTCCGAACTTACGGATATGCTCTAAAGCTTCCTGAACAGTAAAATAGGGCTTGATAGCTACATATTCGGGCGTCATCAACCGGCCGATACTCTCTTCGGGATAGCCCAGTAAACGAGTCGCTATTTCACGCTCTTCCTTGGCCAAAAGTTGAACCAACTGCTGAACGACTTTACCCGGCAACTCTTCAAAAAACGCCGTGCGGTCGTCCGGATCTAAATCGTTAAGCAAACTGGTAATGATACTTGTGTGAGCCGCTAAGCCGGTAATAATGTCTTCCTGTTCGTCGTGTGGAAGAATTTGAAAAGTGTCTTTCGCTAATTGTCGCGGCAAAAGCCGGAACAGCACTAACTGATCGGTCTTTGATACCTCCTCCAAGATTTCAGCCGCTTCAAGCGGTTCAAGAAGGTACAGTTCTTGTTTGAGGGTTTTCCAGTCCTTGTTTTCTAAAAGGGCTCCCAAATGAATTTTAACTTCATCCATATCGTACTGAATCTTTCAATTAAGTCGTACAAAGGTAGTAAAGTTTTAGCAAAATAAAAACCCCTGCAGCGACATTAATTTATACGGTTTCTTAGCTTGCACAATTGCTGTAAAAAATGTAACTTTGTACTTTAATATGAAAATTGAAATCCAATGGAAGAAAAAACAATAAATAAAACGACAAGTGATAAAATAAGTTTTATCAGTTTTATTGTACCTGCCTTTGCAGAAGCGTATAAAATGCCTGTTCCCGCTGCTTTCAAGTACCTGAAAAAGTATGGAGGTTGGGATTTTCTAAACAAACACTGGTGGGCTTTACATACAGATAATGACATTTGGGCTATTCACGATATTTATGAAATTTGTTATAAAAACGGAGGAGCGCGATAATGAAAGTTTATCATGGCAGTTATATTAAGGTTGAGAAAATTGATTTATCAAAATGCAAACCGAACAAGGATTTTGGCAAAGGGTTTTATGTCACAAAATTTCGTAATCACGCAGAAGAATGGGCGAAAATCATAGGAGAGAAATATGGAACAGACGGTTTTGTAAGTGAATTTGATTTTTCTGAAAACGATTTTACAAAATCCATTTGCAAAATTAAACATTTTGAAACTTATAACGAAGAATGGTTAGATTTTGTAGTGGAAAACAGAGATAAAAACAGTAAAACACCTACCCACAATTACGATATTATAATTGGTCCCGTTGCAAATGATAAAGTCCAAAATACATTAAGGCTTTATCTGAAAGGGAAAATTTCAAAAGAACAGTTTCTAAGAATGCTTACTTTCCACGAAGAAACTCACCAAATATGTTTCTGCACTTTGAATTCCTTACAAACGATTGATAGAATTGACGATACTCCAACTTATGAAATCGTAATGATTTCTGAGCCCATCATTGAAAAATTGATATTCGATTTTAACTTTGACGAAGAAAAAGCGACGAATTTGTTTTTTAATTCTGATACGTATAATAAATTATCGGATATCGAAACCGAACTATACCTAAAAGATTGGACAGAAACATATAAATTATTGCTGAGCGAACTGAAATTGTAAAAAAACGGGAGATGGAGAGTCCCCCGCTTTTCCGCTTGCAAAACTCGCTAAATTGCTCGTTTAATATTTAGTCCAAGACATCCAAGTTAATTTTTTCCACAATCCTTCCATTGGCCCATGACTATGCGTTTGAAGCCACCAGCGGCAAAAATAATATTGAACCGTCACCATTCCAATGCCTATCAAAAAGCTAACAAAAGGCCCGCAATAACGGTACAAAGCAAAACCCCATCCGTAATACAACAAGGCGCCTAACACCGACTGCAGAAAATAATTGGTCATACTCATCCGTCCGAAAGATGCCAGTTTCATCATCAAGCGATGGATCGTTTGAGTAGAATAAAACAGCAATACCAGCAGCGAAACATAGATAAATGTTTGAGCTAAGCTACTCCACGACTTACACAAAAGCAACGTCGGTACCAACAGCGCTTTTCGGGATAGATAGTCGGGTAAAAGATTATACAGCCCATAAATCGGGAAAAAAACCACAAGCGCTACGGCTAAGATTCCAAGCCAAACTTTCAGGTTATCCTTTTCATTATACAAAAGGCGGAGACGTCCCAAGAGCATGCCGAGTAAAAATAAACCCGGCAACTGCGTCAACCGTCCGTTCTCAAAATTCCATGCAAAGTTACTTAACTGCCCGTACTTTATGCTGTCCCAACCACATTGCCAGATACTTCCGGTTGACTGTGAAATCATCATCTGATGATAGTATTTTCCACTGTTGGCATCAATTAACTGATAATCTGGATTGAATAAGGCCGCAATGATCTGATAGATTTCAACAGGCTGTAACAACAGGAAACAAGTGATCACGACGACTGCCTTTGTGTTTAGCCTGGAAAAGGCCGGAAGCAACATTCCAAACAGAGCATACGAGAACAAAATATCACCGTTAAAGAAAAACGTGTTTATCATCCCGAATACCAGCAAAAGGGTCATCCTCCAAATAAAACGAAGTGAAAAATCCTTCCCCTTTTGTATTTGATTATCATTCTGGATGAAAAAACTCAACCCGAACATCAGCGCAAAAATGGAATACATTTTTCCGCCTAATGCAAAGAAAAGTCCGTCCCAGGTTATTTTGTTAAACCAAATCATCCACGCATTCGTTACTTCCGGAAACCGGTAAAAATTCAAATGCTCCACATTGTGGAGCAAAAGAATACCTATAATAGCAATTCCTCGCAGGGCATCTGCCACATGAAGGCGAGTATTGGGCATGTAATTTGTTTGATACATAAACCTGTAAAATCAGCGCTGGAGCAAGGGGATTACTAATTGGATACGGGAGAATCTTTAGGAGCCTGGTCTATCAAGTCCATAAACTGATCCAGATTCGGAGTAATAATAATCTGAGTGCGACGATTAAGCGTTTTTCCCTCCGGCGTATCGTTGCTTCCAACCGGATTATACTCTCCACGTCCGGCTGCGGTCAAGCGTTGAGGATTGACCCCGTAGGTTTTTTGCAGTGCCTGAACCACCGAAGAACCGCGCAATGCGCTTAAATCCCAATTGTTGCGGATATTGGGGCGGGAAATAGGATCGGTATCCGTATTGCCTTCAACCAATACATCGTAATCCTTATAATCCATGATGATTTTCGCTATCTTGGCAAGGATTTCTCCTGCCTTATCGCTGATTTCATAGCTCCCCGAACGATACAACATTCTGTCGTCCAAAGAAATATAAACAACCCCCTTCAACACTTGAATATTCATGCCTTGCATTTCTTCGCGCGTAAGCGAACGCGTGAGGTTGTTAACCATCACCAAATTCAACGAATCCGACTGGTTTTTGGCTTGCACCAAATGCTGGATGAAACGATTGGACGAATTGATCTCATCCACTAACTTGGCAATATTCATATTACCCTGAGAACTCTGATTCAGACTCTTGTTCAATGACTTTTGCATTTCGGCCAAATCGGAACGCAACGATTCATTATTCTTTTTAGCGTCGGCCAATTGATCGTTAAGACTGGACGAACGCGTACGGCATTCCGTCAATTGTAATTGACTTTGCTGATAATCGGATTTCAATCCGTTATAATCGGTCTTCAACCCGTTGTATTCTGTTTCCAAAGCGAGATACTTTGACTTCGTTACACCACAACCGGTAAACAGTAGACTTGCTGTAAGCGCCAGCAGCGATATCAAAAAATACTTCATAATACAAAAATTAGTTAATGTGTAATAAAAAAGGAGTGCACAAAAATGATGCAACCGTTTGCAAATGTACTCATTTTTTTGATAAAAACAATACAGCGAATCCCGGAACATCCGATTTCACATTCTTTTGCTGTGAATCGCCTACCGGATGCTATGGACTAACCTGCTTAATGCCGTTACTTTCCAAAATAAGATTGTAATTCATGCTATTGCTGAATTTAGCATCAATCGAATCACCGGAAAAAGTCAAATCCAACCGTTCGGTATGAGGCGTTTCTATATACTTCAAACGGAGCGACAGCGTTTGTCCATCTGTCCAACAATAACTTCCGAAAGTCTTAAACGGAGGAAACTCCTTAAAGCTTGCTTCGTTGGCAATCAGGTTAGGTGGTGGTAGAAGGGTTTCGCCCTCAACCCATTGTTCTTTTCCAAAAACCAACGGATGATCCATCCAATTCAGGAAGCAGGTATCCCCTTCAAACCGCAGGGATACTTTTTCACTTTGCCCGTTGTCGGTAAGCACATAAGTCGTTTCTTTACCCATGGACGACTGCAAACCGGAGCCGGTGCCTTTCGATGGAGCGATCGCCAAAGATGCTAATTCTTGCTTCAAGCTAATCTCTGCAGCCTTATCTTCGGGCAAGGCTTTATCTTGAATGGCCGGAAGAAGGTAATCCCAAACCAGAGCAAGCGCCCGCTGCAAATTTTTTATATCCCCTTGAATGGCAATGACGGCATCCTGATCGGGCATTACGACAATGTATTGACCAAATGCGCCATCCGCCCGGAAAGCATGATGCGTGCATCGCCAAATCTGATAACAATACCCTTGCGCCCAATCGTCGGTTTCTCTTTCTTCGGGAGTAATCGTCGGCTTTTGAATGATCTTCGCCGTAGTCGCTTCCTCAATCCACGATTCGGGCAAGATTTGTTTGCCGTTCCATTTCCCCTTTTGCAGGTAAAGCTGTCCGAGTTTAGCCATATCTTCGGTATGTACACGCAATCCCCAACCGCCCGTATTGATGCCTTCGGGCGAAACTTCCCAGTCGGCGCCCTTGATTGCCAACGGCGCAAATAAGCGGGGGTACAGGTAATCATACGTCCGTTTCCCTGTGACTTTCTGAATAATAGCCGACAACATGTACGTAGCCGTCGAATTGTACAGAAACTTAGTACCCGGTTCGTCCACCACCGGAGTAGCTAAAAAATGTTTCACCCATTGATCGCCTTTCGTAATACCGATGGGTTCCGGGTTTTGTCCGGCAGTCATCGAAAGCAGGTTTTTAACGCTCAATTGAGCCAGATAGGGTGAGACTGTATCGGGCAACAAGTCCGGGAAAAAAGAAATCACCTTGTCGTCGACGCTTAACAACTTTTCGCTTACTGCAAAACCGATAGCGGTAGACGTAAACGTTTTACTTGCCGAATAAACGGTTTGCTTCCATTCCGGCCGGTATGGATTCCACCACCCTTCGGCAATGACTTTGCCATGACGGACGAATACAAAACTGTGCCATTCCTCGCCGGTCTGTTCAACCGCTTCAATAAAATTACGAATCCCTTGCGAAGAAACGCCTTCTTTTTCGGGAATACTCCGCTGTAACGCCCCCGTATTTTTAGTACAGGCGCAAAGCAGCAAAAAAAGAGCGAATAGTGCGCTAATCTGTTTAATCTGATTTTTCATTTCTTATAGAGTTATCTATTTTTACCATGATAATATTCTTCCGAAGGGAACGCTTTTTGAACGTCTTTCCCTGAAAATAAGAGCATATAGGTGGAATTATACTGGGGTTTCCCTTCTACGCGAACCGCTATCGAAAAAAGATTGGTTTTCATACGCGGAATGCTTGCCTTTACCGAAGGTCCCTGTATATTCAGAAAGCCGTCGGCGCCGGGGCAATCCCACGACAGCAATTCTTTTTCCATACCATCGTATTGCATGACAACCGTCACTTTTTCATTCGTCAACCGGTCGTACGTATCGTTCAGCATAAAGAGATCGCAACTGAACTCTTCGCCTTCTTTCCATACCAATTTCGGAATCCGCACACTGGCCAATACTGGACGGCAGGCATTGGCTACATGATAATAGGCTGGTTTTATTACGTTGGGCCAATTGATCAGGCTAAGGTTTGCCGCCGATGGCCAGGGTTCCTGAAAACACCAGTTCAAAGCCATACCGCAAAACGGCTTTTGACGGCGAGCTTCTTCAAAAATAAACTTCTCACCTTCGCATTGCAGCAATTGACTGTATTTAACCAATTCTTCGAGCGATTGCATCTTTCCGAAATATTTTTCAAGAGTAGGCAGTTGCAGGTGTGCTTCTTCGCCCCATACCCTGAACGCATGGTGCAATTCCCATATTGTATTCTTCTCAGGCGGAAACAGTTCGTTTTCGGGGATAAAGCTTTTTAATACATCCACGCCGGCAGCGCTGGGAACGCCAAATTCCGTATAAGCCGTATTATGTGCATTGGCCATCCAGTGAAAGACTTCATCATCGATCGACGCATCGTAAAAAACATAATGCCCGTGCCCCATACCGTTTAACGGCGAAGTATAGTTGAACGGTGTTTTGGGGTCTAACTGATAACACAGACTGTTGAGGAGACGCAAGGCCAGCGATTGTTCCGTCATGCCGCTCCAGCTGTTAAACAGCTCGTTCCCGCCCGACCATAAAGCCAGACAGGCGTGTTTCTTCACCCGGTGGATAATGGAACGCGCTTCCTGCTCTAATATTTTCAGATAGTGAGCGTCGTCCGTATAATTATTGCATGCCAGCGGAAATTCCTGCCATACCAGCATGCCCGATTCATCGCAAATATCAAAGAAAGATTCTTTATTGACAATACCTCCGCCCCATACCCGGAAAATAGTAAAGTTAGCATTCCTTGCCAACGTGATTTGTTCCCTGTAACGATCGGGAGTTACCGTACCCATGAACACTTCAGGATGTACCCAGTTGGTTCCTTTCGCAAATATCCGGCGATGATTGATTTCTAAACACGCAGGCGCGCTAGCCCTCGATTTGGGAAAGCCGCCTTCTCTATCCCAGGCGCCATCGTTCATGACCATTTTGATGAGACGAAAGCCCGTCCTGCATGTTTGCTGTTCAATCATTTGCTTGTTTGCATCCGACAGCGAAAATTCGCTGGTGTACAAATTAGGCGTTCCATAGCCATTAGGCCACCAAAGCCGGATACCGGATAACTCGCCTTCGATAGTTTGCCGGTCGCCGGTTAATTGTTCCTGCTTTTCCAAAACAACCGTTCCCTGCGGATCCTTCAATACCCATTTGAAATAACTTCCTTGAAGCTGAACGCCTTCTACGGTTGTTTGCACTTTGGCACGGGTCAGATCATCGTTCAACACATAGTCTACCGACACATCGGAAAGGCGGGTCGGCTTTCCGATCACTAAATACGTATCGTCCCAAATACCTCGTGTAACTAATCGTGGATGCCAATCCCATCCGTAGCTCACGGCCGGCTTTGCGCTCTCACGGGCATTTCTGCGATACAGCGAAGGATCGTCGTCCTCATACTTAAATCCTAATTTAGGAACAGGCAGCAGGACGATTTTCAATTCGTTCGTATCCTGCAAAGCATCCGTCAAGTCCACATTAACGTAAGTAAACATCCCTTCCTGTTCCCAAAGCAGTTGTTGGTTAAGATAAATCTTGAATTGATAATCAATCCCTTTCGAAAAGAAGAACAAACGATCGCCCTTCGATAATACCGGTCTTTTGAAATCGGCTTTATAGGTAAACCAAACGTCTTCCATCCAGTCAAACTGCTTGACATTATCGGCATACCACCAGGGTTGCTTGTAGTTTTCAGCTTTCATCACATCCAATTGTACGGCTCCCGGCACCGTGGCGGCAATCCAGTGAGCCGGCTGTCCGGCTTCCGTTGAGTGATAACCGGTTTGCCAGTCAAGGAGGATGTTTTGCCCCGAGGCATTATAGCTTGCAATACCTGATAATACGGTTAGTAGCATACAAAATATCCATTTGTTCATGATATACTGTTTGTTTTTTTCATTTATTAAAAAGCGACCGCACGTTGGCAATCGAAGTCGCTTGCTTCGGATTGAAATTCGAGCTTTCCATATAGCTCAGCAAACTGTTTTTAAGTTGCCGGGCTTCCGGGCGATTCTTATCCGCAGTATTTATATCCGCCGAGCAGATAAGCAGTTTTCCGGCTCCTACATTCAGTTCAACCATCATCCCCAGCGAACGGGCGGTGAACCAGTCGTCGATAATTCTCACAATGGGGGTTATATTATCGCCGAGCTTATGTAGAGGAATAGCATTGCAATGCGACAGAGCATATTGCCATTGGTAGTTACTGTAGAAATCCGTGGGGAACAGCGACAGAGCAGGATGTCTTGGATCGCACAGGATACCCAGCGTGTGCGGCGCCTGGTTATTTGTCCACAGCGTATTCCAGAATATCGACGAGAACCCTACGACCACCGAGTCTTTTCCTTCGTTTCTCATGGATCCGAAAGCGGGAATCAACAGCACCTTTCCTCCTTTTTCAAGAAAGGAAGCGGTTGCTTCATCCAAGCGAGTCGCTACTTTCACTTCGTTGGGTTTAATTTCTGCAGAGGGATATACCCATAGATCCCATCCGTTGGTATAATTATCTACGGTGACTTCCAAGCGGTATTGCTTGGGGGTATCGGCGCTGACCGGATGAGAGATTGTGCCGACTTCGGTGAGTGTACCCGCAGGCAGGTCGCTGGTAAATTCACCCGATGCTTCTTCCTTTCCATTGCTTTCCTTCAATTTCCAAGCTATTTTTGCTGCGGGAAGGTTCTTGTCCGAAAATTGGGCGACTTCTACTTTGGCTTCGAACATTTCGTTACTGGTATAGGTGAAACGGCCGGTGCGAATCAGCGGAACCACTCGATTACAGAATTGCGAATATTGTTCGGGAGTCACGTAAGGTTTACTGTCCCAGAAAGGATCGACCACTCCCACGAGGGCTGTGCCTTGACCCGGAAAGTCATGCAGATCGAGCAATTGAAAACCGCCAAAGCCTTTGGTACGCAGTGCGGCTTCGATATCGGCTTTGTAGCAGAGCGTCTGTAACTTGCCTGAAGCAATAAAGAAACTGTCGGCTAAATTCAACAGTCCGTTTTCTTTCAGGCGATCTTCGAAAATATCGAAGTTTCGGGCTTTGAATGCGCCGGTATATTTACTGCGTTCGTTCAAATTGGGATAAACGCACCATTGCCCTATTTCGTGGCTTACCGTAGGTTGTGTTTTTGAAATACGGTCGCTCCAATCGTAATCGCTACCCGGCACTGCACTGTTGATAATGCTATGAATACCTTCCCCCCATGCCTGTATGCGAGGCTTGGGCGTACAGAGCCAGTCGCTTTCCGGAATTTCAGGCCATCCGGCAGCCGTAGACACTAAGAAGCGCCGGTCTTTAGCTTTCCAATGCTTTACGAACTCCGTAAGCCAGGTTACCAGGTTAGGCCCGCCCGGCTCGTTGCCGTACAGCAGCATACAGAACGAGGGATGATTGCCGTATTCGCGTACAATCCGTTCGCTTTCGTCCATCACAAACTGATCGATGGGGGCGCCGCTGCCGATTGTAGTCCACGCGTCGCATTCGATATGCAGGTAAAAACCCAGACTGTCGGCGGCAATGAAGGCGGCTTCCGGCGGACACCACGAATGAAATCGAAGATTGTTGAGACCGTAGCTCTTACAAATCTTTATTTCCCGTTCCCACCCGGCAACGTCCGTAGGTGGAAAACCCGTTTTCGGAAAAATGCAGCATTCAAGCGTGCCACGAATAAAAACCGGACGGCCATTCACAGTGATTTGTGTTCCCTGGGTCGATAATTCTCTCATCCCGAATAACGTTTGCTTTTGGTCGTTTCCGGCTTTCGATTGCAATTCGGAATGTAAAACATACAGGTTGGGATGAAACTCATCCCACAGCAACGGGCGGTCGCCCATCGGATAGGTGAATGCGACCGTATTATCCCCTTGATGAAGAGAGAGGTCGAATTTCATTTTATCGAGTGAGCCGGCCGAGTCGGATGCTTGCAAATACAGGGATGCGTTGTTCTGTTCCAACGAACTCTGAATCTGCAGTTCGACAGCGATCCGCTTCCGATTGATGTCGGGCGTAATCTTTACCGACGAGATGAAAGCAAGCGGCCGTTCTTCCAGCGTGATTGCCCCTACCATACCGTTCCAGTTCGATTGCGTATTATCGGATATGCTGTGAGCGTCAAGTCCCGGATTAATATCCCTGACTTTGTTGTCGATGCGGATGCTTAACGTATGCTTTCCGGGTTTCAAATCATTCAGCAGGTAGCGATGAGGCGTAGCGAGCGAATTCTCGCTTCCAAGCGATTCGCCGTCAACCCACAAGGCCGTTACCCAATGGCAGCGTTCGAGCGTAAGAATTATTTGCTTCTCTTTCCATCCTTGAGGGATGGTCATTTCTTTCTGATACCAGGCCACTCCGGTATAGTATTTATCAGGTTGCAACCAGAATACCACTTTGGTATTGCCTTGCTCGCGGTATTTCTCATATTCTTTCCCTTCATACCAGATGCGGTTCCACATGTTACCCGTCCATGGCGTGTTTACATCTACATCAAAGCCTTTGCCGTTGGTATTCATCGAGCCGGGAAGCCGGACCTTTTCGGTGAACGGTTGCTTGAACCATTCCTGCTGAATGCCGACGTCGGCCGTATCAATCTTGAAATTCCATTCTCCCGCAAGACTGATTGTATTTTCGTTCCCTGTCGATTTCGTACAGGCGGTGACCCAAAGGAGGATCACGATAAAAAACAGGATTTGTTTCATTGTTTATCTTAATTTAATTTCAGCGCTTTTCAATAACGGAGACGTCACTCGCAACCGGATATCTCCGGTTGTACCGGTTGCTTTTACATAGACCAGCAAATTCCCATTCCAGGCCGAATGCACATTGCTTCTGTAATTATCGTAAGCCACCGGCTTCCCGTTTTCAGTAGCAATCACTTCCCCGTCGCCGACAACCTCACAGCGAATCGTGTTTTCCGCAAAAACAACCGGTAAGCCATTTCCATCGACAATAGTTATTAATACCTGAGCCAGTCCCTGCTTGTCCAATCCGTTGCCATCGACCGGACGGGCTTCGAGAGCCGTTGGCAGTCCCGCGGTCTGAAGTTTGTCCGTTGCCACCACTTGATTATCTTTATAGACTTTCACTTCCAATGTGCCTGCACTATAAGGGACATCCCAACCGAATACGGCGTTCGTATCATCGTATTTCTGTCGTTTACCTGCAGCTTTCCCATTCAGCAGAAGTTCCGCTTCATCGCCGTTGGCATAACAAACAACGCGTATCATCTGCCCGTCTTCGTAATTCCACACCGGAGGAGCATCAACCGAAAAAGGATGTTTTGGATTGGCCGGATACGTTCCAAGGTAAGCTACCGGATGTTCAGCCCAGAGCGACCGTTGAAAATAGCCGCGCGGTTTTATTCTTCCGGCCAGGTCGATTAAGCCGGTGGTAAATCCTCGCGAAGGCCACAGTCCGGCTTCACCCAGATAGTCGAATCCTGTCCAGATAAACTGGCCGAAAACAAAGGGATTATCCCGAACTGCTTTCCATGAAGCAAGCCCGCTACCGGTCTCACTTCCAAAAAGCACCCGCTGGGGGTATTGTTTATGATCGACGACATACCGGTCCTCGGTGTAATTATAGCCTGCAATATCCAGCACTCCCGGATAATCGGTATGATTAGACATCACCACTCCGGCTAAGGCAGCCGTTACCGGCCGGGAAGTATCGCATTGTTTTACCACAGCAACTAATTCTTTAGCTATTTCTCCCAAGCGTTCCGCACGGGGATGCGTATCGAGATAGCCGCCAACTTGCTGCTGATTGATCGTCGATTCATTCAACACGGGATGAGAATAGGGATCGTTCGGATAATCCACTTCATTACCTATACTCCACATCACAATGGAAGGATGATTGCGGTCGCGGAGAATCATGTCTCTCAAATCGCGTTGCCCCCATTCGCGGAAGTAGCGGTACGAGCCTTGATGACCGGGTTCGCCTTCGTTCCATCCTTTAATCCATTTGTTTTTCGGATATTCCCATTCGTCAAACGCTTCAGCCATGACTACAAAGCCCAGCTCGTCGCAGGCTTCAAACAATTCCTTCGATTCGGGATTATGGCTCATCCGGATGGCATTGCATCCCAACGATTTCAGTTGCTTTAAGCGATACAGCCATACTTCTTTGGGCACCGCCGATCCCAAGGCGCCGGCATCGTGATGGATGCATACCCCTTTCATTTTCAAGGATTGGCCATTCAATGCAAAGCCGGTGCCGGCATCATACGTCAATGTGCGAATACCGACGGTAGTGGTAGACGTATCAATGAGATTGTTTCCATTAAAAACTTTGGTTATTAATTGATACAGATACGGATCATCGATGCCCCATCGATGCGCATTCGATAAGTTCAAATTCTGCTTCAGGATGGCATTGCTATTTCCTTCTATTTTCAGCGAACCCGACGTTGAAGCTACTGTTTTTCCCATAGCATCCGTTAATTCCTGAATAATCTTTACTGTGTTTGGCTGCCCGGTACTGTTTTTTATGGTAGAAGCGATAGATACCGTTGTTGCATTCCCCTGGGTCTCGGTAGAATAAAAAACGCCCCACAAGTCGATATGAACAGGATGTGCATAAATGAGGCTTACGTTGCGATAGATGCCGGAGCCGGTGTACCAGCGAGAATCGGCGTCGTCGGAATGATCAACTCTTACGGCTATGGTATTGTTTTCCCCGAATTTGATATAAGGCGTCATCTCATAGAGGAAGGAGATGTATCCGTTTGGACGAATCCCCAACCATTTCCCGTTTATAAATACCTCACTGTTGTTATAAACGCCTTCAAAATAAATGAATACGTTTTCTCCTTTTTTATCTGCGGGCACAGTAAAATCTTTACGATACCAGCCAATACCTCCGGGTAAGAACCCCGTACAGGCAGCATACTGAGGACTCGCTGTTTGCAATACAGTCCAGTCGTGCGGCAAGGTCACTTTTTCCCAGGAGGAAATATCCATATATTCTCTTCCGCCATATTGAATATCGCCCAGGTGAAAACGCCAACCGTCGTTGAACAGTTGTTGCTCTCCGAAACCCTGTGCCGCTGCCATCATAGAGAAAAAGCACAATGCGGCGATGATAAATGAATTTTTATACATAATCGTTTAATTGTATTACGGTTAGATGTTGTTTATCTTTTATTTACTAAACTCTTCTCAATTTCTTCGAGCGATTTCCCTTTGGTTTCGGGCAATTTTACGACAATAAAAACGAATCCCAGAATGCAGATGACCGCATATACCCAGAAAGTGCCTGCGGCTCCCAACGATTTATTTAACAAAGGGAATGTATAGGTCAATACAAAGCAGGCCACCCATAAGGAAAAGGTTGCCAAAGCCATCGCTGCACCCCGTATCCGGTTGGGAAAGATTTCGGAAAGGATGACCCAAACTATGGGAGCCAGCGACATGGAATAAATAGCGATAGCCGTTACTACCAGCGCCAACACGGCAATCCCTTTGAGATGAAAAAAGAAGGCGCTTCCCAATAATAGAAAGTTCACCGCTAATCCGCAGGCGCCAAAGACCATCAGCTTTTTTCGCCCCCACCGGTCGACTGTGAACATGGCGACAAACGTGAAGATGACATTAACGCTGCCCGTAACCACAATATTGAACAGGGTATCACTCACTCCATAGCCGGCGGCGGCAAATATTTCTTCCGCATAATTGAAAACGGTATTGATGCCGCACCATTGCTGTAACACGGCCAGTACGACACCTATGATCAGTATTGGAGCAAAAGCCGGATGAAGCAAGGCTTTGAAATCCACTTTTTCACTCACATCGTTCAACGAAGCTTTAATGTTATCCACCTCTTGCCGGGCATAGTCATTGCCTCCTATTTTTTCTAATACCGGAAATGCGGCTTCCGGTTTCCCCATCTTGAGTAACCAGCGCGGACTTTCGGGAATAAAGAAAGTGAACAGGAAGAATAAAGCCGAAGGAATGCCACAAGCCCAGAACATCCATCGCCATCCCATCTGCCCGTTCCATGAGGCTGCAATAAATGCATCGGACGCCCCGTCGGGAACTTTATCGGCAATCAGCAGGTTTACCACTTGAGCAAGCAGGATTCCGATCACAATGGTCATTTGGTTGAGCGATACAAAGCGTCCCCGTATCTGCGAAGGAGTTATCTCTGCTATATACATCGGGGATAGGGCGGAAGCCAGTCCAATGCCTATCCCGCCCAGCATCCTTAAACAGACAAACATATCGAAGCTTCCCGATAATCCGGTGCCTAAGGAAGCGATGATAAACAGGAAAGCAGCTCCGAGCAATGATTTCTTCCGGCCAAACTTGTCGCTGACCAATCCCGATACAATGGCTCCCACAATACATCCGACAAGCGCGCTGCTCATAGCCCATGCCTGCAAATTAGTAGAAGAAGCAATAGCGAAGAAGCGTTCGTAAAACGGCTTAGCTCCTCCGATAACTACATAGTCATACCCAAACAGAAGACCTCCCATAGCAGAAACCAACGATATTCGCAACAGGAACGAAATATTATATCCTTTGTCTTTCATAGCATAATTCTTTAAAAATGCCGTAAAAGTAATGGATTTAGTTAAATAAAACAAGAAAAATCACAAGATAATCACGGATTCTTTTCTTACGGTTTTAGCGGCCAGCTGAAAATAGCAGAATGTCAAATAGAGGAGGAGTAGAGGATTTCTTTTATCCATTGAACGATGTCTTAATAAAAAGTAAAAACATAGCCTGAATATTGAAAAAAAATGCCTCCTTTTGTTCATTGCATGAAAAAAAAATGTATCTTTGTGTTTTTAGAATCGCACATAGTAAAAATAACAAAAATTATGGAAATAGCCAATCCCATTTATGATGTAGTGTTTAAGTATCTGATGGAAGACAATACGGTAGCCAAATTGCTGGTTTCCTCCATCATAGGAGAAGAAGTCGTCAGCTTGGAACCCAAGCCTCAGGAGCATACTCGTGAAAAAGATATGGTCAAAGACAAAGGGGAAATACCCAATTTGACCGTGTATCGTCTTGATTTTTCCGCCAAAATCAAACTGTCAAGCGGGGAATACAAGGTGATCATCATTGAAATGCAAAAAGCCGACTTTCCTTCCGACATCATGCGTTTTCGGCGGTATCTTGGAGAGCAATATATTGATTCGGGGAACCATGTAGCCAATAACGAAGAAGTTGACGCCATGCAAATCTATGCCATTTATTTTCTTGGGAAGGAATTAGGAATATATGACACTCCGGTTTTAAGTGTTTCTCCGGAGGTAAAAGATGTATCTACGGGAAAGATTGTAGGAGCGAAGAGCAAATTTATAGACGGCTTGAATCATCAATCGTGGATTGTTCAGATCAGTTGTTTGAAAGAGCGCCGTCGCAATGAATTAGAACGCCTTTTATCCGTTTTTGACCAAAGTAATCGTACTTCCGATAATCATATACTGAATGTTTGGGAGGCCGATTTTCCTGAAAAATTTCGTCCGGTAGTTCGTAGATTAAAAGGAGCGGCAAGTAATTCAAAAGTAAAAAAACAGATGAAGGAAGAAGACGAGATCTTTAGATATCTTCGGGATGTTGCACGTATTGAGGCAAATAAAGCGCTCAAAGAAAAAGACAGAGAGATTAAAGAAAGAGACCAAACAATCGAAGAAAGAGACCAAACAATCGAAGAAAAAGACAAAACAATCGAAGAAAAAGACAAAACAATCGAAGAAAGAGACAAAGAAATCGAAGAAAGAGACAAAGAAATCAAAGAAAGAGATAAAGAAATCGAAGAAAGAGACAAAGAAATCGAATCCATGCAAAAAGAGATAGAACGCTTAAAGGCGAACTTAAATTAGGCTGGAATAAAAGTCAAATCATTAGGTACAGAAACTATGCTTCCTCCTCCTAATGGTATTTACCTATCGATTTCGGATTTTATTTCTTTATTCTCATGATGTTTTATTATTTTTTACAATTTCAACTATTTTTTATATTTTTGTTCCCTGATTAATACAGATTTGCCTATGCAGAAAAAACAGTACGAGAGGTAACTCTCACATTTTTAGACATATAAAATAGCATTTGCTATTTATTCTGGCACTTGAAACCTGAGAAATTTCAAAATAAACCAGGAATAAGTATTAAATGTTCATGTGGTAGCGCGTGGACTTTACTTATCTGGTTTATAGGTAATCTCAGGACCTCAAGTGCGGAAAGTTAAGTCCGCGCTTTTTTTATTGTCTTTTTTGAACAATCCGACGACGGAAAAACCGCCATAATAATATGAAAACAGAATTGCAACTGTTCCAAAAAAATGCGGGGAGAGAAGAAACTTCTAAAAACGGGCAAGACCTGCGAAGCCGTTAGAGCAGGGGAAATTTTAAATGCATTATATTATGGATATTGGATGGTATTTGGTAGGATTAATAATAATAATTTATTTGTTAAATAGTTCGATTAAGAGAAAGAGAAAAGAAAAACGTTTGGTAACAATGACAGAAGACGAAAAAGTAAGACTCTACTTTGATCCTGAAAGAAAGAAACTTCAGCAAATGCAGACTTCCAAAATTAATGGAGGCAAAATTGCGGGCAGTGTAGCTAAAGGAACGTTCAGTACTGTAGGAACGATTGTGAGTATGACAGGTTTACCTGGTGGAAGTATCGTAAAATCGGCTTTTGATGGTATGGGAAAAATTGCCAGCAAAGGTATTGAAGCTGGTTCAAATGCACTTGGCCGTGTTGCCATGAATGCGGAATATCAAAATGTATTTAGAGGAATTTCAGATGAAGAGTTGGATGTTATAATGAAAAATCATGTTATAAATCTTGGATTGGTACAGAATGGACTTGACAGCTTGATGTTAGACGAATCACAAATTTCAGAGCTTCCACCTGTTTGCCTTGATAATTACTATTTTGACGAAAATAATGAAAATCTGTTTGTCGTTAGAGGAAAAGATGGTGTTATCAGAACTTCCTGCTATCAAGCAAATTGTTTGTATTTTACTGCAAAACAACTCTGCATTTATCAATACACCCTCGACCTTTCTAATGGAATTAATCCACAAGGAAGCAAAACGAAAGAATATTTTTGGAAAGACATTTCCGAGTTTTCTTTTGAAAATTTAAATTCAATGGGTAATGGACAAAAATGTTTTGTAATAAAAACTTCGGGCGGCGAATATTACTGCGTTTACAAGGAAAGTCCTGAAACGACACGCGCTCTTAAAGGAATGAATTTTTACTTCCGAAATATTAAAGAAAATGCTTAATCAGTATGCTCTCCACCACCCTATTAAGCACCAACGAAACCGTCGGAATGGGAGTAATCGAAATTACTTCCGTTCCCGACATTTCGTAGAAAAACAATAAAAAACATCGTTCTTTGACATATTGGTTTATACGATAAAGAGAAAACTTGCCGAAATAATCAAAATATTTCCGTATATTTGTTCCCAATTTTGAATAATGAAAAAGATAGAATTTATTTCATATTTGGATAGTTTGGGACAAAATCGTATTAGGGTACGGCTGATAACTCAAAATGGCGATTTACAAGATATTATGTTTCAATATGAAATACAAATTGATAACGAATGGGTATCTATTGTACGCTACGATTGTGCTCACGGATTTTTTCATAGAGATATTTTGTATCCCAATGGAGATAAAGAAAAACAATCAATAGAAATGGATTCTTTAAAAAGCGCGTCACAGTATGCGGAACAAGATTTGAAAGACAGATGGGAATGGTATCGCGAAAGATATATAAAAAAATTAAAAAAGAAATAGGTATGACAAGCAAAGAGACTATAGAAAGAAATATCGGTTTGACATTTGATTTTGTCAACCACTTGATAGAAAATAAGTCTGATTTGGAAAAATTACCCGATAATTTTACGGTGGAATTTATAGAAAAAGATTTTCCTAAGCTGCAACGCCGTCAAGCATTACGCAGGACAACGGCAGATACAAATCGGAAATATATTCAGGTAAAAAATTCTTTTGAAACAGTGTGATTTTTTTTTGAAGTACTAAGAGGAGGATTCTTCTTTCAATAATCGTATAAACCAATAATTAAAAAAGGTTTATACGATTTTTTATTTTTAAAATTAGAGATTATGGCGTCAACAACATTATTATCGAACAACGAAACCGTCGGAATGGGAGTAATCGAAATTACTTCCGTTCCCGACATTTCGATACTGACTTCGCAGCCTGAAAATGCCGAGCAGGTTGTGGCGGATTACAAGCGGGACATGGCTAACTTGCTGACCGAAATCTATCAGCAGTACAGAGCTTTGAACGCTG
>Ga0123357_10002113_pt1 | contig 21880 bp, 17 predicted proteins | sample TergutEmb28metaG_FD_89873 | JGI IMG/M metagenome (GOLD analysis project Ga0123357, IMG submission 89873) | Embiratermes neotenicus P4 segment gut microbial communities from Petit-Saut dam, French Guiana - Emb289 P4 | ecosystem: Host-associated > Arthropoda: Insects > Digestive system > Gut ... | reverse complement strand
GGCAAACGGCTTCAAAAACGGCCTTTTGAAGCAAAAAACAGCTTCCGAGCATTTCCTCTTTGCCAGAGGCAGGATTTTTTACTTCAAGCATTGAAACACAATGGGTTGTTCAGAGATTCCCTTACCGAACGCCTCTTCTCGAAAAGCCGTCCAGAGGTCATGCGCTGTCCCGATGGATTCCTCGGTTCTGTTATTAAAATTATTCCCGAACGATGGACCAACCTGACTCTTCAGCTCAATGGCTGCGATTAGCTCACCCTTATAGATCACCAATAGATCCCACAACTTCGTCGGGCGGAAGTAACCGGGCAAGGTTAGCATCGCCTTGTTTTGGTGGATCTCTGCATGGGTCAATCCGTTGGCTTTGATGATATCGAGCACCAAGGCTAAAAAACCGTCCATGTTTTTGCCCCCGGTGACGCCGGCACGTTCACCTTGGTCAGCTTTTCCGGACTCAATTTGCTTCTGTCGTGCAGCCGCGCGGTTCCCCCAAAACGCCTTTACAGCGTCGCGGGCTTTCTGTTCGTAATTGACGAGATCAAGTGCCATTTATTCTCCGTTGCTGCCAAGGGCAGATCGTTCTTTGTGACTCAGGCCGTAGAGCTTGAACACAGCCCGGTTGCAAGCTTGCATGTCCCGCTTGATTGCAGCCTCGGCCAACTCACGGCGTAGCTGTTCAGACACGTCCATCCAGCGCGGAATGCGAATGCGGCGTAGATACTGCGCTTGGAAGCGCAGGAATCCCCCCCGCATTTTCGTTGAATAGGTTGCCACGAACAGGCGCGTGACAACAGACAGTAGCACCGCCTGCAAGGCTCGTAAGTCCCACTCGTCTGACGTCACGTAATAGAGGTTGTGGTGGGGATACAGCTCGCCGCCTTCAAAAACGACGTGAGCCTTGCCCTTGATATCTGGGATCAGGAGCTTCGGACTCGCAGCTAGCGCTGGGGTGATGCGGTCAATTGTGCGATACCAGTTGGCTGGAGCTTTCTGCGCACAGTGGCGCCCGGCAATCGCCTCTCGTCGAGCCTCAAGATAACGGCACAGGCGAGGGTACTTATCAAGATTGACCAGCCCACCTGAATCGGCAAAAGGATTGATGACCCCTTGACTGCGCCACCGAACCTCCCCGGTCATTATGTCCCCAGTTGTTACCAGTGGTAGTTTCCGATCTGGCTCAACGTCAAGCGTCTCGAAGTTTCCGATAAACGCTTTATCAGCACCAGTTGCGACACCGATCCCGATCTTGCACCCTACTTCTTCCAGTAAAGGAAAAGCACCTTCTAGACGACGAATAAGTGCCATCTGGTCAGCGGACTCCAGCAACCACGGTTCTGCACCATTGGTTACGCGAGCAAGCTCCCGCACTGGCCCCGCGTCCTTTGGCAACGCTGGCGCATGCAGCAATTCCGCCAATGTGGTCAGTGTCGCTTGGTCAATGGTCGGGCGGTGAGCGATGCGCGTTGCCCCAGACACTTCGCGACTGATGATGGTGATGGCAGGGTACGCAATTACCTCAGAATGGAAGGCCGGTGTGTCCACCATGTCAACATAAATTTTCAGGTGAAACCGCTCGGCTACGAGGTTGCGTAGCGGCCCACCATAGCGATTCTTCATCCAGCGATCTGCACAGATAAAACCCAGACTGCCACCATCCGACAAGACCAACAGCGACCGCTCAATGAAAGGAATGTAGATATCAGCCCGGTCATACATCGTCAGATACCGGCTACGGTATTCGGCAAGCAACGGTGCCGGGATCAACTCCTGACGGACATAGGGCGGGTTACCTACCACGAAATCGAATTGCCCATCCAACGGCGTTAACAGGAAATCGCCTTGCAATAACCAACAGTCAGCCAGGGCCAATGCAGTGTCTGTGGCGATTCCCTCACGTCTTAGCAACCTAACAACAGCGGCATATGTGCTGCGGTAAGTATCGTGGTGCAGTTCAACCGCTCGAATAGCATCGGTTAACTCGTCAAGTGCGGAACCGTTCGGCCTTGCCGATTTCCATGCATTTAATAGTCGTTCAATAATTTGCAATAGAAAATCACCATTACCAAATGATGGCTCCAAAAGCCGTTTTTTATGAAGCGATTGATCCTCTGTGTAACCAACCAAATCAAGAATAAAATTGACTACCTCGCGGCGCGTAAAAATGGCTCCGCGAGCCTCGATTCCTCCTTTCGTAGCTAACGATTCAGTCGCGGCCACGACAGAACATGCAGCAGTAGTAGCGGACTGATGAATAATGTTTGGAATAAATTCCATAAGAGTAACGGCCTCGCTAATTTATTTGGCAAGCAGCAGCAACAAGCTTAGGGCACACAGTATCCAATATACCTGCAAATGACTGCGTGTGAAGCACCATATCGTTCCAGGTACCGGTGTTGGTGTTTTCCTCGACGCAGCCTTCCTGGAATCGGTTGAATTCCTCACGGGTCTGGCGGTCGAGATCCTTGCGGTCCACGACGAAGAGGCACTTTTCGATATCGGGATTGGCCTTCAAAAGCGTGGCGGCCTTGAAGCTGGTGAGCGTCTTGCCGCTGCCGGTGGTGTGCCAGATGTAGCCGTTGCCGAGCTTCTTCTCGATGCACTCGACGATGTTCCTGACGGCATAAATCTGGTAGGGCCGCATCATCAGCAGTTTTTGTTCGCTGGCGACAAGCACCATGTAGCGGCTGATCATCTGCCCGAGGGTGCATTTGGCAAGAAAGGCATCCGCGAAGCGATCAAGGCCGCCGATCTTTGCGTTGTCCGGGGCGGCGTACTGGTAAATCGGGAGAAATTGCTCGTCGGCGTTGAAACTGAAGTGGCGGGCGTTGTTGTTGGCAAAATACCAGGTGTCGGTTCGATTGCTGACGATGAAAAGCTGGACGAAGCACAGCAGCGTGCGCGTGTAGCCGTTGCCGGGGTCGTTCTTGTATTCGACGATCTGCTCGATGGCCCGGCGGGGGTTGATGCCGAGCGTTTTCAGCTCGATCTGGGCGACGGGTACGCCGTTGATGAGCAGGATGACGTCGTAGCGGTGATGGCTGTAATCCGTATTGATGCGCAACTGGCTGACGACCTCGAAGCTGTTCTTGCACCAATCGCCAATATTGACGAGGGTGTAGTTCAGCGGCGTGCCGTCGTCGCGCGTGAAGGCATTGCGGTGCCGGAGCGTTTGGGCGGCGGTGAAAACGTCGGGGCTGACGATTTCATCGAGCAGGCGCTGGAATTCGCCATCGGTGAGCGTGACCCGGTTGAGGGCCTGGAATTTCTCGCGGAAATTCGCTTCCAGCGTAGCGCGGTCGTGGATGTCGGGCCGGAGGCTGTATTTGAGATCCGCCAGTTTCGAGAGCAAATCCCGTTCAATCTGGTTTTCTTTGGTTGTCATAAAGCAGCGTTTTCCCAAAACAAGGAAAACGAAACTCTATCCACAAGCCTGCCGGATGGCAATGAGCGGCCTTGCTGCGGAGCAGGAAAATGTTGGTGCTGCAGCAAAAATAATTTTCTAAATTTACTTAAAGAATGTTTAGCTACTGTAGTTATTTTTATCAAAGAATTATTACAGTAATTTAGAAATTTGGCATAGAAAACGGCGCGGAGCGCAAGCGCTTTGTCTGCTGCGGAGAGGGTGTCTGCGTTCCTGTGGAGGTTCTGAAAGAAGCACTCGACGCGGCGGCTTGCTCAGAGATACTTTAGAGTGAAACAGCCCTGAAAAGCGCTTGTAATGATGCCCTATAATGAATGTTTGACGAATTCCCTTTATCCCTTTTACCCCTTATGGAAAACGACGACGAATTGCTGTTCGCAGCCGAAGAGGAAACGCCCCAGACCGCTTTCCCTGTTGCGAAGACTCCCAGAAAACCCTGGAAAATAATGATCGTCGATGACGAGCCGGAGGTTCATACCATCACCCGGCTGGCCCTGTCCGGATTTGAATTCGAAGGGCGCCCCCTGCAATTCATCAGCGCCAGGAGCGGCGCGGAGGCCAAGGCGCTCTTTAGCGAACACCCCGATATTGCGATGGTGCTTCTGGACGTCGTGATGGAAACCGAAGATGCTGGCCTGGATGTGGTGCGCTACATCCGGGACCAGATCAACAATCGCATGACCCGCATCATCCTGCGCACCGGCCAGCCGGGACAAGCGCCGGAACGCCGGGTAGTGCTCGAATACGACATCAACGACTACAAGACCAAGACCGAGTTGACGGCGCAAAAGCTTTTTACCTCGATCGTTGCTGGCTTGCGCGCCTACGCCGATCTGGAAATCATTGAGCAGAACCGGCGCGGGCTGGAAGAAATCATCAACGCCTCAGCAAGCATTTTCAAGATCCAGTCGATGGAACGCTTTGTCCAGGGCGTGCTGACGCAACTGGTGTCGCTGCTCAGGCTCGGGGAAAATTCCTTTTGCGGTTCGGGTTGCTTCGCTTCCCACGAAGAACAATCCCTGCGGATCATCGCGGGCACCGGCGCCTTCTCGGAAGACGCCGGAAAACGCATCGAGGATGTGCTGCAAACGCCCATCCTGGATGATGTCAATACGGCCATCGTCCGCCACGAAAACCATTTTTCCGACGAATACATCGTGCTGTGCTTCATGAGCAGCAATAATCGGGGAGTCATCTACCTGGAAAATTCATTCGCCCTGAATGTTTTCGACAAGGATCTGCTCAACCTTTTCTGCGCCAACGTCTCGGTAGCGCTCGATAATCTCAAGCTTGCCAACGAACTCGAACGTACGCAAAGGGAAGTGGTCGAACGTATCGGCGCAGTGGCTGAAACCCGTTCAGAGGAAACCGGAAATCATGTGCGCCGGGTCGCGGAATATTGTTACCTGCTGGCGCAGGCGGTGGGCATGGACGAGGCGGAAGCGCAGATGTTGAAGGAAGCGGCGCCGATGCACGATATCGGCAAGGTCGGCATTCCCGATTCGATCCTGAACAAGCCGGGAAAACTCTCCGCCGAGGAATTCGAGATCATGAAGAAGCATGCGGAGCTTGGCAAAAAATTGCTGTCCAATTCCAAGAGCCGCCTGTTGGATGCTTCCGCCATCGTTGCCTACGAGCATCATGAATGCTGGGATGGTTCTGGCTACCCGCGCGGCCTGAAGGGCACGGAAATTCATATCTATGGCCGCATCACCGCCATCGCCGATGTGTTCGACGCGCTCGGCAGTCCGCGCTGCTACAAGGGCGCCTGGACAATCGACAAGGTGTTTGCCTACATGTACGAACAGCGGGAGAGACAATTCGACCCTGATCTGGTCGACCGTTTTCTTGAGCACAGGGAAAAAATCCTGGAAATTCGCGAGAGTTTCAAGGATTGAACACACGCCTTTTGCACAACCCCGGAATGCGCATCGGGCCCGTTGAGACGATGATTCATTGACCCGAAGATTTCCCTGAACGCTGCATCGAAAAATCCCGGCCCGAAAGAAGATTCCATACAGGAAAAGGAGTCCGCCATGTCCGCCATCGAAGTCAGATTCGGGAAGAGTTTCCATCCTGATGCGCAAACCGCCGTATATGAACTGGCCGCTCAAACCAGTGGCATCGATCCCGACTTTCTCATTTTTTTCTGTTCGCCGAAATACGATCTCCCCGCCCTGGGAAAAGCCATCAAGGCGGTTTTCGACTGTCCGGCCATCGGCTGCACGACCGCCGGTGAAATCCTCGGCAGCGCGGGCTACATCGAAGGTTCCATCGTCTGTGCCGCCATTTCTTCCGGAAAATTGGCCGCCAGGCTTTTCTTCATCAAGGATTTGCGGGCCTTCGCAAATGACCAGGCCCCCTTGGAGAAGCTTCCTGGCGTAGACCGGAAACGCAGCTTCGCCCTCTTCCTGATCGACGGACTCTCGATGCTGGAAGAACCCGTCGTCGCCCGCATCAACCAGACCCTGAAAGGCGTCCCGCTGATCGGCGCCTCCGCTGCCGATGGTCTCTCTTTCGAGCACGCTTATGTTTACCACGACGGCGCGTTTCACCAAAACGCCGCCATGCTGGCAATCGTTGAAACCTCGCTTCCCTTCCTGCCCCTCCATATCCAGCATTTCGAGCCAACCGAAAAACGCTTCGTCATCACCGCCGCCGATCCGCTGACGCGCACGGTGACGGAAATCAACGGGCTGCCCGCCGTCGGAGAATATGCCCGCGCCGTCGGCATGAGCATCGACACGCTGGGGGCGGAAATCTTCACGGCGCATCCGGTCATGCTGAAAGTTGGCGGAAAATATCATGTCCGCACGATCAAGAATGCGAATCCCGATGGCAGCCTCTCCTTCTTCTGCGCAATCGACTCCGGCATTGTGCTGACCGTGGCAAAACCTTCCGGAAGTCCTACCGAAAATCTGGAAAACAACCTGAACGAAATCCGGAAAACCATCCCCAATCCGGCCCTGATTTTCGGCAGCGACTGCATGCACCGCCGCCTGGAAATGCAGCGGGACGGCAACATCGGAGAGGCAAACAGCATTCTCTCCCACTACCCCTTCATCGGCTTTTCCACTTACGGTGAACAGTTCTACGGGGTGCACGTCAACTACACCCTGACTGCGCTGGTGCTTGGAAATGAAATGTGAATCAAACGGGCGACCGGGGACGGTCGCCCCTACAGGAAATGAAACGTGAAAACCGAATCGAGAAGTCCCGACCCGCAAGAAAATTCGATACAGGAAAAGGAGTCCGTCATGCCCTCCGTCGAAGTCAGATTCGGCAAGAGTTTCAATCCTGATGTACAAACCGCCGTGCATGAACTGGCCGCCCAGACCAGCAGCATCGAGCCCGACTTTCTCATTTTTTTCTGCTCGCCGAAATACGATCTCCCCGCCCTGGGAAAAGCCATCAAGACGACTTTCGATTGCCCGGCCATCGGCTGCACGACGGCCGGTGAAATCCTCGCCAGCGAGGGCTATATCGAAGACGCTATCGTTTGCGTCGCCATCGCCTCCGAAAAACTGAGGCCGAAACTTTTCTTCATCGAAGATTTGCGGGCTTTCGCAAATGAGATAGGCCCCGTCGAGGAACTCTCCGGCGCAGACAGGAAACGCGGCTTCGCCCTCTTCCTGATCGACGGACTCTCCATGCTGGAAGAACCGGTCGTCGCGCGCGTCAGCCAGACCCTGAAAGGCATTCCAGTGATCGGCGCCTCCGCTGGCGACAACCTCGCTTTCGAACATACCTATGTCTACCATGACGGCGCGTTTCACGAAAACGCCGCCGTACTGGCGATTGTCGAAACGACGCTTCCCTTCCTGCCCCTTCACATCCAGCATTTCGAGCCGACCGACAAGCGGATCGTCATCACCGCTGCCGATCCGCTGACGCGCACGGTGACGGAAATCAACGGACTGCCCGCCGTCGAGGAATACGCTCGCGTCCTCGACAAGAATGTCGACGAGTTGACAACGCTGGTCTTCACTGCGCATCCGCTCATGCTGAAGGTCGGCGGCAAATATTATGTGCGCACGGTACAGAAGGCGAACTCCGATGGAAGCCTGACCTTCTTCTGCGCAATCGACTCCGGTATCGTATTGACCCTGGCAAAACCCTCCGGGAGCGCCACCGTGAATCTGGAAGACAATCTGGAACGAATCCGGAAGACCATTCCCGACCCAATCCTGATCTTCGGCAGCGACTGCATCAACCGCCGCCTGGAAATGCAGCGGCACAGCGAACTGGAAGAGGCGAAGCGGATACTCTCCCGCTATCCCTTCATCGGCTTTTCGACTTATGGCGAGCAATTCTACGGGGTGCACGTCAATTACACCCTGACGGCCCTGGTGCTTGGAGACGAAGCGTGAGCAGCGATCCCAAACAGCATAAAACGGTTCCGGAACTCGAAAACCGGATTGCCGCGCTGGAGAAAACCAACCAGGCCCTGATGGATCGGGTCGAGCGCGCAATGGACGCCATCGGCAGCGATTCCTATTCCCTCTTCGTGCATAACCTGACCCTGCAACGCCATGTGGAGGAACAAACCCAGGAATTGCAGGAAAGCAACGATCAGTTGCAGGACGCGCTCGCCGATCTCAAGAGCGCAACGGAACAGATGGTGCAGACCGAAAAACTTGCCGCCCTTGGCGGACTGGTGGCAGGTGTCGCCCACGAAATCAATACGCCGCTGGGAATCAGCGTGACGGCAGCTTCCCATCTGGAAGAAACTGTCCGTATGCTTTCCAGGGCGTTTGAAGCGGGCACGATGAAGAAATCCGATTTTACGAATTTCATCTCGGATAGCCAGGAAACCGTGCGGATCATCCTGAGCAATCTCAGCCGCGCAGCAAATCTGATCCAGAGTTTCAAGAAAATCGCCGTGGATCAATCGAATGAAACCTGGCAAACCATCGAATTGGAGCCCTATCTCAAGGACATCATTATTTCGCTGACGCCCAAGCTCAGGAAAATCCGGGCCCAGACCAACATCCTCTGCCCGGAAACCCTGAAGATCAACACGATGCCAGGAGCATTGAGCCAGATCCTGACGAACCTCATCACCAATTCCGTGTTGCACGGCTTTTCCGAAGGCAAGAGCGGGAACATCACCATCACGGTAAAAACCAAACGGAATAGCACCGTGCTGATCTATACCGACAACGGCAAGGGCATTCCCCGCGAGAACCTTCCCAAAATCTTCGAGCCCTTTTTCACGACCCGGCGGGCGCAGGGCGGCAGCGGCCTGGGGATGCATCTTGTCTACAACATCGTCACCTCCAGCCTGGGCGGCACAATCACCGCCGACAGCACGCCGGGAGAAGGAGTGACATTTACGATCACGCTGCCGAACAGCGTGAGGGAATAAATCGTTTTACGGAGTCATTTCCACAGACGGAAAAGCGGGCTTCCTGCCCGCTTTTCTTTTTTATGCGCCAGGGCAATTCCCCGGCACAATTTTCTAAATTTACTTAAAGAATGTTCCGCTACTGTAGTGATTTATAGATAAGAATTATTACAGTAATTTAGAAAATTGAATGCTTTTCACAGTGGATCGCCTCCGCCCCGGCAGGCGCCTCAATCCGCGTTTGCGGCGATGAATTCCTTTACCGCAGCAACTTCAGCGGGGATGATGCTCACCCGTTGCGGGAGGCTTTCCAGATTTGCGAGGTCGGCGGGGAGCGGCGGGGTTTGCCCGGTGGCTTGCGCGATGGTGGCCGCGAATTTTGCCGGTTGCGCGGTTTCAAGGACGATGAGGGGGATTTCCGGCGGCAGCAAGTGGCGCAACTCCAGGGCGACAAACATTCCGTCGGCGGTGTGCGTGTCGATGAGGATCTGGGTGCGTTCCCGGATTTCGCGGATCGTTGCGAGGCGGTCGGCGTGACTGCTTTTTCCGGAGATGAAAGCGTAATCCGGCAGGCGCGCGTAATACTCCGTGCCGGAGAGGTTCCAGCCCTGCCCGCTCTCGACTTCCGCCCAGAGGGCGCGGATTTTCGCCGCGTCGCGCCCGACGAGGTCGAAAACGAAACGCTCGAAATTCGAGGCTTTGGAGATGTCCATCGAGGGGCTGGAGGTCACACGGGTTTCCGCCGCGCCGCGCGGGCGGTAGCCGCCGCTCCTGAAGAATTCGTCGAGCACGTCGTTTTCGTTCGTCGCCAGAATCAGTTTCTCGACCGGCAGGCCCATCATGCGGGCGATATGACCGGCGCAAATGTTGCCGAAATTGCCGGTCGGCACGCAGAAGGCGACGCGCTCGTCGTTGCTCTTCGTGGCAAGGAAATAACCCTGGAAGTAATAGACGATCTGGGCCAGCACGCGCGCCCAGTTGATCGAGTTGACCGCGCCGATCCTGTAACGCGCCTTGAACGCGGCGTCGGCGAAAACGGCTTTGACGACATCCTGCGCGTCGTCGAACATGCCGGTGACGGCGAGGTTGTAGATGTTCGGATCTTGCAGCGAATACATCTGGGCGCGCTGGAAGTCGCTCATCTTGCCGTGCGGCGAGAGCATGAAAACCTTGATCCCGGCCTTGCCGCGCATCGCGTATTCCGCCGCCGATCCGGTATCGCCGGAAGTCGCGCCGAGGATGTTGATGTGCTCGCCACGCCGCCGCAGTTCGTATTCAAACAGGTTGCCCAGAAGCTGCATCGCCATGTCCTTGAAGGCGAGCGTCGGGCCGTTGGAGAGTTCGAGCAGGCCGAGTTTTCCTTCTTCGAGCCAGGTGAGCGGCGTGATCTGCCGCGCGTCCTGTCCGGGACGGACATGGGAGTAGACGTCGGCACGCCAGGTTTTATCGCACAGGTTCTTGAGATCGGCGACGGGGATGTCGTCGATGAAGAGCGAAAGGATTTCGAGCGCCAGTTCGGGATACGAGAGCTTGCGCCAGCGTTCCAGGTCGGCGCGGCTGACGCGCGGATAGTTCTTCGGCAGATACAGCCCGCCATCGGGCGCGAGGCCGCCGAGAAGAATGTCGCAAAAGGATTGTTCCGGCGCCTGCCCGCGTGTCGAAATGTATTTCATCGTTTGATCCTGGTTCGCCTGGCTTACTGCAACATTTCCAGCCGCAGCCGCGTCATTCCACCTTGCACCGTCGGCAGCGCCTCGATTGCGGCGCAGGCGGCAAGAATCGATTTTTCCTGCGTCTTGTGCGTCAGCAGGATGATGTCGGCTTGATCTTCGCCCTCTTGCGGCTCTTTCTGGATCAGCGCGTCGATCGAGATGCCCTGGTCGGCGAGAATGCGCGCGATGTCGGCCAGCACGCCGGTCTTGTCCGCCACGCGCAGGCGCAGGTAGTAGCAACTGAAGATTTCGGCAATCGGCAGGATCGGCAGATCGACCACCGCATCGGGCTGGAACGCGAGATACGGAACGCGATGCTCGGGGTCTGCCGTGTGCATCCGGGTTACGTCGACGAGATCGGCGATGACGGCGCTTGCCGTCGGTTCCGCGCCGGCGCCCTTGCCGTAATAGAGAGTGGAACCGACTGCGTCGCCCTGCACCAGGATGGCGTTCATCGCGCCCTCGACGTTGGCCAGCAGGCGCTTGGCCGGAATCAGCGTCGGATGCACGCGCAATTCGACGCCGCTTTCCATTTTGCGCGTGATGCCCAAAAGCTTGATCCGGTAGCCAAGCTGTTCGGCGTAGCGGATATCCACGGCGTCGAGCCGGGAGATTCCTTCGATGGTCGCGCTCTCGAACTGCATCGGGATGCCGAAGGCAATCGCGCTCATGATCGTCAGCTTGTGCGCGGCGTCGATGCCTTCGACATCGAAGGTCGGGTCGGCCTCGGCATAGCCCAGGCGCTGCGCTTCTTTCAGCACTTCAGCAAACGAGAGCCCTTTCTCCCGCATTTCGGAAAGGATGAAATTCGTCGTGCCGTTGATGATCCCGGCAATCCATTCGATCCGGTTGGCGCTCAAGCCTTCGCGCAATGCCTTGATGATCGGCACGCCGCCGGCCACCGCAGCCTCGAAGGCGACCATGACCCCCTTTTCCTGCGCCGCAGCGAAAATTTCGTTGCCATGAACGGCCAGCAGCGCCTTGTTCGCGGTAACGACGTGCTTGCCGTTGGCAATCGCCTGCAAGACCAGCTCGCGTGCAATCCCGTAGCCGCCGATCAATTCAACGACGATATCGACTTCAGGATCATTGACCACGGAAAAGGCATCGTCGACCACCCTGGCATCGGGAGAAATCACGGAGACCATTTTTCGCGCACGCTCATGATCCTTGTCGGCAACGACCCTGATCTCGATCGGCCGCCCGGCGCGGCGGGTGATTTCTTCCTGATTGCGCTTGAGCACGGCAAAAACGCCGCCGCCCACCGTACCGATGCCCAAAAGGCCGACCTTGATCGCTTTCATGAATGTTTCCTGTTGTGAATCGTTGAAAAGGGGTTGGATGAAAACTCAGTTTCCGCGCCGCTTGCGGTAGCCATCGAGAAAACGCGCGATGCGCGCGATGGCATCCTTCAGGTCGTCCTCGTGCGGCAGGAAGACAAGGCGGAAATGATCCGGCTTGTGCCAATTGAAGCCGCTGCCCTGCACGAGCAGCACCTTTTCTTCCAGCAGCAATTCGGAAATGAAGGCCTGGTCGTCGTCGATCGGGTACATCTTCAGGTCGAGCCGGGGGAACATGTACAGCGAAGCCTTCGGCTTGACGCAACTCACGCCCGGAATTTCGGAAAGCAGCTCATACGCAAGATCGCGCTGGCGGCGCAAGCGTCCGCCCGGCGCGACCAGTTCGTTGATGCTCTGATGACCGCCGAGCGCGGTCTGGATCGCGTACTGCGCAGGAACGTTGGAACACAGGCGCATCGAGGACAGGATATCGAGCCCCTCGATGTAATCCCGCGCTTGCCGCTTCTCGCCGGAAACCACCATCCAGCCAGCGCGGTAGCCGCAGGAACGGTAATTCTTGGAAAGCCCGTTGAAGGTGATCGTCAGCACATCCTCGGAAAGCGAAGCGAGCGCGGTATGACGAACGCCCTCGTAGAGCACCTTGTCGTAGATTTCGTCGGAATAAAGCACCAGTCCGTGCGTGCGGGCGATTTCGATAATGTCGCGCAAGAGTTCGTCGGGATACAGCGCACCGGTCGGATTGTTCGGATTGATCAGCACCAGCGCTCGCGTGCGCGGGGTAATCCTGGCGCGGATGTCTTCGAGATCGGGGAGCCAGCCCGCCTGCTCGTCGCACAGATAATGCACCGGAGTCCCGCCGGAAAGGCTCACCGCCGCCGTCCACAGCGGATAATCCGGCATCGGCACCAGCACCTCGTCGCCGTTATCCAGAAGCGCGTTCATCGCCATCACAATCAACTCGGAAGCGCCGTTGCCGATGTAGATATCTTCGAGCGTCACGCCCTTGATATCCTGCTGCTGCGTGTAGTGCATCACCGCCTTGCGCGCCGGAAAAATTCCCTTGGAATCGGAATAGGCCGCCGCGTTCGGCATGTTCAGGATCATGTCCTGCTGGATTTCTTCCGGCGCGTCGAACCCGAACACGGCCAGGTTGCCGATATTGAGCTTGATGATCTTGTGGCCCTCTTCCTCCATTTGCTTGGCCAATGCCAGCACGGGGCCACGGATGTCATAACAGACATTGGCAAGTTTCGCGGATTTATAGACGGGTCTCATGGCATCGGTTCCAAAAAGGGGCGCGCTCGATCGGCGAGCGAAGGCAGGAGAATTTGGGCGAAAAGTTATAATCCTACTTTATCGTTTTGTGCACTGCAATGAAACCCGCCTCTATCTCGCCTGAAACGCCATGAAACTCGAATGGGATCGCATCGAAGGGAAAAACGCCTTCACCGGCTACGGCCAGAATTACGTCGAAATCAACGGCAAACGCCATGAAAGCGGCCTGCTCGTGCTTTCCGGGCAGATCATCGAAGGCTGGGGCCTCGCCGGATTCGAGGCACTGCAAGTCGAGGATTTCGAGCAACTGGCCGCGCTGGCGCCGGACATCGCCCTCTTCGGCAGCGGCCCAACGCTGCGCTTCCCCGCCCCGGAGCTCCTGCGTCCACTGATCGAGGCAGGCATCGGCCTGGAAGTCATGAACACTCCGGCTGCATGCAGAACCTGGAATATCCTCGTCAGCGAAGGCCGAAAAGTCGTCGCGGCGCTGCTGATGATCTGATCAACCGAAACCACTTTTTCCCCGCTATGGCCGGCCTCGACAAAAACACTCCCACCCCCGTTGGACTCGAAATCCACCAGAAATCCCGCACCCTCGAAATCATCTACGCCGAAGACGAGCGCCATGAACTTTCCTTTGAATTCCTGCGCGTCTTCACCCCCTCCGCCGAAGCGCGCGGACACGGGCCGGGGCAGGAGGTGCTGCAGGTGGGCAAGAAAAACGTCGGCCTGGTCAACATCGAAGCCGTTGGCACTTATGCCCTGCGCCTGATTTTCACCGACGGGCACGACAGCGGTTTTTATTCCTGGGATTTGCTTTACAACTTCTGCCTCCACCGCGACGAACTCTGGCAAAGCTACCTCGACCGGATCGAAGCGACGGGGCAAAGCCGCGAGCCGGCTGATGAGGAAAACCCCGCAAAAAACACATCCGGGATGGGATGCGGATCGAAAAAGGGATGCGGCTGAGGCTGGTTTCAAAGCCCCCCTGAAAACGGCAATTTCAACAATACGGGCTTTTCTATTCCTTCTGCGCGGGCCGCGCCGACCGTTCCTCGCAAATCCGGGCGGCGGTTTTTTTCGGCCATGTGATCTCGCCACGGCCATTCTTCAACACCTCGGTATCGCACACCTCGTCTATCAAGGCCACGGTTTGGCCCTGTGCATCGAGATAGCCCACCTTTCCGTCGTCCTTGAACATCGCCAGGCCATTGGCCTCAAAATCGAATACGAATTGGAACCTCGGCGGAATCCGCTTCTCGCCTTTGGTGTCGATATAACCGAACTTCCCGTTTTCCTCGATCTGCAGGAAGCCATTCCTGAAGAATGAAGAAGGCATTTTCTCGAAACTCGGCGGAATCTGCATTTTTCCCTGGGTATTGATAAACCCCCACTTCCCGCCTTCCTTGACCGCTGCCAGGCCATCGGGAGAAAAACCGGATATCGCCTCGAATTGCGGCGGAATCGCCATCTTCCCCTGCGTGTCGATGAACCCCCATTTTCCGTTTTCCTCAACCCCTGCCAGCCCATTGGCGGCAAAAGGCAATGCCGAAACCCCTTTTTTCAGCGGAATCGCCACCTCGCCTTTTGCGTTGATGTACCCCGCTCTCCCCTCTTTCCGGACAAGCGCCAGGCCATTGGCGGAAAAGGCAGATGCCGCCTCGAAGCCCGCTGGAATCAGTTTCTCGCCCCTCGCGTCGATGTACCCCCATTTTCCGTTTTCCTGAAACGCCGCCAGGTTATTGGCAGAAAAATCCAGGGCGCCCCCAACCAGATCCTCGAATCCAAACCCAAAACGCGGCGGAATCGCCACTTTGCCGCTGGTGTCGATATAGCCGTATTTCCCGTTCTCCACGATCACCGCCAGACCATTGGCAGCGAAGTCCAGGGCTTCCTCGAACTTCGGCGGAATCAGCTTCTCGCCCCTGGCATCGATGTAGCCCCATTTCCCGTTTTCCCTGACCGCTGCCAGCCCTCCGGGCAGCCCGCTGGCGGAAAAGTTCCTGACGCGCTCAAAGCCCGGCGGAATCGCCATTTCGCCCTTGCCGTCGATAAAGCCCCACTTCCCGTCCATCCGTATCCGGACGAGATCCTCTGCCCTGGAATCCGGCGCGCTTGCTTTCGAGATTTCCATGGCTGGCGCCCCGGCCTCGTTCTGCGAAGAACACCCGAAAAGCGCCATCCCGACCGCCAGTACCCATCCGATCCTCGCACAGGCAGACGCAAGTCTGGAAAGCTGCTTCCGGCAATCCGGGCAAACGGTCGACATGTTGAAACTCCACAAGGAATAAATATAGAAAAACGCATGCTACAACAGGCAGCAGCCTGGGGGGGAATGGTGCGAATTTGAGTCACCCCAACCTGAAAAGCTTGGGGATTCCTGTACGGGCGGGTTTGAAACCCGCCCCTACACAATGCGGGGCGCCTTCGGCACCTGCTGCACCATGTCTCGCTGACCCCGCCATAAATGGCGGGGATTGCGCTCGACAGGTGTTCAAGCTTCTGCGCTCAATGTAAAAAACGCCGTTTATTCAAATGATTTTCTAAATTACTTAAATAATGTTCCGCTACTGTAGTTTTATTAACAAATGAATTCTTTAGTCTAATTTAGAAAATCTGACAGAAATAAACGCTCGACTCATAGGTTGGCGGTGAGCTTGCGAACCCCAACATCATCAACTTGTCCCTGCTCCCCGAATGTTGGGATTCGCAGGCTCACATGCCCAAAGCATTTACCCCCGGCCCAAGCTACACCAGCGCCACCGCCTTGATCTGCAACCACACCTGCAATCCCGGCCTCAAACCCAGGGCCTCGTGGGAGCGGCGGGTGATGCGGGCGACGATGGGGGTGCCGGCTGCCGAGAGGCGCAGCAGCATGTGCGCGGGGTGTTCGGCGGGGGCGGAGGATTCGATGATTGCCGGGAAGCGGTTGAGGATGCTTGAGTCGACGTGTTCGCTCAAGGCGATGCTGACATCGCGGGCGTGGATGCGGATGCGCGCCGGAGCGCCGGTGGGAAGCGATTCGAGCGCCGGGGTGAGCGGCGCCCAGAGTTCGCCACCGGCAAAGGCGAGGCGCGCGAGGCGGTCGCGCGTGTCGATCTCTTCCATCCGCGCTTCGATCACGGTTCCCGCCTCTTCGGCGAAACCGGCGGGCAGATCGAGCCGGGAAAGGATTTCCGCCGGAGCGCCGCCAGCCGCCACCTTGCCCGCTTCCACCAGAAGCAGGTAATCCGCGAGGCGGACGACTTCTTCGAGCGCGTGGCTGACGTAGATCAGCGGAATGTCGAGTTCGCGTTGCAGGTTTTCGAGGTAGGGGAGGATTTCCTGCTTGCGCCTGAAATCGAGCGCTGTCAGTGGCTCGTCGAGCAAGAGGAGCGAGGGCGAGGCGAGCAGCGCGCGGGCGATGGCGACGCGTTGGCGTTCGCCGCCGGAAAGCATCTGCGCGCGCCGTTCGAGCAGATGCCCGATTCCCATCCATTCCACCGCCTGGTCCCAGCCGATGCGCCGTTCTTGCGGCGGCGTGCGGGAAAATCCGTATTCCAGATTGCGGCGCACGTCCAGGTGCGCGAAGAGGCTGGCTTCCTGAAACACCATCCCCAGGCCGCGCTGGTGGGTCGGCAGGAAAAAAGCCTTTTCATCGTCCTGCCAGCAGACGCCATTGACTTCCAGCGCGCCGCGCGCTGCCGGTTCAAGACCGGCGATGGCGCGCAGGATCGAAGTCTTTCCCGAACCGGAAGATCCGAACAGTACCGAGACGCCGCGCCCCGGCAATGTGAAGTCGGCATCGAGACAGAAATCGCCGTGATCGAGCAGAAAGCGGGCGTGAATGCTCATCTGCGCTCAGATCACCCGGAAATTGCGCCGCTGCAAGAGATAGAGCGTGAGCAGCACAATAAAGGAAAAGAGAAGCATCCCGCCGGAAAGCCAGTGCGCCTGGGCGTATTCCAGGGCTTCGACGTGATCGAAGATCTGCACCGAGACGACGCGCGTGCGGCCAGGAATATTGCCGCCGATCATCAGCACGACGCCGAATTCGCCGACGGTGTGGGCGAAACTCATCACCGCCGCCGTGATGATTCCGGGCCGCGCCAGCGGCAGCGCGACCGAGAAGAAGGCATCGAGTTTCGAGGCGCGCAGTGTGGCGGCGACTTCAAAGGGACGCTCGCCAATGGCCTTGAACGCCTGCTGCAAGGGATGCACCGCGAACGGCAGCGAATAAATCACCGAGGCGATGACCAGCCCGGTGAAGCTGAATGAAAGCAGCCCCCATCCCAGTTTCAACGTCAGCCAGCCGAGCGGGCCGTGCTCTCCCATTGCCACCAGCAGGTAGAAACCGAGCACCGTCGGCGGCAGCACCAGCGGCAATGTCGCCAACGCGCCGACGACGCTGGCCGCAAGGCTGCGCGAACGCGCCAGCCACCACGCCAGCGGCAGGGAGAGAATCAGCAGGATGACGGTGGTCAATCCGGCGAGTTTGAGGGTGAGGACGATCGCCGCCCAGTCATGCGAAGTTAACACGTGTCACGCCGCAGCACAGAAACCAGCGGGGCAAGCGCGCCCGCACGGAAAGGATGAAATGCGCCGATTATAGCGAGTTCAGGAAAGCCAGCAGCGCCTTCCGTTCCTTCTCGGGCAGCCCTGCGAATCGATCCCGCGCGATTTTTGCTTCGCCGCCGTGCCACAGGATCGCCTCGCTCAGATTGCGCGCTCGGCCATCGTGAAGATAGGAATGCGATTCACTGACCGCTTCGGTCAGGCCGATTCCCCATAATGGCGGCGTGCGCCATTCCCGCCCGTCTGCCTGGAAATCAGGCCGGCCATCGGAAAGTCCTTCGCCCATGTCGTGAATCAGGAGATCCGTGTAAGGCTGGATTTTTTGTTGCGACAACCTGGAAAACCTCGGATGCTTGCCCGTTTCCAACTCCTGCCGGTGGCAGGTGGCGCAGCCGATCCGGGTGAATTCGGCAGCGCCGCGCAACACTTCCGGAGCGTTGACATTGCGCCGCACGGGAAGCTCAAGATGTGCAAGATAGAACTCTGTTTCATTGAGTTGCTTTTCGGAAAGTTCCGGCGTGCCGCTGCTTGGAGCCTTCTTGCACGCTGCTTGCACCGAAGTGCAGTTTTCGTCGGGAAAAATGGAGGAAGTCAGTCCAAGATCGCCAGCAAAAGCACTGGCAATCTGTAAGCGCAGCGACGGCACATTGGCCTTGTAGCCGAATCGCCCGGTTTCCACACGCTGTGTTTCCGGGTTCCAGACATGGTTGACGCGTCCCTTGACGCCATCTGGCTTTTTCTCGTTTGCCATGCTTTCGAGCGTCTCTGCCGAAACGGCATCGAGATAGCCCATGCCGACCATTTGCTGGCCGACGCGCAACGAGCTCAGCGCATCGTCCAGCGTGCCGTAAGCCAGTTCCCGGAATTCGATTTCAGGACGCCGCAGCGACACCTTTTCTTCTCCCGGCAAGATGAGTTTTTCGACTTCCTTCCATTGGATAAAGGCGCGTCCCTCGCCGGGCACGCCGGGGATGCCTTCCTCATTCAATTGCTCGCCATAGGCCGGATGCGGTTTGGGGCCGCCGTGAGTATTCTCGCCGGGCACGGAAAGGCGCACAAGCATGGAAAACATGCGCTCCTCCGAATCTTCGGGGGCTTTCCCGCGCCCGTTGCGCGGATGGCATGAAATACAGGCCAGACGATTGTAAAGCGGCCCCAATCCGGCGATTTCCCTGTCCTTTGAAGGCGCAATCACCCAGCTTTGGCGAATCAGGCCGCGACCGCGCGCGAATTGCTCCCGCTCGGCATCGTTCATCTTCGGCATCGGCTGCGTAAAGGATTCGGCAAAGATGGCATCCCCAGCCACGGCGCCGGAGGCGAGCATGAAGGCCAGCAACCATGAATACCGCCGCTTCATGATTGATCCAGGAGTTTTTCGACGCGCGCCAGGCGGGCGTCGGTTTCCTCTGCCCATTCGCGCTCCAGAAGGACCGCCTTGCTTTCCGCCTGTTTATCGTCACGGCGATTGGCGAAAATTTGCTGCCAGTCGTCCTGATCTGCCTGCGCTTCACTGACCGGTACGCTTGAAAGCAGACGCACGGCTTCTTCTGCGCGCTTGCCTTCAAGTTTCCGCGCCTTGGGCCACAAAAGCGCCAATTTTTCCTGCCGCCGCACAAGCACGGTATCGAACAAGGCCGCAATCACCGGCAGACGTTTGAGGCCGCGTTTGCTGTCGTAGCTGAATTCACCTGCGGCGGCTGCGGCGAATGGATCGAAATAGTCCCTGCCGATGCCTTGGTAAACACTGGGGCGAACGGGCAAGCGGCGGATGTCGGGGTGGGTCAGCAGGCGCTGCCCGGCTTCGGAAAGCACGAACGAGGCGAAGGCGCGCGCGCCTTCCGGATTTTGGCTTCCGGCAAGAATGCCGACCTGGGAGGGATTCACGCCGCCATGCCTGGGATAGATGAACCGCAACGGCGCTCCCTTGGCAATGGCGCCGGCAACGAAGAAATCAATCGAAATGCCGATACTGCGCTGGTTGGCAGCTTCGTCGGTGACGAAAGCGCCGCCTCGCCCGGCAAGCTTCGCATTGGCGACGATGGCGCTCCACATCGCCCAGGCCTTTTCCCAACCGTAGGCTTGCAATGGAATGTCGGGTATGACTGTGGCAAAAGCGACACGAGCCGGATTCGGCAGGGAAAGATGTCCCGCATAACGCGGATCGGCAAGGTCTATCCAATCTCGCGGTTCCGGCAAATCATGCTCTTTCAGGTAAGCCGGGTTCACGGCGAATCCGTATCCAGCCACCTCGAATGCAGCGTAATAACCATCGGCATCGTCGATCTGTGTGTTGCCGAGTCGCCCGGGCAAGCCGCTGCGCTCGATGTCGAGTTTCCGAAGCAGATTTTCCGCCTTGAGCCGCGCGAAATTTCCAGGCGACGGAGACCAGTACACATCGACGCCCTCCGGCCCCGGTTGACGCAGCATGGGCATGGCGTCATGCGCCGCGCGCCATATGACGCGCAGGCGCCATGCGGGGTTCGCCTTTTCAAAGGCCGCCTCGAAGCGTGAGACCAGCTCATCGTGGTAGCTCGTGACCACCACGATATCCCGGCGTGAAGCTGCACGCACGAACCCCGTGAACCCCGCAAGAGGAAGAAAGCCGATCGCTTGAACAAAGCGCCGGCGCGAAAAGGCATGTGTTTGAACAGGTAATGACATGACATATACCTCACATTTGAAAACGCAGCGCAAGCATGAAATTGCGGCCTTCCTGCGGGAAACCTTCGATCAACTGGTAGTTTTTATCGAGCAGGTTCCTCGCCGAAAGAGAAATATCCCAATCGCGGTGAATCTGGTATTCCACCTTGAAATTCAGCAGGGTGTATTCGCCGGTTTTGAAATATTCGTTGGCGTTGGCCGCCCTGTTCGCCCACCGGGCGCCGGCATATTCAATATTCGGAATGATCCTCAGTCCCGGCATCGGACGCCATTTGGCGTACAAAAACGCCGTATTTCCGGGGATGCCCGTGAAACGCGCCGTTTTGTTGTTGGGGTTGTCGAGTTCTGTATGGATCCAGGTGTAATTTCCTCCAATTTCCAGATTGTCAAAGGGATTTGCCGTAAGGCTGAATTCCAGTCCCTTGAAAGTTGCCGTGCCAAGGTTCTGGTTCTGGTCGTAGGTGGCGCCGTTGTAGTTGACCGATACCGACTGGATCGCATCCTTGACCCGGCTGTGGAAGAGATTTATTCCTCCATACAGGTTTGGAGACAGGCGGTCTGCAATGCCGGCTTCAAAATTGAGCGCACGTTCCGGACGAAGCCCGGGATTGGAAATCGCGCCGCCGAAGCGCGAACTGTAGCGCTCGAATATCGTGGGAAAGCGCGTGCGATCCGATACGGAAAAGTGGAGCTTGCCGGTCTTGCTGTAGTTGTAGATTGCCGCGCCCTGATAATTCGTCGCGTAGCTGTTCGTTACCGTATAATCGAACAGCACCGAAGGCTTGACGCCGTCGGGACTCGCAAAATCCTGCGCCTGCCGGGAATGGCGCATGTCACGGCTCAGTCCCGCAACAATGTCGAATGCCGGAGTGACATGCCAGGTATCCTCCAGCGCGATGGAATACATATCCTCGACGTCCCTTTGCTTGGGCTCCGTGAAATTTGCGGGCGTCGTTGCAGTCGCTGCGCGCGTGTATTGCCATTCCACATGCTCGTCGCGCCGGTAATGGAAGGAGGCTTTCAGCGTCTGTTGCGGCAGATGATCCGTCCCGGCCTCGATGCTGAAACCCTTGGCATTGTCATCGTAATAGCTCGTGAAATTCTGCATGCTCAGCGTGGGATTGGTGTAGGCCACGAGCGTATTGACGAAGGTGTTGTAGTAAGCCTTCGTCTTGATATAGCTCTTGTCGTCGATCCGGGTATTCGACAACCAATAGACGCTTGAAGTATCCCACTCGGGCCAGTCCCAGGCGCTGATCGCGGAAGTTCCCGTTACCGCGCCGATGCCGTGTTTTTGCCCTTTCTGGGTTACAAAATTCAGGGAGTATTCATCGGTGGCGTTTGGCGTGACCCCTGCTTTCAGGTTGACCCGCCAATCCTTCTTGTCGGTATGGTCGCGCACGCCGCCATCTTCGGCGGGAGTCGGCTGGAAATCCCTGGACAGGCGCCAACGCTCGCTATCGCGCTGTTCGACGCTCGCTTGCAGATATTGACTCGGCACGATAATACTTGAAATATTTGGATTGATCCCCATGTGGTGGAGATGGAAAAAGACGACGCAAGATATTCGACACTGGAGCAACTGCACGAACGGCGCAAGCAAGTGGTG
>Ga0123357_10002112_pt1 | contig 21881 bp, 19 predicted proteins | sample TergutEmb28metaG_FD_89873 | JGI IMG/M metagenome (GOLD analysis project Ga0123357, IMG submission 89873) | Embiratermes neotenicus P4 segment gut microbial communities from Petit-Saut dam, French Guiana - Emb289 P4 | ecosystem: Host-associated > Arthropoda: Insects > Digestive system > Gut ... | reverse complement strand
TCAGTTCATCTTGACCCTTGACAAATCTTGACTAGAGCGATACAATTTCAGCGGCAGATTTATACGAATTGTAAACTTTAATAGGAAGGCTAAAAACTGTCCAAAAAACTGTTGACAAATCAACATAACATTTTTGCTAAGTTTATCTTGTTAGGGGTGGAGATTGAAAAGTTTTAAGAAATAGCAATAAATTTGTTATATGTTTCTCTGTTTTTATACCATGGAATAGCACATTTCATTCCTGATGATATATGCGTCTATATCATCAAACAGCAAATTTAATGTGTCTTTTTGTTCTGCAGATAAGCCGCATTCTAAGTAATTATAGCATTTAACCCTATCTATAATCTTAACCAATGCTTCTTTGTGCATTTCAATTTTATTATCCCTATACGCATTATGCATATTCCATAATAAACTCAAAAATATGAATTTTCTTGATGTTTTTTCTAAATTAGGATATTTTGACGAAATATAATCGTATCTTTCGATATGCGCCTCAATAAAATCTATCTGTTTTAAATCGAACAGGCTTAATGTAATACTGTTGTTACGACGGATATAATAATATTTACAGTCGGCAGTTAAAACAACCTTATTTGCGTTATCTATTAATTTGTGCATAACAAACATATCTTCGTAGACTTTTCCTCTAGGAAAGCGTATTTCGTCAAACAAATAACGTTTGTATAATCTGTTCCATAAATAATTATTTGACAACCGTATATTATGCGCAATTTTATAAATTCCTTCTAATACTTTTATACTCTCATTTTCGCTACTGTAAGGCAAAATTTCTCCGTTTTGATTCACATAATAAAAATTACACATTGAAATATCAGAATCATATGCAATGGCGTTGTTATATAAAGTATCAAACATATCTGGTGTAGCCAGGTCGTCACTGTCAATGAACCCTATATAATCGCCACCGGCAATATCTAGAGCGGTATTTCTTGCCATTGAAACTCCCTGATGCTCCTGTTGAATAAAAATTATTCGGTTTTCTTTCTTAGAGTAATATTTGCATATTTCTCCGCTTTTGTCAGCAGAACCATCGTCGACTAATATTATTTCAAGGTTTTTGTAGCTTTGATTTATAACGCTGTCAAGGCATTTTGAAATATAATTTTCGACATTATATACAGGGACTATTATACTTATTTTAGGTTTTGGCATATTATATAATTTCCTTTTTAAATTTTTTGATTTTCCAAGCAAGAAAGTCCTTAAATTAGTTGCTGTTAATTGCTAAATTAAATTAAAATTTCCGAATGAGTCTGCTATAAATCTTTACTCCATAATATATTTCTTTATCAAGTCCTTTAACTGACTTACTCAGTTTATATGCGTAAAATAATATAGGCTACGCACTATAAAATTTCCAGAATTCATGCGCAAAATCCATTGAAATGTCATCCCATGGCTTTACTCCGCCAGCATAATGAATTATATATGGATTTTTATGAGCTTCCTTATATAATGCACGCAATTCTTGTGGCAAATAAATATTTGTATCGTCAGTATATATTACCTCATACACATTAGAACAAATATTCCAATTGATGTCAAGATAATACACATTTCCGTTAAATAGCATATTTAGTATATCTTGGTCGGCGAATTGATAGTTATGTTTAGTCGCTGCTTCCAATATATCTTCCTTTTTAAATTTTTTATTTATTTCACCGATATTAAATACTAATACCCCTGCCTGAAAATAATTTGAATGCTTTGACAATTTTAAAGTGGACGCAGCATATATTTGTGAACGTCTGTTTTCATTATACTGTAATCGCCAACCTATATCAGTACACCCTGCTATAAAATTGCTTTGTATATCTACTTTGTATAATTCGCTTATGTCCTTTTTTACTATTATGTCACTATCAAGCCATATTACTTTTGCATAATTGCTAAATATACTCGGAATCAGTAGCCTATAATATGTTTCCATTGAAACATGCTCAAGCTGGGGCAACATAAATTTATAATTCTCTAAATGCTTGGAAACATCGAAAAATCTCAATTTTGTATTTTTGTTTTGTTTTATACTGTTGCTTATTTTAAATTTTGATTCTGTTGACAATTCGGAAAATAATACCACTATATCGTAGTTATACCTATCAGATGATATATATAGAATAGATTTTATTGCCGCAACTGTAAAAGCTGCATATTTATCGTTGCATGCAAACACAAGCGGTATATTATCTTTTTTATATGATGGTATTATTGGATATTCTTTTTCTATAATCTCATTGTCGTTGTTTCCTTGTATTTCTAAATCCGATGTTTTCATTATAAGATAACTCCTTTCTTAGTAGTTTGATTTATAATGCGCTCGGCATAATGTTCTCCTATTATTATACAAAAGTTCAACTTTTCTTCTATCTATTTTTCCATTCTGTTTAGTGGGAACATTTTCAATGAATATAAATTCCGACGGAATCATGACCTTAGGAAGTTTTTCTGACAGGTAAGTAGATATTAGTGAAGGATCTATTATAATCTCACTATTATAATACACAACAAGTTTTTTCTCAATATCTCCAACTGCTGTAACAATGCATTGTTTTATTGGTTCGTACCCAAGCAGTTGGTTTTCGATTTCCTCAAGTTCAATTCTTATCCCATGAATTTTCACTTGATTGTCTATTCGTCCTAGAAATTCTAAAAACCCATTACGCCATCTACCCAAATCACCTGTTTTATACATTGTTTTGTTGGGGCAGAAAATATCCGGAATGAACGCCTTTTTCGTCAATTCAGCGTTATTTAGGTATCCTGAAGAAACGCCGTCACCGGAAATATATATTTCACCGGGCTCCTCATTTATACACTCCTTTCCGTTTTCGTTAAGCACGTAAATATTTGTATTCCATATTGGTTTCCCAATAGGAACTATCATCTCTTCGGATTGATAATTTGTACAGTCGAAGTATGTAGAATCAACGGTGGCTTCCGTTGGTCCATATAGGTTATGTAATTGGGTTGCGTTTACATCTGTCAATATATTATTAAATTTATTTACTAAATCATACTTAAGAGCCTCTCCACTTGAAAATACTTTTTTTAGGCATTTTATCTTTTCTAATCCGCCTCGACGCGATAAAAATTCAATAAAAATCCTGAGTATTGAAGGAACAAAATGACATATTGTGATTCCGTGCCGATGAATTACGTCAACTAAATTTATAAAGTTTCCTTCATCCCCTGAACGGATCAAACATAATTTTGCACCGCAGAAGAACCATAAAAACAATTCCCAAACAGATACATCAAATGAATATAGTGTTTTTTGCAAAAATACATCCTCTTCGCATAATCCGTATTGTGATTGCATCCATAAAAGCCTGTTCACTACAGAATAATGTTTTACCATCACCCCTTTGGGATTGCCTGTTGATCCAGATGTGAAAATAACATATGCTAAACTGTCTGAAGAAATTGGCGGATTTGATGATGGGAATATATTGCTTGGTATTTTATCTATATTTATATTTTGTATACCAAATAACATTTTATTGTCCGAAGTACTGAGGATAGTTTTTACTTTTGCGGTATCTAAATAATAATGTTTACGTTCTTCAGGAATATTAGGCTCAATTGGCAGATATGCAGCTCCTATTTTTAATATAGCTAAAATTGCCATAATCATATTTATAGAACGTTCAACAGATATAGCAACGATATCTCCTACTGATATACCAGAATCTTTTAAAATCGTTGCCAATTGATTTGCAGAGTAATTCAATTCGCTATATGTAATGTTTTTATTCCCAAATTCCACAGCCACTTTATCAGGAATTTTTAATGCCATTTCCTCAAAGAAGCTGTGAATCGTCTTTTCATGGGGATATGGGTGAAAAGCACTTTTGTCTTCTATTTGTATCATTTATTTTCTATCTCCTTTAATATATTTTTCATCTGTTCTATTATGATTTCATCTGTATTGAAGATTTCATTTATAATACTCTTTAAATTATTTTCTTTTAAAACACCGGCTATAGCATATTTTATTAGCATAGATTTTAAGAGTAAAAAATTTTGTTGAGATATCAATAACAACTCATATACCGAAGAAAAAACAGTCTTTTTTAATTTATCTTCAATATATCTTAAAGCAATAGAAAAATTCTTTTTATCTTCTGATATCCACATAAGATTAATTAATGGAATTGATGTCTTAATATTCTCTGAAAATAACTCTCTTCTGTCGTTCATTATGAAATAATCAATCAGCTCTGTTTTTTTTGTGTCTAAATTATTGTCAAAACTATCTAATACAATCTTAATTTTATCTGCCAAAAATTCAATTTTTACTTCATTTACTTCTTTAAAATTTAAAATAAAATACTGTTCAAAATTTTTATTTATTATATCAAAGTCGACCTTAACATAACCGATTGAATCAAAATGGACATCAAAACATATATATTTTTTCTCATGGTAATCAACGTTCACAATGAAAATTACATGAAAGTAATGAGATTTTTTATAAAAAGGCGACCAATAACAATAATACGGATCAATGATTATACCTACAGGTCTATTATTTAAAGAATTGCAAATTATTTCAAATAAATTATCTGATTCATTTCTATCTTTAAAAACCACATCTATATTATAAATATCTTTTAAAATATTTTCATTAGGCGTTCTGCGACATATACACTGGGTTATGTCGTTAAAAGATATTTTATAATAGTCAGTATAAAAATATTTAATATTGTATGCTTTATAATCGAATTCAAAATACTTCAAAAATGAATAATAAATGTTATCGAAACAATTCGACGAAGTATTTTCCGGAATAGTTATATTGTACATTTTATCCCCTAAAAATATGATTTTGAATAGTACATTTCATTTCTGATGATATACTTTTCTATATTATCAAATAACAAGTTTAATGTATCTTTTTGTTCTGCAGATAGCCCACAATCTAAATAATTATAACATCTAACCCTGTCTATAATTTTAATAAGTGCTTCTTTGTGAGAGTTAATGCTATTACTTTTATATGCCTTATTAACGCCCCATAATAAACTGGAAAATATAAATTTTCTACATGTCTTTTCTAAATTTGGATATTTGGCTGAAATGTAATTGTGTCTTTCTATATAGGCTTCAACATTATCCAGTTGACTTAAGTTGAATGAGCTTAATGTGATACCATTTTCTCGTTGCAGATAATAATATTTACAGTCAGCCGATAAAACAACTTTATTTGCGTTATCTACCAATTTATGCACAATAAAGATATCCTCAAACAATTTTCCTTTTGGGAATCGTATATCATTGAATAAATAACTTTTATATATCCTATTCCATAAGCAATTATTAGACAAACGGATATTGTGAGAAATCTTATAAAAACCTTCTAATACTTTTATTCCCTCGCTTGGATTACTATACGGGGAATATTCTCCGTCTTGATGCACATAATAGAAATTACACATAGAGATATCTGCGTCATATGTGATCGCATTATTATATAAAGTATAAAACATATCGGAGCCGACCCAATCGTCACTATCAACAAACCCTATATAATCGCCGTCAGCTATATCAAGACCAGTGTTCCTCGTTGCAGCAATTCCTTGATGCTCCTGATTTATAAGGATTATTCTTTCGTCTTTATTTGAGTAATCATCACATATATCTCTGCTTCTGTCGGTAGAACCGTCATTTATTATTATTAATTCCACGTTGTTGTAACTTTGATTTATGATGCTATCAATGCACTTTGCGACATACTTTTCAACATTATATACAGGCACGATAACGCTTATTTTAGGTAAAACTAAACTCATAAAACACATACACGATATTTTCCAAATTCTATGTTAAATGTAGAAATTTTATCTTATTCTCCTCATATTTTTTTGCACTATTAAAATCTTTGAGTGTTTAATATGGTTAATCAGCACAAAATCTAACATAATTCCTGAACGAGATCTGCGATTTTAGAAATTGTATTTAGATTTTCCATTAATAAGTATTCGTCCGGAATTATTATAGAGAATTCTTCTTCTATATTAAGAATAATATGAATGAATGTTATTGAATCAATATTATTCTCTAAAATAAAGTCTACTTCTGTATTGTCTATATAAATATCTAAATTTTTCAAACTATTTGTAGTTTTTTCAATTATATTATCTATCAATTTATCCACCTCTCTTTTAAATTTGTTGAAAATTGGCAATATTATTCTATTATAATGATAGATAATATTATCATTATTCCGTTTTTAATTAACCGCTTTTAATTCTACATACTCCGCTATTTTTTTAATAGTCGGGAATGCCGTTAATAGTAACTTTTCATCATCAAATATACAATCAAATTCATTTTCTAATGTAACTACTATATTTATGAATGTAATTGAATCTATCCCAGCTTTTGCAAGGTCTGTATCAAAAGAAACTGTATTGGAAATTCTAACGTCAAGGTTTGATGCAACTAGTTTAAAAACTTTTTTTTGAATATCAGTTATCCTGTCATAAACTAAATCTAAAGGTTCAATAGGCGTAATCTTAGTTTCGATACATTCTGATACCCTTTTTCGATCTATCTTACCATTTGTTGTTGTAATGAATTCTTCAATCTGTTTGAATATGTTTGGAATCATATATGATGGAAGTTTTGAAGAAAGATAATCCGTAATAGATTTAGGCTCGATATTAATATCACTTGTATAAAAGGCCTCCAACACCTTGTCGGTTGTATTTGTTTCTAATGCAATAACAACTGATTGTTTTATTCCATCGACTTGATTAAGCTTAGACTCAATCTCTTCTAATTCAATCCGATGACCACGTATCTTTACTTGATTATCAGTCCGACCTAAATATTCTAAATTACCATCCGTAAGATATCGCCCTAAATCTCCGGTCCTATACGCTCTAATGGTAGGTTTTTCCGGTAAATAAATAAATTTTTCGGAGGTTAAATCTTCTCTTCCAACATAGCCATTTGCAAGCCCGTTTCCTGCTATGCAGATTTCTCCTGATTGTCCATTTGGAAGAATATGCAGGTCTTCATCAACTATGTATATTTCTGTATTTCTGATGGGTTGACCTATATCTATACAGTCTTTATTTGTAAGGTCGCTTACAGTTGTCCAAATTGTTGCTTCAGTAGGCCCATACATATTGTATATTTTCGCTGTTGTTTTTTTTTGTAATTCGAGAAGTAAACTAAATGGGAAAGGTTCCCCGCCAATCATAATCTCTTTAACATTTTTTAAGCAAGACAATTCCCTGTCATAATTTAATAGCAGTTGCATCCTTGAAGGTGTCATTTGAATTATATCAATTGAATTGTCTTTAATGAGCTTGGTCATAAGTCTTGGATTATACTGTTCATCGACATCAGATAAGATTACAGTGAGACCTTTATATATTGCCATAATACTTTCAAGGAAAAATATATCAAATGCCACTGTAGTAAGGCAAACGATTCTGTCTTCAGATTCATATTTGATAATTTCGGATATACCGTGTATAAAATTAAACAGGGCATTTTGTGAGACAATAACTCCTTTGGGTTCTCCCGTCGTGCCAGAAGTAAATAAAATATATGCTTCGTCTTTGCCACTTATATTTGTATTAGATGAGGGAGATAACTCCGTTACTGTACCGTTATCACTGATCATACTGTTAGCACCTGATAAACGGGAAATATAATTTATCATTTCAGTTGGGTAACTTTGATCCACAGGTATATAGGTAATGTTATGTTCTAAGCACATCATTATTGCAAACAACATTTCGGGAGTACGATTTATATTAACAAGGAGCTTTTTTGTTTTGCATAACAAACTCTGGTGCCTATCTTTGAAGTCGTAGTAATGTTTTTCTGTATAGCATTTATTCTTAAAAATTATTCTGATTTTATTAAATTCCATAATACTTCACGACCTCGATATTAAGCATAATATTGTGCTTGACTGTTATACATTTTATAATATAAATTTTCTTTGTCGTTGATTAATTCAGAATGACTGCCCTCTGATGTAATTTTTCCATTTTCGAAAACTAAAATTTTATCTGAAAATCGGCAACTTGATAACCGATGGGATATATATATAGCAGTTTTGTGTTTTATCATATTATTGAAATTATTTATAATTTCGTATTCCATAATTGGGTCCAAACTCGAGGTAGGTTCATCAAGAATAATAACCGGAGCGTCTTTATAATTTGCCCTTGCAATTGCTATCTTTTGCATTTCGCCGCCCGAAAGTTCAATACCATCATTATCAAATATCTTATATAGGGATGTATTAACGCCATTTTTGAGCGCTGAGATCTTTTTATTGAGTGACAATTCTTCCAGCAGTGGAAATATCATCTCATCTTCTACTTGGGCTGATTGGGATAATGTTATATTTTCTTTAATAGAAAATGCATAATTTTTATAATCTTGAAAGACTGCGCTAAAGAATTTTATATACTCGTTATACTTGTATTCGTTAATATTGATCCCGTTAAGTAAAATTTCACCTGAAGTAGGTCTATATAATCTTGTAAGTAATTTTACAAAAGTTGTTTTTCCTGCACCGTTCATTCCTACAATAGAAATTTTTTCATTTGACCTGATTGTTACACATACATCATCCAACACTTTTTTTTCAGTATGAGGATATATAAAAGTGACATGATTAAATGCTAATTCAAATTGTTTGGGGACAATACTCATTGTTGCTGTCCCATCAATTGAATTTGCCTTGATATTTAGAAATTCAAAAAACGGATTAAGATATTGACACATATTTGAAAACTCAAAAAATTGTGTTATTAATCCTGACACTGCATTTCCGAATGTGTTAACCGCATTGATACCCATAGTGAAACTACCGATACTGATATCGTTAATTAAGACTTTATAGCACATATAAGCGTAAACACAGATATTTTCTATATTTAAATTAATATATCCAAGCATCTGGTATTTGGCAGTATTTTTAGAAAGTTTATTGAAATTTGATAGATTCTTATTAATAAAGTCGTCAATCTTTTTTAAAATAAAAGGTTGCATACAATAAATGCGTATATCTTTACCAGCAGAAAAATCAGTTGTGAGATTACTATAATAATTAAATATACGATTTATAGGTATTGACTCCTGAGTTACCGCAAATGTAGTCTGACTTTGTTTTTTTAAGATTTTGAAACTAAAAAATAAAACTATAGCAATAAATATAATTATAACGAAATCAAGTGTAGCAATAATCGCAAGTACTCCAATAATAATTATTATATTCTGAATTACGCTTCTCACACTATCCATCATCCGTTTTAGAGCATTTTGGTTGCGAATAACAAACATTGCACGTTCTTTCAGCTCCAAGTTTTCTTTTTGCTCAGCCTGATTGTAGTCGAGTTCCAGACTTTTTTCGCCCAGCATAATACCAAGCTTAGCGGTTACTTGTTGGTTTTGTATTTCAACATAGTAGTTAATAACATTTATAAATAAATTGAAAAGAAAATTTATTCCTATAATTAATGATACAAACATGATAATTCTTGTCATATTTTGTATGCCTAAAAGTTCATCGATGATAAACTTTGGGAATATTATATTAACAAAAGATACAGCTGTAGCTAGAATAATATTTAAAAATGTTAATGGAATGTATGCCTTTGAAATTTTGTGAATTATTTTAATAAACCTCAAGGTAATATTAAAATTATGCTTAAAAGAGTTCTTCATAAAAATTCCTAACGATTTTATATTTATTTTTTATATTTGTATGGTACAAAACTGGTTTTAATCAATTTTCTAAATTGTATTTATTATTACCTTTTATAATTTTTATGCTACATTACTATCCCGATAGTTTTCTGCCTGCATCTCGAATAGTTCATAATATGCCCCATGTTTTTCGATTAACTCTTCATGATTGCCCTGTTCTATCACTTCTCCATTTTGCAACATCAATATATGATCACAGAAACGTGTACTAGCTAATCTATGCGAAATAAAAATATATGTCCTGTTCATATCAGTCATGCTATTTAATAATTGATAGAATTGATTTTCTGCTAATGGATCCATAGAAGCGGTAGGTTCATCCATGATAAATACATTTCCGTTTTTATATAATGCCCTTGCAAGAGCTACTCTTTGGCTTTCACCGCCAGAAAGCTCTATTCCTTCATAATCAAGATCTTTGAATAAGGAAGTTTCAGCATGCTTAGGTAAAGAGGAAATTTTGTCAGATAAACCGACTTTATCAATGTTTTTTTCAATTGACTTATAATCAGTTTCTGTATTTTCACAAAGAGCAATATTTTCATTAATGTTGAGCGAGAATATTTTATAATCTTGAAAAAGCGTAGAAAAAAGGTTAAAATATTTCTTTTTATCGAAGTTTTTTATATTTATGCCATTTAAGTAAATGTCGCCTTCTGTTGGCTCGTAAAGCCTTGTAAGAAGTTTTATTGATGTTGTTTTTCCAGCACCATTATATCCGACGAGCGCAATACGCTTTCCACATTCAAATGAATAAGAAAAGTTTTTTATAATTATTTTGTCGCTGTTTGGATATTTAAATGAAACATTTTGAAAATTTATTGTATATGGCATAGCAGGTAATTCAATATATTTAGATTGTTCTTCTGTTACTGATTCGACAAAATTACGATAATCATTAATATACATATTTTGAGATTGAATATATATGCAATTGTCTAATATCTTCCTGATCTGCCCTGTAAATTGATTTACGACATTGAAGTACATAGTAAAATCTCCGATGGTTATCATATTAGTTATAAATCTAATAATTAGGTATATATATACAATCCCTTCGCGTATGAGCAGAAAAAAAATATTCAGAAGATTGGCAAATAAATATTTTTTATTTAATATTTTTGAATAAAAAATACGTTCGTTTACTAATGTTGTATATTTAGTTGAGATCCATTGGAGAATGCCAAATAATCGGATTTCTTTTCCATAAGTAACATCATTAAGCAAATTAGATACATATGTGATTTTTCTATCAGTCTCAGTTAAATTTTTATCGTTATCATATTCATTCTTTTTAATTTTTAAATTAATATAGTATATAACTAAAGAACTGATTAATAAGTAAAACATGATTATATAATTAAGATACAAAGCGAGGGAAAGGAGACCAACAAAAGTAATTATATCATTAATGAATGAGAATATGTTTCTGTACATTCCTTCTATCCCAACATAATTTCCTGATACAGATCTGGAAGCCATGTTGACCTGATTTAAAACATTAGTGTCTTCTGTCTTTTCAAAATTAATCGACATACAAACCTCACTATGATTCCTGACAAATTTAAACCGTAACATTGTGAATTTAGGATCAATTTTTGATTGTAAAAATGTTGTTATAAAATTTAACATCAATAAGGAGGAAACAAATAGAAATAAGATGATAATAAGAGATTTTATATTTCGGCTTCCGGTGAGTTCATCTAAAATAAACTTGGGGAAAATAATCGAAATAAAAGGCAATATGCTATTAAAAATAATATAAATAATATTTAGACCGTATAAAGACTTATCATATTTCCAGCCTTTTTTTAACAAGTACCAAATGTTTTGTAAAGAATTATATTTCATCTTATTCTCCTTTTGTTTAGCTATATTGATTATAATAGTTTATTATTTAAGCAACTCTTTTTTATTCAGGATATTCTGAAGATATTCATATAAATGTAAATATTCGCTAGCCATTTTATCTAAATATATTAATGAAAGAATAATTATGTGCTTTTCAAGTTCGCAAATAATACCATCCGGTTTTTTAATTGAACAATTTGTAAGGTAAGAATTATGATAACAATCGCCACCACACACATATCTAGCCCAGCATTTTTCACAGAAAGTATTAGTTTCTACATTAATATCTTTAAATAGCTGATTATCATTAGTTCCAGTAATAACATTTCCTAATAGAAATTGTGGCATCCCAACAAAACTATCGCATGGGTACATATCGCCATTTGCAGCAATACTTACTTTGTTTTTTCCAGCCTGACAACGGTTTATGACACGATAACGCATTAGCAGTCTTCTAACAATTTTACCTGCGAAATCATTATCATTCAGGATCATTTTAATATAATCAACAGAATCATTTTCAAGTTCTGAAGAAAAGAATTCGAATAATTCTGTATATATGTTTTTTATTTCTTGTATATTATTTTGATTTATAGAGTAAGGAGAATCTTTTGTTAAACGGGCAATTTTCATTTGGACATTCTTTAAGCCAATTTTTTTATGATGCTGTAATATATTTACAAGGCTCTTGGTACAGCTTGTAATTACTACTAATCCCCAAATATCTTTGAGACTTTTTGAGTATGATTTTGAAGCCTTAATCATTTCAATTGATTTAATAATACTTTCGTAAGTTCCTCGACCTGAAGCGTCGATGCGCATAGAATCATGTAATTCTTGATCTCCGTCAATACTGATACCAATATTTATATGATTCGTATTAAAAAATTCAAGAATTTCTGGCGTAAAACATGTACCATTTGTACATACCCATATTTCCATTGGCTTATTAGTTTCTTTATATAAAATGTCAGATATTTCTTTAACTTGTTTAATAATCTCAAAGTTTAAAAGTGGTTCTCCGCCGCTAACGAAATCAATCCGGTATTTTTCACAATCAGGCATATATTTATAATAAATATATCGAAGTGCTGTTTCTACCATTTCTTTTGTGAATTTTCTTTCAGTTCCATGAAAAACATTTCCTTGTTCGGCAAAACAATATGAGCACTTTAAATTGCAGTTATGTATCGGTGGTAGGGAAATTAATCCCGTTACATATTTTAATGGTAATGATATCGTATGTTTTTCTTCAGAATAGAATTCGCCGGATTCGATCAATTCATCAATGCTTTTTATCGCTTCGTATACATCCTCTCCATATTTGTTCAGTAATTCATCCCAAGTAATTTTGTTTTCGATGAAATCAAAGCAACTATTAAATAATTCGTCTAATTCAGCAAATACTAACGTCTCATAATCAAAAATGTAGTGTTTATTATCATTATATGCTAATCTGTATATGTGAGCATTTTGATATTTTTCTTTATTAATTACCATTTCTAATTCACTCCTTTAATCATCTTTTTGATCTTCATGCCGACCTCAATTTCTTGTGATAATATTTTCTTCATTATATCAATAATTTTTTTGTAATCATTTCCTTTCATTAGCATTTTAATTTTCATAATTATAAACAGTAGGTTTTGATATGCTTCAATGATGGAATTCATATCAATGTCTAATGCCTTCTCAACATCTGAAAAATTTTTTTTGTATTTAAAAATATAGTATTTTAAAAGCCGTTTTGTTATATATAATAAAAACACTGAATTATGTAATTCCTGAAAAAAATTTTTATTTATAAGGGTATATTCAGATTCAAATATATGTGATATATAATTAATCCATTTTTCCAAAGCCGAAGTTCCAAAAAATTTATTATTATATAGGAAACTTTGCTCTTGATTGTAAAAATTATTATATACATTCTGTATGCTTTGTTCAAAAATAAATTCTCCAGATATTTTGGCTAACTGTTCAGAAATGTCACGTTGGAAAAGCCAGGAATAATAGTTTGTATTAATTTTACTAAATGGATTATCGTTTGAATTGCACTGGGCTCCACGGGATAATCTCAAATCTTTTTTGCTTAAACAGCCTTTAAAATAGTGTGGTTCATACCAATCGACAATTTGATAATCTTTTCCGCTTTCGCTGCAAATTATGATTGCATGAGATCCATGATATTTGTTATATGTTAATTGATATGGAAGATAAAAAGTATCAACTGTCACAATAACGGGACTTCCTGTCGCAAGGTTTTTTGATAAAACAAATTCCGCTGTTTGCGGGTCATTAAATTGCTGTTGTTTAACATAAGGGCTGAGCACGGGTATTACATCTAGACTGGCTATATCGTTAGATACAGTACAATATTCAAGATCCTTAGGGACCGTTACTGAAAAACGAGAAGCGACGTCAATATATAAATAAGCATTTAATACCCCATAATATTCAAGAATTTGCCGAAAGCAATTTTTCAAACAATGATAATGGAAACTTGTGTCATATGTTTGATCTGTATAATAAAAGTTCGTCATGCCCCTATACTTTCATATAATCTATTTTGTAGATCTTTTAAGTTATGATATGTTTTTATTGTTGCGTTATTTATATGTTCTTCTGTATTAGTAGAATAATAAAACTTTTGTTTTGCATTTAAATCTGCAAAAAGACGAGAGGGATTTAAATATTGCAATGCAATATTATCCCTTACTGCCTGCTGATTAAAGCCGGCATAAACGCCAACGCTGAATATTTTATCCCAGTCGCCATTATCAATTAGCTGATTAAAATCAACAAATCCATTAATAGCATGAATCTGGTTGCATGGGATATCGTAATATACTAAGGCAGTGAAAATACTACTATTTAGTCCGCTTATACTTATGATATTGATATTATTTAAAGGGATATGATCTTTAACATAATTAATACATATCATCTGTGACGCAATATTTATTTTCCAGAAATCAAGCCCTTTTAATATAAATTCTTTGTCTAAATTTTTTTTAGAGTAAAAATTGTTTTGTGTAAATATAACACGGAATCCGCTGGAAATAAGATGGTTAATCAACTGATCATCAATATTATTTTTACGTAATTCTTCTTGTAGGTTTAATATAAATACTGGAGTAGATGAAGTATTTTGCTGCGGGATTATATCTTTTAATTCTAATGAAACATAATCTGGTGTTTCATATACATATTTTTTGCATTTCAATCCATTGCTATCTATGGAATTATCTTGTGTTAGTATTATATCGTTTAATTCCTGTTTACAATAATTATCAAGAAATCTTTGAAAACTAACTCTTTCTATGTTCATATCTAAATCCTTTTCAAATTTTTAATAAAGTTTTATTTAAATACGCGAGGTATATATCCGCTCACCAATTGTTTGTTGTAGAATTATAACTATGTAATCATTAGTATCTTTTTATATTTTTACTTAACAGCCACTATTGTCATTATTGTATATATTGCAGCATGCTGTAACTATATTGCAACAGAAGTTTCTTTCGCCGATGTTTACTTTTTTCAGTTTTAATACTTTCATTCTGATAACTCCTTTCATTATTTGTAAAGTTCATGCTTTACTTAACAGCCACTATTGTCATTATTGTATATATTGCAGCATGTCTGTAATACATTACAACAGAAGTTTCTTTCGCCGATGTTTACTTTTTTCAGTTTTAATACTTTCATTTATTTCTCCTTTAATGATGCGTGCGGATATATATACCTCTATATTATCAAACAGAATATTAATTCTGCAGATTGCAAGTTATTAATCTTTATATTTGGCTGAAGCATATCCTTCAACCATTACGGAATGCGTGGGCTTTAAACAATAATCGTCGCTGATATTGTGAACATTTTTTATAAAATAACATCCTCCTGAACAAACTCCAACTAAATTACAAGAGTAACATTTCTCAGGAATATCATGCATTTGGGGGCGGGATATATAAAATCCAGATTCATGAATATTTCCTACTTCAAACCCTTCCATACCTGCATATGATGGACAGTTGTACATTTTTCCATCAGGACAGATGACAAAAAAATTCTTAGTTCCATTACCGCAAAATGTCTCCCAAAGTCTGAATCTAAAATGATGTTCTCTTAGCCTTTGGAAAATGCTGTGGACATATTTCATTGTTCCATTAGTATGCCCTGTGATATTAACGTCGTCCAGTGGGGGATCGACAGGCGCAAGCCCTATTGTAGCATAGTCATTAAATTGATTCTCCGCTAAGAAGTCGATTAATTCAATAATATATGGTGCGTTTTCTTCATCTATATTAATTCTGATTGTTAATCCAATATTATATTTCTGACACTTTTTTATGTTTTCAATGATTTTATCGAAACTGCCTTTTCCATTTGTAAGAATCCTTCGCTTATCATGTATTTCTTTAGGTCCGTCAATTGTGCATTGAATTAATTTAATGCCTGCTTGCTTTAATTCGGATAATCGTTTCTCGGAGAGAGTATAACAGTTTGAAATCATATTTAAGTTTAGTTCAACTCCCTTTTCTTTCAAAATATTTAATGTGTTTAAGAATAACAGATTTTGTTTGTGTGCGATAAGCGGTTCGCCGCCAAAAAGCTCAACTGTAAGACTTTTTAAATTATTTTCCAACACATAGTTTATAAGCCATTGGGCAGACTTTAAAACATCTTCATCTGACATAATATTTTGAAATTTCGAACAACTGTGATTGGTAGAAGATACAATACAATAAGGACACCTAAAATTACAATCGAAAGTCGGTATAAAATACATTACTACGTTTTTTTCTTCATCTCGGTTATGGCGCATTTTATCAAAAACATCCTTTTCACAGTATGTATCCGGCACAATATACTCGTCAACATATAATTCGGTGATAGAATTTTTCATTTCTTCATCTACATTTTTTTTATATACGTTATTCATATAGTCATTAACTATGTTCAGGTGTTCAGTTTTTAATTTAGAGACGCCCCGTGTAACGCTATTAAATAGGATCATTGATTCGTTATCTTCGTAAAAATTAACAAATTTCGACCATCTCATATTTTATTCTTTGCATAATGAATTAAATAAAAATTTCATTATACATTTCCTTTCTATAATTCTCTATCTGATAACTAAAAACATTTATTTTTAGTTGCTGTACTTTAATTCTAAAAGGGATTTGAGATAATTTTTTCGGCAAACTTTATTTGTGTTCCAATCCCCTTTGTTTAAAAGGCTACGGTAAGGACAACCCCCACTGCATAATCCAACGAGTTCGCAGTTCATACAATCCTCCCACGGTTTAAGAGCGGTCTGCTGTTGATGCTGGGGAAGCATATCATCTGAAAAAATACTGCCGACTTGATATTTTTTATCGCCAACCAAAGATGGACATTTGTATAGGCTCCCATCTACGTCAATCATATACCAGAACTCACTCATCATCCAGCAATTATTTAGTTCCCCAAAAGCGATTTTGAATCCATAATCTATTGCCTTTGCTATAAGCTCTGTATTTTTTTCTAACATTGAAGAGGAGTTGCATGGTCCTTGTGTAATGGTATCATTGATACAAATTATTACAGATTTTTCAAAATGTATTTTTTTCAGAAACAATAAAAGATTATCTGTTTCTTCACAATTTTGTTTATCTATGTTAATTCGTATGACAAATTGGATATCAGTGTTGAGCCTAAGTATATTTATGATGTTTTGTATTATTACGGAAAACGTTCCCTTTCCATCTTTAAAAAATCTGCGCGCGTCATGGAGTCTAGATGTTCCGTCTAAAGTAATTTGGTAAGATGAAATACCTAAATTAAACAGTTTCTCCATAACATTTTGGGTTAAAAGTACGCCGTTAGTTATAATATTAATCGAAACTTCGAATTCAGTATCTAATAAGTGCTGGGCGATCGTCGTGATTGCGTGTTGATTCAATAATGGTTCTCCTCCAGTTATTGAAATATGGATTTTTTGAACATTTTTTTCTCTTGCTTTATTTAAAATCCAAGAAACTACTTGTATACAGGATTCTTCATCTAAGTACTTGATTTCTTTATTCAAAAATGTGTCTTTTTCGAAACAATAGGGACATGCAAGATTGCAATCATTAGTAATGAAAATCCAACAAGAAAATTCATCTGAAGTGTGGAGTTTTTGTCGTATGGATTGATGCGCCAAATCATTTTCTAATGCGGGATTATCAACTAAAAAACCTTGCTCAGTCAATTCATTTATATCTGAATTTTCATTAATTGTTGTTGTATTGTCTATAATAGCGAGCTTATTATGTATTGAATTGTAAATATATAAGCAATCATCTTTTATCCAAAAGCTATTATATTTTGACCACTGCATTAATAGTTCCCCTCGCTTTTAACCAAATAGTAATTTTTTAGTTTCTTCTCTCTTTATATCGAGTGATTTCTGTACCTGGACTTCCTCATTTATTAATCTCATCATATCATTAATTGTTTTAATCTGATGGATTTCATCTTCAGTTATCGTAATCTTATATTTAGATTCAATATCAATGATTAATTCTACAATTTCTAAAGAAGAGAGCCCAAGGGTCTTTTGATTAATATTATTTTGGTCACCTCCTAATAAATAATCTCCTGTAATTTCTGACATATCATCAATATAGGTGGAAATTAACTCCTTAAATAATTGCAGGGTTATTGTTATTTCACTATTCACTTTCTTCGTCTCCTATTCTTTAATAAATTTCGTCATTATTTAAGATATCTTTTCTTGCATGGAATGGCTGTTTTTTGCCTTGAATAAAACGCCGGTGACTTTGCGGTTATTAATGATACGAAATACAAATATAATGTAGATACAATGGCAGAGGACTCAACATTCCTATTAACTTGCAATAATAACATAGCCGCGAAAATACATGATATAATTATAATCTGCACTGTGACTTTGGATCTTCTGTATATTCGTTTGCTTACTGGATGATTTTCATTTTTGACTGGTCCAAGCGTAAGAATTAAAACGGACAAGACTATAGCAGATATAATTATAAAGACATTATAATTTGAAATAATATTTATTAGAATATTTCCGGCTATACTTCCTATAATCATTAGAGACAAACACTTAACTCTTGTTTTGGCGTGATAACCGCCTCCAAAAGCCTGAAGTAGTGCGAATACAAAAACCATTATTGATGTTTGATATAATCTGTGGAAACAAACTGATATAGACAATATAATGCTTATATTTATAATATACGAATATATAAGTTGTAACCCGTATTTATATATATCCTTGTCATCATCTGTTTCCATTGCTATACCGTGTTTTTGAAGAAACATAAGGTTTTTATCTATGATAGAATCAAGCATATATTTTTCTCCTAAAATCCTACTATGCCCAGACGGCTTAATGTTTCATTTGCGATTATCTCAATCATGAACATATTTTGTTTTAATATCGCGTTCGTCATAATTATAACGTTTTTGAAATTGTCATTTATAACTGCTTCCGCAACTTTGACGTAATATAAGTTTGCATATATCGAAAGTAACGTAGGTTTTTGACCGCCATGTTGTATATAGCTTTCTAAAAATGTATCGCTGAATGACGGATTTTCTACATAGTTTATAATAACGGCAATATCCCATATATAACTTCCGACATGCCCGGTTTTATAATCATTATGCCAGTTTGCTCTGCTTATATCCCAAGCAAGAAATTTTTTGTCTTTGATTTTAAATTCAATATCTGCACTATAATACTCCATTTCAGCCATTATTTTTAATGCAGAGATAACATCGCTTCTATATTCGTTGTTTTCTTGCACCAAGTCTATAACCCACTGAGCATTATATATAGGTAAATTGCTTTGGCTTAAATTATATGAGTGTATTTTAGCGATGCACTCGGCAAGTTGTTTAATATCGTCTTTACTTTTTTCATACAGTGCAAATTTTTTCAACTTTTGGAGGAGATCATTTATTTCCTTTTCAATTTCAATATTTCCGTAATTTAATAATAAGTGCAAACAATCACCTCCGTCGTGTGCTACTCCTCGTCTTTAGGAATTAACTTATCAGGCATTTTATATTCGTAAGCACTTACAGTACTCATAGTACCTGCTGATATGCTAACAAAAAATAGTATAACTGCTCCTACTGCGCCGCATGATAATTTTAAGCATAAATCAAATATCTTTTTAAACATAAACAATCTCCTCATAAATTCTTTTTTATTTATTTTATGGTTAAATTATAACATAAAAAATCGATCTAAAAAAAATTTGGCGTAAAATGTATAAAAAAAGCCCTGAAAATCATTTTCTTGATTTTCAGGACAAAAACAAGGGGTTTCAGGACAGGAATTAGCGTTTTACAATAACTTCTTTATTTGTTAAAGGTATACTAATATCAGTGGTGAATGAATTAGAATCTGTTGTTATATTATATATACCGTTGTATTCTTCGACTATTGACCTAACATGACCCATTCCTATTCCATGCAATCCTCCTTGTTTTGTCGTTTTAAATTTGCCGCCTTCTTTTTTATATTCGCCATTTGTCGAGTTTGAAATATGTATATGAATTTGATTCTTGATTGTCATCATTTCAAGAGCTATATATCGTCCGCTTTCTAACTTACGGCAAGCTTCTATTGCGTTGTCAAGCAGATTTGACAATACAGCACATAAATCTGTATCTGTAATTGTCAAGCTTTTCGGCAAAGATATATCGTATTCGAATTTTATATCAAACGAAGAGGATAGTGATAATTTAGCTGACACTATTGCATCGACAATATAGTTTCCGGTAGATATTATTGATAAAGACGGTTTTATTTTTTCGTCCAAATTTTGTATGTAGTTGATGGCTTCATCTATATTAGAATCTTTCGTTTCAGATTTTTCAAGAAATATCATAACGGCTTGCATATGATTTGTATAGTCATGTCGCCAATCACGCATATCAGAATATATTTTTACGATTTCATTGTTATGTTGTTCTGTAATGTCATATTGCTTATTTTTTGCCATCAAGTCATAGTTTTTCTCTGCTTCTTTATTTATTCTCTCGTATAAAAAGAAAACTATAACATTTATTAAAAGATAACTTATCGAAACTATGTAAACTAAAATATCAGGAATATTATTAATTTCTTTTATTATTATATAGTAAATAGTAAATAAAGATAAAAAACTAATTAGAGGGATAATAAAGCACATTATCAAAGATTGGGAATTAATTAATTCGCTCTTTTTTTTATTTAATGATAAAGCATAGAAAATGATTATATTTATAGTTTTTACTGTTATCATCATTAACAATCTAATTCCTGAAGATCGTGTCATTATATCCAAAGTAGAAACTCCAGTTATAAAAGAAAACATTGTAATGGTTACAATAGAAGTAACAACTACCAAAGCATAAGCGAATGATACCCAAAATATCTTTTTCCAAATGCCGCCAGTTCTGAATAATAGTGTATATATCAAATAGCTTATTAACATTATAATTTCTACCGGAGGCAGCCATGCGGAAACAAATAACGGAAGCGATAAATAAATGATATTTCCCGCCATAAACAGTAATGTAGGGAGCGGAGTGTGATATTTTGCCGAAAATTTACTGCATAACAGGTAGAATACTGTACAAACCTCAACAATATTAATAAATATTTCAAAGGCAATCCATTCAGTAGACATTTTTATACGCCTCGTTTCTATATTTTATTTTTGTTGTATTTGACAAACATGTCGTTTATCTCTTTCGCAATATCTTTGCTCAACGGAATTTCTTCGTCATTTGACATAATCACAAAATTTTTATTAGAAACAGATTCAATATGGCGGATATTTATTATAAATGATTTGTGGCACTTCACAAACAAATTATCGTCTAATTCTTCTAAGAGCTGTGAAATGGTTTTTCTTAGTTCGTATTCTTTCTTCGCTGTTACCATAGTTGCTGTATGGGAAAACATTTTTATGTATATTATTTCAGTTGTCGGAATTCGCACTGTTTTTTCTAAATCAGTAAATAAATAGTATTTTTTTATCCTATTACTCTGAAGAGTTTTATTCAGGCAATTAAAGCAGTCTTCTTTTTTTACAGGCTTTAACAAATAGTGCATTGCAGATACTGAGTAGCCTTTGAGCATATACTCTTTCATACTGGTTGTAAAAACAATCGGAATTTCATTATTAGTTTTACGAATAATTTTTGCCAAGTCCATGCCGTTCATTTTGCCCATCTTAATATCGATA
>Ga0123357_10002111_pt1 | contig 21884 bp, 14 predicted proteins | sample TergutEmb28metaG_FD_89873 | JGI IMG/M metagenome (GOLD analysis project Ga0123357, IMG submission 89873) | Embiratermes neotenicus P4 segment gut microbial communities from Petit-Saut dam, French Guiana - Emb289 P4 | ecosystem: Host-associated > Arthropoda: Insects > Digestive system > Gut ... | reverse complement strand
CACCTGGACAAACTGTCAATCAAACTTTTTATCAGGAAGTCCTTGAAAGACTCAGGAAAAGGGGGGCATGTGTGCGACCAGGCATTGCACGCACATGGATGCTGCACCACGATGCCTCACATCACACGGCAGTCTCCATCAATGTGTTTTTGGAAGAAAAAAAGCATTCCTGTGGTTCCTCAGCCCCCATATTTGCTGGATCTCAGTCCCTGTGACTTCTTTTTATTCCCCTGGCTCAAAAACCACTTTAAAGGGCGCCATTTTGGTACTTTGGATAATATGCAGAAGAGTGTAACAAATGAGCTGAAAGGTATTCCAGCAGAAGCCTTCCAGCACTGCTACGAACAATGGAAACAATGCCTTCGTCACTGTGTAGCTGCCCAAGGGAACTATTTCGAAGGGTATAACCTTGATTTGTAAAAAGAATAAAATTCATGGTTAAAAGAAAATCAGTCTCATTACTTTTCTGCCACACCACGTATTTTGAGGAAGGACCAAATTAGTGATGATTTGGCTTAGTGGTTCTGTAAATATGTTTACTATCTGTGATGAAATCCTCTGTTTTGTTGAGTAAAGTATAATTCAATCCAGGCATCCATGTACATTCAAGAGTAAAAATAATGCTTCTACATTAGTGAAATAGTGGAAGCCACTGAGAGATACCATGTGTTGTGTAAGTCATGCTCTTAATGCATCCTTATCCAGAAGACTCAGTCAATATTCTTAAAGTTCATGTACTTAAAAAAATTAAATTTAAAGTAACTTAACCCTTTGGTATGTAACACTGTCTATACAAGTTGTAAGGATTGTAACATTCTTGGCCGAGATACTTTGTGTGTGTGAAGACACACAAGTAAGTTAGCATTAAAGTAGGAGACACTTCCTATTGTTCACCATATGCCTTATACTCACTGCTACTGTAAATGTATAAGGACGAGTGATCTATTGTCAGTGGTTCTAGTTATTGCCAGGCATACTAGAAAACCAGTCCATAATATCATCCACAAAAGCAAGAGAAGCTGTGTAAGTTATGAAGCTCTCACAGTGATGGAATGCAATAAACTGCTGGAAATTGATTCCAGACTGGTAAAGGTGATTGCCAGCAAAGTCTTCATTCCAGGTAGTTTTCACTAGAAGCAGATGCCTGTAATTTGCATGACAATAGTCACAGTGATCAGTAACAGTAACATAGAGACTAAGTTGTGTAAAGGTGGAGTAATTTGTTTCAATCATATGTTTTTTTTATGTTCAGTGAGTTTGGTAAGAATCCTGTACTGGTATCATTTGATGGGAATCATCTCACCATAAGACGTGTGGATGGCTCTCTTGTGACCAGCAGTGTGTCACCATTCCCGTCTGTTCTTCATGGCTATGTAGCTTCCTCTCGGTGGGATGATGCACTCCGTCTCTGTAGACTAGTCAAGGTATTCGAGTTTACATGGTTTGGGGAATTTCATGAGCCAAATAAGGAAACCAAGTGAATTTCAGTCAGAGAACTAATGGACTATAGTAAATATACTGTATACAAAGCCTTGGGTAGCATCACTGTGCTGTTCTCTAATACTAGCTTGGTGAGATCAATAACTTTCTTTTCCTTGTACTCTGTCACAATTCCTGTATGTGAGTTATGACTCTAACAAAAAAAAATTTGTAATAAATGACCAAGCATCACTGTTATGCCCATGGAAATATTTGTAAGTTGTGTGGGGGATTTGGCAACCCTTGGAGGGTCAGTTGGTCATGACCTTGGTCCAGCCACCCCCTGGTTCTTTTTTTCTTTTTTATTGTTTGCCTACGAGGCACTGGGGAATGGAAAGTTTCACTTTGGCGGTTCCCTTGCATTCTGATCGAGTGAAGTTTCTGAGACATGGTGACTGAAGCAGGACAAATGAGGGGAACGGTCGCTGTCTGGACAAATACTCGGCTGGAGCATAAGTGCATTGCTGGACTTTTGCGGACTTTTTGTGGGTTTTGATCATGGATTATTGATTACAGTCTGCAGTTTTCCGTTTATGTTAATTTAACACCCTGGACTGGCTACCTCCCCCTGGTATAGATTAGCATTTGGGTTTTTAGTGATTTTCTTGGAGAGCAACCTCCTTTGTTCTTTTATGTTTCAATTTATTCATCTCATTTTATTTCATTTCACTTTATTTTTTTATGCCTTTTTGTATTATTTTTATTTTACTGTCAGCAGTAAAGTGTAATTTGTAATTTGTAAAACGTGTTGGTGTTTTATTCCTATGGGAGAGGTTGCAACAGTGAGTTAGTGCAGACAGTAGACCACTTTGTTACCCCCACCCCTCTCCAGAACCCCCAACCTGCAGGCACTGCCAAGGGGTGTCGTGATGCTGCGACGGACATTGAAGTGGTAGCCCTGGCGGGCCATAACAATCACTAATAATAAGCTCACATATAAACATTTTTATTTAACAACAGTATAACTGTATTGACTGTGATCATGTGAAAACGGTTCTGAGTGTCACATACAATGCCATTCTCTTTTAAAACTGAAACTCATTACAGTCTCTTATAACGAAACATGCCCTGCAATTTGTGCAACAGTTTGGTGTTCAGAATGTGAACAGTTATGTCAGACATTTTAAATGTGTGTTAGTGGCGTTTAGGCACGGTATTCCAAGTTATGGAAAAACCTTGTATCCAGAAATGACCCCCTTCAAAATCCCAAGCATTCTGAGTATGAAATCCCATACCTGTATAATTATATTCAACCTTGCTGGTACTTGATGACCAGTATCTACTAATTCATTGTAATACTGTATTACCCAACTGCCTTCAATTTCTTTAGCAGTGCCATTCAATATTACTTCTAAATTTGCAATACATCACAGTTTTGAATGAATTACAGATTGAATTATTAGTTCACTTGAAGTCAGAATCTTCCAGGCCTCAATTATAGGACAAAAATATTGTTACATTACAGATTTCAGCGTAATAACTGGACACAAATATTGACAGCAGCAGCACCACCGAACATTTAGGAAAGACTAACTGAATGTTTCAGGACTCCACTTTATGGGCATGCCTTGCAGCCATGGCAACACATGCAAAAGACCTGACTACTGCAGAAGAAGCTTATGCAGCCATCAGTGAGACAGACAAGGTTGCTTATATACAGCATATTAAGGTGATGTTAAATATGGAAAATTAATGTTCTTGTTTTATTCAACCCATTAATGTCCAAGAATTATAGCAATGGATATTTTTTCACAGACAAATTTCTAGGCATGTGTGGGCATGTAAGTAATATTTCTGTCTTCAAGGTTGATTACCAGAGTGCTTTTATCTTTTCCATATTCTTGTTACATAATGCCACTGAGAATCATCAGTGCACTTTCCTTTTTTGGCAAGGTGTTGAATGATATCTGTACCCTGCATGCAGTGGGGCTGTATTGGGTCCCTGGACATGCTGGGGTAAGAGGAAATGAGATCGCCAACGAGCTCGCAAGAGACGGCTGTCTTCCAAAGTTTGCTGGACCTGAGCCGGCCTTGGGAGGCTCTAGGCAGGATATAAGAAGGAAGATTAGTCATTGGTTGGTTAATCAACATTGGGTATGGTGGCGAGGTCTTGGTGACACCAAAAGACAGGCTTGAGAATTAATTTAGGGACCCTGTCTGGGTGCCAAGGCCAGGTTTCTGTCCTTTAACAGGACACAATTCAGGGTCGTTACTGGCCTTTGTACTGGGCATAATACCCTGAGGAGATATCTTCATCTAATGGGGCTGTCAGACAGTCCATCGTGTAGGAGGTGTGGAGCAGAGGAAGAAACCTCAGCCCACATTCTTTGTGAATGTGAAGCTTTGGCTTCACTCAGACATGTGTGTCTGGGCTTCTTCTTTTTGGAGCCAGAGGACATGAAGTGTATAAGTCTGGGGGCCATCTGGAACTTTAGCAAAGTAATGGGGCTCCCAAAAATTGATAAGGGGCACAAAGGGCCTGTCAATTAAGGTCTAGGTGCATCGGAACCTAAGGTCTCAAACCCTATCGTATATCAATCACTCAGTCAATCAATCCTCTTTTGGCATGAACACAGTTGCACTTATCACACCTGCATTTGCATTGTTGGATACAAGTTTACAGTCGAAACACAAGTACACATAATTCTGTTTTTAGTATCAAACATCATGCAGCATTATCGATTCACATCTGACTTCCTGCAACAGATTAAGATCCGTGGAAGTATGTATGAAATTAGAGTCTTAGAAGCATTAAAGTATTTTATCATAACTAAAATGAAAAGCACTTTTTTTTTGCAAATATAATGGTCTTCCTAGAGTCATATTTGAACACAATTTTCAATCATAACCCGATGAGCAATAAATCACAGAAAAGTAACAAAAGTACCTGCTTTCCATACAGTTGAATGCAGTTTAAATGAATATTAGTTCAAAAACAGCGTATTCAAAAAAAGAAATAATAAAAAAAGCCTGTGCCACTTGGACTGACATATTTGACCTTCATTAAGTCTCCTCTCCACCTGTCTAACTGCAAATGGATGTACAAGCAAAGTGTAGCATTCAGCTTCATTTTGCTGTGAAATCTAGTCACACATCTCACAAAAATAATTAACATTAATCCACATTATTCTGCAAATCTGGCAGGCATATTATATAAACGTCTTTGCTCAACAGATATCTGGCACAAGTACTTGGAATTACAGTATTAATAAACATCCAACTAGATGCAACAGTATGCAGTCTGATTTTTATTTTACTGCAAAGTCACTCTACGTGTTTCGGGTGCCCACAGCACCCATCATAAGGAGTACTAAAAACTGTACCCGCAGCCTCCGGTACAGATCATAATATCGGTACAGCTACTTCCCTCCAACGTGCCCACGTTGGAGGGAAGTAGCTGTACCGATATTATAACCTGTACCGGAGGCTGCGGATACAGTTTTTAGTACTCCTTATGATGGGTGCTGTGGGCACCCGAAACACGTAGAGTGACTTTGCAGTAAAATAAATCAGACTGCATACTGTTGCATCTAGTTGGATTTTTATTAATACTGAATCATGATGCACAGAACCATGAGCTTGATATTAATTGGAATTATGTTGCCAGCTGTATGCTCACACCACTTCCAGTTTGACTCATAATATGCACAACAGTTTACCAGGTTAACCACACAGCATTACGAGGTGCAGTCCAAAATTAAATTTTTGGCATCCAGCGAGCACTCACTTTTGTCATTTGCAAGTCTTCTTTAATTATTCTCATCACTGTCCCATGAGTTAGGCCCGTATGAGCACAAATATCCTCTACGGTAACTTGGCGGTCACTCAGAATGAGATTTTCAACACGTTCTTTGTTGGCATCTGTACGAGATGAGCTCAGTCGCCCTGGGCATGGCAAGTCGGTGCTGGACACTCTTCCCTTTTTAAATTTTGCCATCCATCTATTCACATTGCAGTAGTCCAGAGCACTATCCCCACAAACCGAGACAAGTTCACAATGAATATTAACACAGTTTTCACCTTTTGCACAAAAAAATTTTATAATGGCACACTGTTCTTCTCGTGAGAACTCCATAATTATCAGTATCAAAAGTCACAGAGTCTGCATGCACTAGCCCCTGGAGACTGACTGGTGGCTCTCTCCAAGCCCAAGGTCAACCGCTTCTTCCCCCACCAGTGGGGTTGCAGCAGCAACTCTTGTAGTCACAATAAAAGTTTATGCATTACTTCTGGACTGCACCTCATATGTAACAGTACATACAGATCATGTACACTACACAAAATAAAAAAACACACAACTTGTGCTATTAATTATTAGTATTAGATTTTTATCCCTTGTTGGGAATTCATAAGACAGTGTATGTAAATAAAGTATGTAAATTCAAATGCTGCCATATTGAACAGTACCACATGTAGAATTTCCTACACCGTTAAAAAAAAGTGGTAATTTCTGTGTATGATTAATCTTCCTTCACAATGTTGCTTAATGTACTGTCACCATTGTTTGCTTTCTCAAATATGTCTGTTTCTTACTATAGGAAATTCCACTCCATACAGCACAGCTGGCAGAGATGGCATTACTTGGTGGAAACGTTCAAGATGCAGAGAGCATATTGCTACAAAACGGACTGGTGTTTCGGTCAATTATCATCAATATGAATTTACACAATTGGAACAGGTAACACAATATATGTGGTATAAAACTGTACAATTATATAGTCATACACTACTCGCAATTTATTAGAAGTTTTGGTTCTATTTCTAGCAACACAGTTCGGCTCATATACAGAGCCATCTCATGTACGTAACTCCGAAAGCACCAACAACTGTACATACAAACCACTCCGAAGAGTACCCTGAAGATGGCTCTGTATATGAGCCAAAACATGTTGCTAGAAATACAATTAATACTTCTAATATAAACTGAGAGTTGTGTATCACTATATAATTTTATACCACATATATTGATCATATAAAACACAACAGGGATGTCTCACTTGAAAACAGGTAACACAAACTGCCAATAACTCCATCGGTTAAATTTGGGTTTAACAATATATACATATATATATATATATATTCCAATGGAAAACTTTGTACTTTTAAGCCCCGGAACTAAACCTGTGAACTTCAGAGAAACAGTGAAAGAATGTGGCAAATATGCATGTACATGGACTCAACCCACATTCTGCATGACTCTTGTGGTTGCCTTCAGTTATCACTAGCTAAATGGGCAACAGATGAACATTCAGTGGCAGTTTGTAACATACTTTGTGTTTTACATGTTATAGAGCATTGGAGCTAGCCATTAAGCACAAAACACATGTGGACACGGTTCTCTTCTTTCGCAAGAAATATCTGGATGCATTTGATAAGCCCGAAACAAATCACAAATTCATACAGTTTAAAGATGAGGTAAGAAATATTTACACAGAGCCTAATATTTGCATAATTGCAGTAGGTTGTAGAGAAATTAAGTTTGAGTTCTAGATAGATTGAATCTTTTTACATTTCAACATCATTATTAGATTCGAAATGGACGTGGAACACTAAATTCCCCACGCTTAGCACACACATGCAGTCAGTCAAACTCCTAGTTCCACCTCATAATTTCCATGCACTGTTTGAATGCCAAGCAACCTGTAACCATACTCATACTAAGGAATGTTCACGAACAAGAAGCAACTTTTAGCTTTGTCCTGTCTGTCCATCTGCATATACCAGGATGCCTCCAAAAGATTTTCACAAATTTCACATTTGGGACTTTTATTAAAATTTGTTAGTGCATTTTGACTTTGGTTAAAATCAAACAAGAGTAACATACTTTACATGCAAGGCATTTTGATATTCAATAGTGATTAGTGTATATAATTGAGACAATGTTTGTTCCCTGTGAGGGATGTGCTACGCCAAAACAAAGAGTTTCTGTACTTCAAACGCCGTATTCTCTGTGAGGTATAAGCTTAAACTCAAGAAATAATTTAGCATCAAACACAGTTTTAAACTTGAGTAACAAGTTTAAGAGATAAAGTTGTAACTCTCCCCAGTCTTGATACTTGATGGCTCATAAATCTGTTGCTAAGAAATATTAATCTTACTGTGTTTTTCTGGAATGCATTTATTAACTGAACAACAGCTAGGGGCAATAACAGAGTGAATTTTCCAGAAGTGTTACACCCTGTAGATATGTCCTGACTAGTTCCCTGCCACATTATCAGCATCTAGAATAGCAGTTAATCATTACATTGCTCATATGTGAAAGCCTCATAACAACTTCAGGTCACTATCTTTATCGTTGCACCATGCAGTCTGTAGTTTATTTAATTAATACACCAACAAATGCACACATATTCATTTAATGATCTAAAATTCACATTAAAACACTTAAAACGGTCCTACATGTTTCGATCATACTATCCTCAGGGAGCATACAATGCTCCTTGCTAAAGTTATAGTTTAGAAACACTCAGTGATTTACATTGTTATGTTGAGTTGGTGCTGTGGCAGCATGTCTTGTGTATTGTGTGAGTCGTATACTGTTCAGAATGAGCCTGGCTATGGATGTGCATTGTGCAATGTATAGCCAGGCCAGTCTCACGCTATACGTCACATAATGCACATCCATAGCCAGGCTCATTCTGAACAGTATACGACTCACACAATATACAAGACATGCTGCCACAGCACCAACTCAACGTAACGTAAATCACTGAGTGTTTTTGAACTATAACTTTAGCAAGGAACAATGTATGCTCCCTGAGGTTGATTATATGATCGAAACATGTAGGAGCATTTTAAGTGTTTTAATGTGAATTTTAGATCATTAAATTAATATATGTGCATTTGTTGGTGTATTAATTAAATAACTTCTGGCCACATTAATTTTGGTCCTTATGTGAATATTACTTATTAAATACATAACATTTCTATGAAGCCAAAACTTAAAAACCAAACTTGTTGATTTACTTCCACAACACAAGTGTAATGGTTTTACAGCCACAATCCATGGCCCCACCCTTAGCTAGGAACACATGCGAGTTTGATGCTGAGTAAGGAAGAGGCTGTAAGGGACAAATCCCATTTCTTAAACTCCTGCTTATATTGTTAATGTGTGCCTAATGACCTCTTTCTGTAGGTCGAACTGGATGCTGAGAAAATAGCACACAAGATAGATATGGAATATCAGAGAGAGTTACAGAATGGCTGAAGCAGCTCCACAGAGAGACAGATAGAGAGAACACAAAGGAACAGCAGTTATAATATGTATGATGTAATCTCTGTTGCACATAAAGTTCATTTGTAAATCTCCACAAGAACTAGTAGACCACAGTCATGTGTACTGAAGTGTGACAAAGATGATGTGGACAATAGGTTCATTTTATAAAGAAATGCAATCCAAAATAAGCTATATAAACTGCCATAACAGGGATATGTGCCTTTTGTGGGAAAATCTGAAACACATACTTACGGCAGTTAGCATGTCTGTATTTTATTTCAGTTTAAAATCTATACATCACTTGTGTGTTTGTATTGTATTATGTCTGTACAACCAGATCTTAACATATTTAATGAATAATGTATGCTGCATGTTTTCATTTAGTGTACATAATTCATCACCCTTGAATGAATTGTACAAAGGTTAAAATCCACAATCATGAAATATACTACAAGTACTATTATACTGAATATCTCCTACAGAGAAAATATGTAAACAATTAAAATCAACAATCATTAATATACAATATTTCAACATTTAATATTAAAGCATTTGTCTTAATGAAACATATCAATCTTACCTTTCCCAGTATCCCACTGAAAAGTTGCAATGCCTAGGGAAGAATTATTCAGCTTGCTAAAATCAGTTTAGTTCTTGTGGGGTAAGGGAACTGCAATGGTTGAAACCAAGTTAGGTAAGCCTGTAGTGTTTGCATTTTATCACAGTAATTGATAAATCCTTTTCTTTTAATTTACATACAAATCAATCATCACTATGTATTCAAAGTATTTCATAACTGAAATATGTCAAGGATTTATGCCACTACTCACTCATATGATAGTCAATTACTGTACATACATTACTGTTAAACCTGCCGACTTGCGTGCTCACGCGCACACACACACACACACAAACACACACATTCACACAAAGAGACAATGCATTGGCACTTTCTATGGGCAGAATGTGGCATAATAGTTGGGTTATCACATCATGCATACAGTAATACTGGAAAGTGATTCATTACTTCACAAGCCACTAGTATCACCAGTTTGCAGCCAGGTCTAGCTACCCACCGTGGCACAGAAGTGAGCCCACTATCTGCTACAATATTAACAGACAGACCACTGAAGCAGTGTCAGTCCTGCTCTGGGAAGACAAAGTCAGTCACTGTAATAGCTGCATGAGAGGCATTAAATTCAAACCAAATATAAGATGAGTTTTAAGCATAATTTATGGGGCTTCACAAGAAGAAACAGCATGCTATATTCCTCCACATATTGTAATATGTAGCAATATTCTCATGCTCACGATTTATAAAACTAGATAAAGTTTGCTACTGGTTCCATTAAGTGACAGTTCAAAATTATTATATTTAATGTCAAATTATAATGTGGATCCTGCTTCTGGGCAATGGCACAGTATTGTCAAATTCACCTCAAAGACAGTAACCGTACGGATCTCTGCAGTATCAGCAAAATAAGCTGTATCTATAGAGTTCCATCACAGAGAGAGGATTCACAATAAACTACCAAAGAAGCTGAATTCTTGATTTACAACCCTGAATAAGTGATAAAAATATGATTTAATATAATCCTGATAACATCACCCATACCACACAAAAATTAAAAAGCAGTACTGGGGAACATTACATATTTGCGACAAGCTATATACTGTTGTGGCACTGCTAAAAACTTGCACATAAAACTAATGACTGAATCCCTGATGAACCTTTACCCATTCCATTTGTAAATGCAGATGCATTTTCTGAAGATATCAGCAACAGGTGCCACTGACTCACATGAAGAACATTTTGACTATATAAACCTTGCGTTAATATCCATGTTCCTACACAATGAAATATACCTTAGTCTTGCATTTCTTATGACTGTACATGCAGAGCGGGTTCATTTCTGCAATATGCCACCAGTGTGAAAACAAACTGAAAGTGACAGGAGAGGAACAGGGACAGCCCATCATAACAGGATATCAGCAGTACAGTGGAGCGCACTCAATCCACACTCTTCACAGACCCTTCCTTAATCAGTCATCAACTCTTCGCAGAATTACCTTACATTATGAATAAAATAAAAATGACATACTGTGAAAATATTTGTACTCTCTATCTGAAACTGCCAACAAATAATACATCCTGCTTATTTAGTACATCATATCCATGTGCTGATGAAAATATAATATTAAAAGGTTGCAAAATGTTTATTAAATATACTTTCTATTCCTTTATGACAACTAAAGTTAGGAAATATAAAACTAGAAACATATTTCGGTGAAACTCTAGTTCAATTTCTAATGGTGCCATGTGGATGCCTGTTGTTATTACCAGTTATGGCAGGAAACAAGAAAAATATGAGACGTGATCAGAAAATAAGTTTACAATCCATACATTTTGGGCTCTTTATTTTCACCTCTAACAAGAACAGGTCACATTTAATTGTAACTGCTGTCATGTAGTCACAACAAATGCACTACTGATTACATCACTGGCTTTTTTTAATTCCCTGTTGACATTAATCCATGTCTTGGGCTATCAGCCATCATGTCACAACAGTTACCACAATACCTTCATCTTTAATTTCTGGCTGCCAAGATTTTCCTTCAGCACTGGAAACAGATGATAATGTTTGGTGACAAATTCCCCTGATATAATGACAACAGTGTAGGTTCCTTCATAGAAAATTATATGCCATGTAAACTTATTTTCTGACCACACCTCATTATTAACTTGGGGGGAGGGAGGAAAATACATAATATATCATGATAGGGAAGAGCACTTCAAGGTTGTGCCAACTTGTAAAGTCTGGATAACTCGTTTTGAACAAAACTGTCACGGATCCTAGAACTGCAGTCTGGTAGCAGCACATCTGATTCACGACTACCAAAACAATCATATTTAGATTTATATATATATATATATTTATATGTACATACATATCTAAAAAATACATTCTTATAATCAAGAAAAAATATGGACAAGTGTTCCTAAAAGTATCCACTCTACATGTACATATATACATACTCATCCAGTTAGCACTAGTGGAGTGGCAGGGAACAAAAATCAACAAATACGGATATGGAAGATAAACCACTGGTATAATGAATGTTATCATTCTGGGGGGTAATTAACAGAGAGAACTCCTAGCGACAAGTTCAATACCAACAAATTAATGGTGAGAATTACGTAACAAAATGATCTTCCAAATTAGAATTCCATACATCTACACAAACTCTGTGGTGTGTGAACAAGCTAAGCTTGACTGGCAACAGTACGTGAATTCATACTGTGAGTATGAATGAGGTGATAATGCCTCTGTTCCACACAGGGACAATGCTTCTATTCTAATTTGACTCAACTGATGGTAATTTATTGGTGCTGGTGGAAGCATACAACACTCATTTCATTAAATGCATATTACATAGTATTTACTCCTACAATTCATACCTGTAGGAAATATTTCATATTGTCCATAAAACATTTCTGCATTACTCCAAATAACAACTAACTCTGAGCAGCCTTTTAAAACAAGAAAGTAGCAAATTTTCCTGCACAAAGGCTCACATACTCCCATATTTATTTCCAATACATAGCACAAGCATTATGGAAACTGTCATTACTCTCAGTGGACATGTACCTGATTTCTTGATGCAGTATGGCTCTTATGCTTTGGAAATGTGGTGTCAAGCATGAAATTTTGAGAGGGATGTGCTCATATCATATGTCAGCTACAAGGCTGTTATACAAAGGAAAGTCTATGTCTCACCTTTCACTATTTGTAGTATACATTACAGTACACCTGCACATTACAAGCAATGTGAATTAGGAAAGAACTGGGCCTGTAACAACGGACAAATCAGAGTAAAATACCTTTTCCATGCTGTTATATTTTTTTAAGTTAGTACTGAACACATCAAAATCTGGTGACAGTCAGGGCACATTCAAGCCAACATTTTCTGTATTTACTATCTAACTTTTAATTTCCATTGATGCATGTCCAATGTACTAAAACTGTTAGTTCACAGGCTAGATCCACAGTATACTGCACAATGAAAATTACTAGAATCTAATAACCTGAATACTTGGTCACATAACCATAAAATTACAAATTACATTCTTAGGTACATAATGTAGGCCTCAAGGTGGACAAACATGATGAATATGTGCTTAAGAAAACAGAATTATGGTACCAGTGAACATGCTGATAATGCTCAACTAGCAGTGCTATGTAAGATCACCACAGAAGAAGAAGGAGAAGAACAAGGCAGAGGAGAAGTAGCATTGCTATGTCACTTCCAGAAACACAACTCTGCATTACTCTACTTGCTCTCGCTCTTTTTTTAAACAAATCTTGGTCCAGTGCCCATTCCTTTTCATGTCTTTCCAACAAAATACTAAGGCAAAACACTACACTGATGAAAATATTACATCCTGTTTGCATTTTCACATCAATTGTGATATTACACTGTTGTATAGTTGATGGATATTGTTGCTGTGTGGTCAATACACTTTTTTTTTCCCCCCCTCCTGGATTTTGGTATGTACTGTATGTAAGTCATAAGCCTATTTCAAAGTGCTGAACCCTTGCCTTTCTGTAACTCACAATATTTGTTTACACTTTTATTTCTTAGAGAGCAGACCAGGTATGGGAGGAACACAGTTTCCTTCCATTTCTTTTTGTTTATATCTCGTCAAACTAAATGTTTACGACGGGAGCAATATGTGGGGTGATGAATGCAAGAGTAGCTGCCTTGTGCTCCAGTTGCAGTCTGCAGATTATCTCGAACAGTGACAGGCAACTTTGAATGAAGCTGGACGATCAGAGAGACTAAATGTTAATGAGGGACCCAAGATCCCGAGAGTTGAACTCAATTCAGTTCACTTGTAACAGCATTATTCACTATTCATGCACAATAAACTCCAGTAAACTGGATGTGGGGATTATTGCGAGTCTGTGCAGCCTGCCCAACTCCCCGTCTTAACCTGAGGTTCGAGCTGCGTCTATCCTGGAACGACATCCACGATACGTCTCCACTGGGACCATGCAGGATACAACAACACACCTACGTGAAGAATATTCCCTACAAACATGGCCATATTATCTTGTTTTTCCCCCCATTCTAGCTCAATGGTAAATGAAATGGATAAATTCTTGGACCACAATAAAACTTTAACATCCTTTTCTTCACCAAATGTTCTAATAACAAGATCCAAATGCATGTACAGTGCATTTATGAAAAATAACAACATCTAAAATACATAGACGTTCAAGGAAAACACGGGTCCATTAAGTAAAATATTTGCAATAACGAAAATGCATTACAGACAATAATGATGCAGTGATGACAGACGGACAGACAGAGAATGACAGACAAGTCTCGACACTGTGTCAGAATTTAACCGACAAACTCTTTTCATACAAATGAAGTAAATGGATTATTCATGCCCACAATACAGCTCCTCAGTAGGAACAGATACAACTTCAGTTTGTATGTTTCAATTCCAATATGATGCTCTCCCAACTTACATTGTTGCAATCTTTTTTTTTTTTTGGTGATAAATAAATACTAGTTGTAACGCTTTTCAATTAAAGTAAACAGTTCCTTTAGTCAGTTGCATATCCTACAGGCACCTTGTCTAACACACCTATGATTGCATCATGACATACTTCATAATGATTAGATTAAATAACACATCTGTACACATAATGAGAGTGAACAGAGACGGAATGGCATACAGATGCCACTACTCAAACAGAAATTTACTGAAGGGCAGTCTACTTCAAACTTAAGGGTGAATACCACCATTAACTCACAAACAAGATTACTTTCTTTGTTAACATTTTTACAGCTGTATTATGCCTGTGTGATAGCAGTCTTGTCAACAGGGGGCAAAAAATGAAATTAAGTATCTGAAGTTTTATAACTGTAAATTACTAATTTAGCAATCAGAGACCCCTACAAAAATGTCAAATTTTCTTTGCATGCAGACTCAGTGATAGGGAGAAGTCAGCCTGACTTCAGCACTGTGGGTGAATACAGAACCTCAATCAGTTCATAACTGAGCACATGCAGCTATATCCTCTGCCAAGAGGTACAGTTTATACAATTCTTTACTACTTTTACACAGTGACAATAACCTACTCACTTGCTTTCATCCTGAACTACGAAATGAAACCAATGCACTTAGATTCTGTTCTTGTATGTCTGAGAGTAACAACAGAGTGTCCCATAATCTTTGCAACTAATGGTCTCACATGTAAACATGTGCAGAGTATGCGAGTTAAAGCAGACGACTTCTTGTAACAGTGTCATTACCAATAGTTCTCTCCATTAACCTCCTCATGCTGGAAAATTAACAACTGTAGTCTTGGCAGGCCATAAGCAGATGTAATATCGATAAATAAAGCCATGAAAAAATAAATATTATTGTAATATTGTAGCAAATAAAATAATTCTTAACAAAGGCTAATATTAATCAAAATACTAGTGCCTATCAGCTGACTAAAATTTAGAAATATTACATCTATGACCTTGGCCTGCCACAGCCAATATGACAGAATTCACCCCAAATCACAACTAATGACCAAGCACTGCAACAATAACTCCACCCATTCCATCCCTCATGTCTGGACCTGGAAACCATCTCTCTTCTTGGACCATTCCATCTCTCTTATCATTAACTGAAACAGGTGGCAATTCACACTTTCATCTTAACTGTGCTGCCAGTCAAACTGGCATACAGTAACAAAAAGAAGTTCAGAATGACCAAGACACTGTACTTCCATTACTTAACAATATAAAGGAACATATTTATAAACATAACACTGGCTGCTGTATAAGGGAAGTCCTGAGTTTTTAAAACACATCATCCTGCTGCAGCCTGTCCAACAAGGAGCTTCTTCTACGTGTCCCTGGAATAAAACACAATATTATTAAGTCTGTATTGGCTCCAAAAGTGCCCTCCTGCCTGGCTAGGGTGAAGCAACCCTAGTTATGAGAAGGGAGTCCCAAAGGCTAGAATTCTATAATTTGGTTGGTTTCTGAGGGATGTCACATAAGCATAATTTCAGCATTAGCATTCCAACTGCAAAGCACTGCTTTCGGTACTTCAGATGCTGTTGCACCATTTCTTTCTACATGGTTACCCATGATTTTTACAGAATAGTTTAATGTTAAAAGCCTGTCCCTTCAAAAATCTGGCATTTGAACAATGAAATCAGATGTACAAGATAGTGTGTGTAATCACTGTAGCAACTGTGTAATTTTCTTTATCCAGCCAGCCAAGGCAGATATAAGAACATTCACCCATTGTGCGTGATTATTATACCCAAGCCATTCTTTAGAGTATGAATTATTTTCAGGTAAATATCATAAGACTAACCACATGAAAGGGCCCACTATTCACACGGGAAGATTTTATAAAACATTTCACACTATTGAGCCGTGCCCGCGGGGCCCGGCTCAAAGGCCGTTCCTATGCGGAAGTTGTCAACATAAACTTTGGCTTTGGACATTACCTTCCCGTTGATTTATTGTTCGACGATTGGCTGCCGTGAGTGAGGGGAGTGGATTGGGAGTGGTTGTTTGTGAAAGGGCTGGCAGTGAAAGTTTTGGCATGAGGACTTCTATTTGAGCCGGCGACAAGACAGGTCGTTTGAGAACGAGAGAACTACAAGGAGGGCTGCCAGCCCGGGACGATGTAGCAACTAATGGTGATCTAGCCAAGGAATGAGAGAGAGGGGTTCGGCGGGCGAGCGTACCGTAAGTCCTAAATTTGGTCTTGTGGACCTGCTCTGTATTTTTTTGTACGTTTATTTCGGCTTGTTACACGAACTCGCCGCCGGTCCCCACTGTCAAAGGAGGGCAAGCCCATAGGGGCCTGTGTTAGTTTTAGTTACTACTCTGTGTTTGTGCCCCAACTCTATGAACGTTGGCTGGTCCTGTGCGTGTTCGAAGCTCGCATACGGAGACGGCGTGCTGACGGGCCGGCTGGTAGGAAGCGAGAGTGCGTCGTTAAGTTTCGGAGAAACGATAGCCGGCTAGCAAGCTGTGTGGCCGAACGCGGGTGCGGTGTTACGCACTGGTTGAGGAGGGCAGTAGAGTAGTGGTGTGTATTACGAACACGACTGTTAGCGGAGGTTGGATACCTCGCTGTCGAAGGTTGTATTTTCTGAACTGTTCTGTTCAGTGGTAGTGGAAGTCGAGTGACTTGATGTAAACTAGCGTAGTCTGTAGGAAGGAATATAGTAACTGGGTGTTCTATTAGCCCGAACTCACTGTATAGTTTGCTTGGATTATCGGTGGCTGTACACATCGCTACGTTCGACGTAAATTCCTTGTTCATTTATATCTACCCGGCGGTAGACGCCGTATTTGTTCCTAGGTGATTTTTATATTGTTAACTGTGAACCTCTTGTGTTTTTGTGGAATATATTATCTGTGTTCTTGTCAAACTGTGATCACTCTTTGTTCTTCTCTGTTTTGTGCATGGCTTTTCTACCAATTTCCTACTGGAGCCTTCCCTTACGGGGCCCAGACGGTCTGACGCGGGCATACAGGGTGCCGAGCCCCCAATATTATCCACCTAGCGGGGTTCATATGGTTTTGTCGCTGGCTCCAATCGAAGTCCTCATGCCAAAACTTTCACTGCCAGCCCTTTCACAAACAACCACCCCCAATCCACTCCCCTCACTCACGGCAGCCAATCATCGAATGATAATCAACGGGAAGGTAATGTCCAAAGTCAAAGTTCATGTTGACAACTTCCGCATAGGAACGGCCTTTGAGCCGGGCCCCGTGGGCACGGCTCACTATAGTTAAAACAAAGGCAAACACTTTAACATGCACTAATGGCAACAGTCATCTGTTGAATTTCAGCAACCAACTTTTGAATGTCATCTCTATCACTAATGCAATGTTATACATGACTTGACGAGAGGAAGGAAGAAGGGAAGAGACAGCGATAAGATTATGTTCACTGACAAAAGAACTGCCAGTGATTAAAAGAAAACATGTGTGCTGTGTATTACCTCACCTTTCTCCTTCTCTTCTGAGGGTTCCTCCTTACTTTATCTATGACAATCAGTGAAAAGCACAGCTCTGCACATTGCTGCAGGTTCCATCAGGCTGTACAGTGACAGCCAAAACTTAAATGGGATTACAAAATCTCTACACCTACATAATGTAACAAAATGCTCCATGTACCATCAAGAAGAAGAAAAGAAAAAGGGGGGAGGGGGGAGAAATTGCAAAATGTTTTGCCAGATCCAGCTACATTTTCAGAAATTACCAGTATTAAATCTTACTGACCTACCAGAACTGCCAATAAACATGAATTACATTTACAGTTCAGTTCATACCATGCTGTAAACACACACTATTTCCACTGTAAAGATCGGTCTGTTAATGTTGTACCAGAAAACAGTTGCCATTTGTTCAAAAGTCAGTGTGAAACACATAAGTATAGTGTGCAGGCAGAACACAGAATTTTGGCATGTTAAATCTCACGGCACATGAAGTAACCACAGGCCACTGGAGGTTACATGAGGCACACCCATACACAAAATTACATAGGAATGCCATAAGCCTATCACTCCTCACACTATATAGCATGTGTGCTCATATGCACCACACCTGGGCATTTCTGGAACTTTAAAATCGTTGTAGGTCACTTTAGCTCCACACTTTTAAATTCCTCAACGTCCACAGACCAATCGCAGCATCAACAGCCTTATGGAATTATGATGTGGGGATGTCAGTAACATCCTTTAATACAATGGCCTGAAATGTTGTGGTGAACACAATGGAGCACTTGTGCCAACCTCTTTCTTACCATGTTCATGTATGTTTTAATTAACTAATGTATTTATTTTACTTACTTGTTGTGGTTCAATCCTTACATAAATCACTGCTGACCCAACACTATGTTTTTATACAGCACAGACTCCTTACATATACACCTATTGGTTGACTCATGATTTATATTCATACTACACATATTACTATTACTCTACCCATCTGCATACATATGGACTGTAAAATAAAAATAAGGAAAGGCCATGCCCTGGCTTATGTACTTAACCATTTGACGCCGGAATTTATTGGCCGTTCGTCCATTTAAAGGGCTCACTGTGCGGCCACTTTAGTGGCCGTTCGTCTATTTAAAGGGCCCACTGTGCGGCCACTTTAGTGGCCGTTCGGTGTTAAAGGGTTAATAACTTGGCCTCTTAGCGCAGAGGTTAAGTTCAGTCTGAGGCCACCCCATGTGAGAAATGTGGTGGGCAGAGCAGCACTGGAACATTTTTCTACAAGTACTTCAGTATTTTCCATCACTGCCATCCCATCAGTGCTCCATATTCATTCATCACTGATGCTACAAAATCTTTGCAACTGACAAAATCCTTCAATAACATGGTTACAAAAACAATACAGAAACCATGTGAACACTACATTTACTCAAACTGTAGTTTAACACTGATAACAACTGCACTCCATGAAAACTTTTGTATGAAAGTGTCTATAATTTTTATCACAAAAATGTTTCATATTAATCAGATGCATAATTATAAACATGTTGACAGTTTCAACATTTTTACAATATATTCAACATTTATGTACTAAAAACATACCTTGTAAAAATTACAAACTGAAATATTCAAATGGACTGCATAATCAGTACCTACTATCTCTGTTTAAACTAGGCATCATACTTTCTTCAAAGAATTTCCTGTTCAAACAAGTTCCAGTTCCTCAAGCATGAAATATTCAGCACTCACCTAGTAAGTTTGTCCATAATGCCCTTTATTCTCGTCTCTGTAACAGCAGGCAACAACTTCTGAACCATCTCACGTACAAACAAATCACTGATTCCGGGACTGGCACGTTCCGCTAATTCAAACGCATTCTTCAGCTCTTCAATAGCATCCGTCTTATGGGAAGACTCGGGACCACGTGAATTATAATGATGCCGTCTCTGCAGCTAGAGTAAACCAAATTATTCAAGTGTGTAACTCAGTCCTTCTGGCATAATTCTTGGTAAATGGTGTGTGTGAAGTATGTATGTCATGTATGTACATATGTATGTGATGTGATATGATATGATAAGTGTGTGTGTGTGTGTGTGTGTGTGTACATATGCTATGTATCATATTATATTTACTTGAATGCAAGAGCAAAGTTTTTCTCTTAAATTTAGTGCTTAAATATGTGTGATTTTCTTAAATTTGCACATGAAGCACTGAGCCAGACCATGTGAGGCAGACCAAGGCCTGCATCACCAAACAGTATTGGATGCTAAGTGCAAGTTCCTGACTATGTGGTGGAACAAAGGCTTAGGTCGGCATAACACTCTCGGTACCAGTTTTTATACAGCCGATCAACATAAAATTAAATACTCCAATTCGTAAAAAGCTGCCCATAACCACTTCCTTCCAAAAACAGTTACTACACTGAATGATAGATTAGTTTTCATCTGGAGAGGGTAGTCCTTGGGCTCAAACTTAGGATGCCATGCTAGAGAGAGAGAGAGAGAGAGAGAGGGGGGGGGAGAGGGGGGTGCGGGTGTGTGTGCGCACAGGCGCACATGTTTGTGTGTTTGTGTGTTGCGTGCATGCGCGCGTGTGTGTGTGTAAAAGACAGTTCAAAGCTTGAAGAGCCTGACAGTCAAAACAGTCAGCCAGAGAATATGAAAAACTGTTCAGAAAGTCAGTCCTAACAACTCAATGAGAATAGTTATGTGTATTTCTTGACTTGGTTAGGGCAGGATGTGAGACTGGACTCATGGCAGCTTATATTTCTTTCAAAAAGATCTCAACCAGAAATGTCCTATTCTGTAGGCAGAGGGCCAGATATTGCATGCCTGGTCTTCTGTAAGTAAAATAGGTTGACAGCATTTTTAGACTAACAGACCTAGGAGTAGTTGGGCTGTAATGAGGGTTGTTTCACATACAGAGGGGCAATAACAACAGGGTCCTCCTCCAGAACTCTCAATGTGCCAGTGTTAAACTACCAGTATGGGGACAGACAAGAAAGATATCAAAACCTTCCAGTCTGCCCATTACAGGAAACTTCAAGATAACCCAATCACTATAAATATGTCAACTTTAGAACAAGACAGAAATGAAGGCAAATACAAAATCCCATCTCCTACAGGAACTAAACAATAAAAATCTGTCCTGCCGCCAGTCATTACAGCATAATGAACAGGCCATCCTGGCTCAGGTAATCAGGTTCCTAACTCACCTCTGAAATAAGAGGGTAGATAACACCAGACAAACATGGAGACCGCAGATGGCTCGGTTTGCTGCTGCTACTAATGCTATTTGTGTTAATGTCCCGACCCCTCTGAGCAGGCTTCTTTTCTCCACTTTCACCAAGTTCTCCTCGATGATCCAAAGGGCCCATTTCCTTCGAACAACGCTTCTCTCGATTATGGGATTCCTTACGTTCCCAATCCCTTTCTCTTTCTCTCTCCTTACGGTTATCGACAACAGGAATGGCTGGAGCTGCAGAGGGAGGCCGTGACTAAAATACAGAAGTCAGATGTGAGTACAATGTGATAATTACCATATTATTTATTTGTATAAAAGCTCATGAAAAGAATAAACTGTCAACATCAAAGATAAAAATTTACAGCATATACATCCGATTTCAAAATCTGCTTAAATCTGCACCAATACATGCAATGGCTACAATATAAATACCGTGTCTGTGACTGTTGCACTAAGTTTACTGTGCACTTATTCAGTACACATAGCACAACCATGACAGAACATGTATGACTTGTAACAATAACTTCACTAAAGTGGCACTAATCATTAGCACCACCAATTTAATAAAGTTACGAGGGTAAGTCATTAAATAACAGGAATTTTATAATAACTTTTTACAAGAGTACTTACAGAAATTGTTTGTGTCGTATTTTTAGACATAGTCCCCCTGCTTTGCAACACACTTGGTCCACCTGTCCACAAGCTTGCAGATGCCCTCTAGAAAAAAGCTCGACCTGCTGTTTCACTGTCTCTCTTGCCACACTAACTGGTCTCCCACTCCGGTGTTCATCACTGACATTTTGTCGTCCGTTTCGAAATCTTTCCACCCATTCATACACTCTCCCCTGACTCAAACAACTGTCTCCATACTGAACCTTCATTCTTCTGTAGATTTCAGAAGGTTT
>Ga0123357_10002110_pt1 | contig 21885 bp, 12 predicted proteins | sample TergutEmb28metaG_FD_89873 | JGI IMG/M metagenome (GOLD analysis project Ga0123357, IMG submission 89873) | Embiratermes neotenicus P4 segment gut microbial communities from Petit-Saut dam, French Guiana - Emb289 P4 | ecosystem: Host-associated > Arthropoda: Insects > Digestive system > Gut ... | reverse complement strand
GAAAATGCTGCCGGAACTTTTGAGGTTTTGAAAGTATTTTTTCTAGAGCATGTAACAGGTAGAACACAAATTTCTCTACTGCTGTATCCTAGTGTAAACTCTGCGTAAATTCTATAATGGTGTCGAATGCTAGGGAGTGTCCTGCATAAGATAAGCAGGTGGAAATAGGCATTAATGAAAAATCATCTACATACTCACTAACCAACTGATTTATCGCCTGTTTAATTCCTTTCTTTACGTAAAACCCAAAAAGGTGTTAAATGGAAGGAAACTTTCCCTAAACATATCTCAAGTACAGTCGCTGAACGCAATTCCCTAACAGAATACTTTGAATGTAACAACATTCAATATAAATGAAATGTTGATTTCATGGGGAAATAAATTTAGTCCCGGACTTATTTTATAGCACCACCTGTACCTTTACTAATTTATTGTTATAAGTTGTATAAAAATTAATTTGCCATCAATTAAATAAAGAACTTGTAAATTTAAATTATTTTAAATTTTCCTTCAACACATTTTTCTCGTCCTTGGCAGAATGATTACCCGATAGTGGCTAAGTATATCTACGCAAATTTTCAACTGTTAAAGTGAAGAATGTCCACCGTCTTCGCAGTTACAATGAGATTTTCCGCCTGTTGCACTGGTTTACTCACAAAATGGGATCCTGAACGCCGCCACTACGATGCCAGTTTCGGGAAAATTGTTAAAAAATTTAAAATGATTATGAGGAAAATTTAGAATTGCAATAATAACATATATTATTACCAGCAAAATCTGTTCAAAGGAAATATATTCAAGAGTGTAAAAAACTAAAGTACTGTTTTGATGTGTGTCATCCCCGTTTTGTGTGTGTGAACTAAATACGGGAGGTATGTAGTCAACACAACTGTATCAATTGAGACAACCAAGCGGACTCGGAACACGTAGACACCCGAGGTATAAGTAAGTACCAGAATATACATTTTCTTCCCTCAAGCAGCAACCAAAATCTAATTCAAAGTGCCCTGAAATAGTCTACCATTCTCATACACATCTCTGTTCCCCACAGGCAAATCTCACTGTACTTCCAAGGTCACGCTCGGGCCTTCCAGCTGACACGAACCCTAATTAGAAGAAAAAAAAAGAGGAACACTTTATTTCAAAACCAGCATACCAACAACTGAGCTCGATATTAAAGCCCCTTTCGCACTACCTAGCCAGACCACGTGCATTCCAATATAAAAAATCTCCATATCACACAGTAAAGTCTTGATGTAGAGATCTCTCCATCAACACAACGTGCACGCGCACTATATATAGGTTGATCCTAAGTTATCTTGGAGAAAACCTGACGATGGCCAATAAAGTGCCGAAACATGTAGTTTTCTAATTCATAGTCAATAAACATCTCAATTGACAAAGTTGTGTTTGACTACATACCTCCCATATCTACTAAAGTACTTTTATCTTCACAGTATCTAAAATAACAGGACAGCAAATGACGACGCGTGCACAATGACGTTCCTACAAACAACCAAATCATTAAATCAAGAAATATATTTCTTCTACTTTCAGGTAGCGATACCTTAGGTAACAATTAATTCGCAAAACACTCTTCCGAGGTAGCCAAGCTTCTCTCCAGCGCACTCATTCAATTCAGAACCCTCCCCCACAATACCACAAATATTCAATCTTCAACATTACAAAAATTCGCATAGAATATGTACAGGACTAAATGTAAAGGGGAGTATATAATTGGTCTTATTATACGTCAGCAGCATGTACGCTATATTGCTACCAGTATTCTGGAAAATATAACTGAAAATGTTGAATTTTATACAACGCGGGAAATAATTGTGGACCAAGAAGTACTCAAATTTTGTAACCTTACAATTAACATATATTATATTCCATCGATAACATACGTAATGAAGAGACAGGATTAGCACAGCTTACACCAACATCTTCCCTATCTCCGAACACTACTTACATTTCACTGGGTTCCAACAAACCGCACATGCTGTAATAAAGTTTATTAAATCAGGTAATTTGAGGTATGTGGACACGATAACTTGACCATCTACAATGTGCTCGTGTCAAACATATCCCATATATTCAATGAATTAATAACTTATAGCATAAGTCCATATCTGTGCTTCGACTTAAAATTAACACGTTAGCCCTTTAAAACTGTTATCAATCAAGTGTAAGTAAAATTGAATTTGCAATTAACAGCAGTCCTGCCATAACTGATAGACTAATACCGAATAAACAATTCTACGGATGGTTTAGATTTCTTGTAAACAAGATGACGTAATTACACACTAATAAAAACATAAAAATGGAAGTACTGATATGAAAGTCGTTATTAACGTATTGCGAATTTAATAAATACTAAATAAACCCGCGGCGAAAGTTATGAGAAACATCAACAAAAACCAGAAAATCGGACAGAATATTCGATCCCTAAGAAGGTATCGTACGTATACTTTATTACATAAAAAAATAAACTAGCATTGTTACCTAACAAGAAACCAAATCAATATTGCAAACGTTTCTAACAACGGACTGGAGAAGTATTCAACAAAGAAATAGAAATTTACGGAAATATTGGTACAAATATGTTTTGCCAAACATTGTAGTTAAGGTAAACGGGCAGAGAATTTATTCTGAGTTGCAGTAAAAGCAAAGAAACATTTTCCAGTCATCTGTACTTGAACAGTCTTCATGACACCATTGTAGCGTCGCGTGCATTTAATCCACCTGTCGCCGTGTCTGTCTCTAGAATATAGCCCTGAACAGTACAAGCACTCAGTGTCCATATCCGAATTTTCTTCATCAGTTTCTATGAGACTGGGCTCCTCACAATCTTCGGAGCCAAAGGATGAAGACGGTCTTCATCTCACGTTCACCACGAATGACTGAAACATTTTCGTCAGTAGGACCGGAATGTCTCTTCTTCTGTAGCCGTAGTTTGGAAGATTTCTTCTTATCTTTAGTTTCTTTCCTCTTTCGATCTTCTTGAAGTTTGTTTTCGAAAGCGAGCTCTTCAAAATAGTAGCAGATCCTTTCCGGGGATGTTCGTGTTTTGTTGGCTGTCTCAAACAGGGTTAATGTCAGAAGGCAGAACGACAACACTTGTGTTTTGTGAGGCAGTCGGAGTGACTGTTGTTTAGGGTCTGTAGATTTGTGCCGCTATGGGTAGGCGGTTCTTCTGCAATTCCGGTACATGGCACAGGGTTGTCAAGCAAACAACTCGTGATGTTGCGCTGAGTTTCTTCCAGGATCAAGATTATCAAATATGGAGGGTTGTAGGGAAACGGGCCTGTTTTCCAGAATGCATTTGCGGAAAAGTTTGCTGTGGCCGATTTCAAGTAAGCTATCCCAACGATTCCAGTAATCTTATAGTGTATAAAAATTCTTTTTGAATGGGGTTTCAGTCAAACGTCTATCTACTGTGCGTATTATTCCTTCAGAGGCCGGTTAAAGGAAAATTCCAGAGGTTGCAGTTTATGAGTTCCATGCGGGGGAAGACAAACAATGTGTGCCCATTTTTCCGAGCACAGTCTATCACCTCGATATTCGTCGAATCAGAATACTGACCATCCAGTGTCGGGATAACGGGACCTGTTTTAGATGGTTTCACGAAACGGACAGAATGTTTGAACCATTGCAAAAAGCACTCTATCTGGATCCATCCAGCCTTGTGACAAGCTGCTGTTGAACCGGGTGGAGTTCTACCCAGGAGTTCAGCCTGCACGTTGCTTCTAGGGAACACCAGACGAGAAGGAACATACGTGACGGTAGCATTCATGCAAATAACAATTTCACCAGTGAACTCTTCTCTGCTGAAGACAAAGAGATCCTTTGTTTAACTTTAAGGGAGATAACTTTTCATACTTTGTGCTGAACGACAGTCAGACCAGTTTCGTTATAATTGAATAAGTACTGGCTCAAATATGTCGAAAATTTTTGCGACGTTTTCTTTCGTGAATCCCTTTACTTTTGCTGCCGAAGTAACTTGGGGTTTGCGCAACCTCAGTCGAAGATGGGGGCACATAAAGTTACAATGTCACTTCCAGCCTTCTGTTCCTTGTTGTGTCGAAAACGGACGGGGAAGACCATTTTTATAGCAAGTTCAAAAGTTCATTAGTTTAAAACTACTTGTTGTTGGCTCAAAAAATTTCCTGTCCACCATCATACAGTAACTGACAAGTTCTTCTTCAAGATTATAGGGTGACACTGCTTTTCGATCAAGCCGCTTATTGATCAGTTTCTCTATATCTCTTTCCTTGCTGTTGAATTTATCTTTGAGTGTCGATTTCGTTACTTCAAACTCCTTCGATTTTTTTTTCAATCCCATTTTCTCACTGCTAACAGCCTTTATGGCATTCGCCATTTTCATTTGGCCCACATTTTAACCTTTCTTCAGTCCATCTACAAAACAGAATTCAGAGTCACTTGAAACCAGACATGACGAAGTGCTGCATGAAGGGACGATGTTAGGAACACCAGTAAAAAAATGGCGGCCTGACAAATATTAACAGTGACTGGCAGTAAATCGCATTTATTGTCAACTAAATTACGTGTTATTTTGAGTGTATGTTTGACGTAATCTTATTCTTAAAGCGTGCCTTGCTTGTTGAAACGAGGGTACGACGAAAAGTCTTGCAAATATTTTGAAGTTGTAAAACAAAACAGAGGCAAAAACAAGCCACTTTCCACCAGAACACAAACTCAGCTGAAACAAAAGATAGTTTTTACGTCAGGTGCTACAAATTTCATAACCAACCATCAAAGGTTGCAAGTCACCAGCATCGATATCGCAGAGGACGAATTTAGAAAGGGGGACGATATTAGGCACATTTCCTCTACTATGCAATTATCTCTTTTAAGGCGCGTTCGTAACGTTACAAAAAAGACTGTTAGCTTCGTCATGTATGTCAGTTCGCATGCAAACACTCAACTCCCACTGAACGGATTTTCATGAAATTTTATATTTGAGTACTTTTCGAAAATCTGTCGAGATAACTGAAGTTTCGTTAAAATTGGACAAGAATAACGGGTACTTTCTATGAAGATACATGTACATTTGTGATTATATTTCGCTCAAGTCTCCTTAAAATGAGAAATGTTTCAGACAAATTTGTAGAAGAAGTGAAAACATACATTTTGTTTTCAATAACTTTTTTCGAAAACCATTCCGTGTATGAGAAAAAGCGATAAAATATTGAAGAACCGGACCTGGCCACAGATGGCAATATGGCGCATGCGCTCTGCATGCTGGATACCTAACGCTACAAATACACACTCATAACATGCAATACCTATCGTTTTCTCACTGCAAGAATTGTTGTACGAACGCACCTCAATTGTACGTTATACGTAAACTGCCCGTGTTGTTTACATTTTTATATAGCCAGCTTTCTCTTGGGCACCAGTGCAACTTAAACGAAAGCACATTTACCCCAGTTACCGAGAACAAACACGGCCAGATAACATAAAATTATATAGATTATGTAAAGGATCTTACATTTTTGTACGGCTAACCTGGAATCGGAGAGCATTGACAAGGTTCAGAAGTACCCAAATATGAAATTTGATTAAAAATTTCTGGTTGGAGTCTCACTCTTTCAGGCGGACACACAAGAGGTAAGACGTGTCTAATAGTAGCTCTTCACACTTGCTGAGCAAACACGCAGCTGAAAGTGCCAGAAATTTAGTTTAAAAATCTACAAATGTATGTAAAAATTTCATAATATTGGTACTGTAAATGTAATGGCAAAAAAGCTCTAAAATAAATCGGTCTTTTTCTTTAAAATGTCTAAATATTTTGGCAAGGCGACATTCAACGCTATACAGCACAAGACAACAGCGGTTGTAGAAACATGAGCCAGCAAAATACCGTCACAAAAAAGCCACCTCGAGAGATATCACATAACAAAAGTCATCATATTAGCTGTTGTTATTCTGGTGATCCAGGTTTCCAACATCAAGTTAGGGAGTGGCCATTCCCGAATTTTACTTGAATTTCCTCTTCCCACTAAGCCAAATCTGGGATCGTGCCTTAAAACAAGCCACGTTCGTTTCCTTTCAAAACATTTGGTAATTCGACGTTTTCTAAATAAATGTCGCCAAATAACTCAAGAATTCTTGCGTACAAGAGAACCGATATAAGTAGAAAGAGTGGTTGACTGTAAACTCCGAATTGTTTCCGGTAACAACTTGAAAATCTGCAAGCACAATAATTAGTTATGTGACATTTCAGATTTATATGACGGTGTGTAGGTTCTCTGTTAAGTAACATCTGTAGTCAGGAACATAAACACCGACGCTTCTTAGGATAGTGCGGCTTCCATTTCGTCGCCGTTTATTCCACGACGCTGTCATCAATTCGGGTTACGTAGCGTGGAAAGGAGGAAAAGATTGTGAATTAATATCTGGGAAGGATTTGGTAAGAAGCAGTCTTGGCCCAACTTTAATGCCATAGTACAAATCATTTGCCTCGAGAGGTTGTGGAAACCACGATAACCATCATTCAGGATCTTCTATGCTCATCCGATATTGAATTTGGGAAGCTTCCGAACTAAACCCAAGGACATTATTGTTACACCGACCTGCTTGGTCGCATCCAGCTTCAAGGACACTTTGTAACAAACACGTTTCTCCGAAACACCCTGTAATACTTACTTGAATACGCTACGTCAATTCCCAGAAGACAATTTCCATAACACGTGACGGCATTTATCAGCAGATTGCGTGACACACGCAAGGCAAGACTGCGCTCATTATGACAGGGAATTTAATGTAGTGGGTCACGTTAACATGTATGAGTCAACTCAATGCCAAAAGCAAAAAATTTGCGTTAAAATGACTGGCTACAATAAATAAGCCATTGTACACAGGTTCAGAGCTTGTTTTAACACCTTCAACGAAAATCCGGAGATTTAAATTCTTCTCTAAATTATCATACACACTCAAACCTTTAACGTTCATTACGGTTCTCACAGAACTCGTTCTCCATTTCCGTAAAACAGATCTGAACAGCTTGCGATTTAAACTACCGGCGGCTATGACACTTCATTCATCATTCCGTATTCTGTCCTACGACAGCTCCATAGACTCAGTTCCCCACAGAGAGCGAGCTGGTGCTTCCTCTCTCTATTCCCAGTATCCTTCATTTCTTTAACGTCATTTAGTAGTTTGTTCCTCGTCTTCTAGTTACTTCTGCTCTTCCTGCAATTACGTGTTTTAAAAGTCAGTAACCACTCTAGGTTTCACCAATCCAGCTAAACTTGCTTCTTTTTGTAGTATTTGCGATATTCCTTTCCTCTTGGCTCTGTGTAACACTTCACTTTCTATACGATCGGTCCAAATGATCCTCTCCATCCTTCTCCGGCACAACATTTCAAAACGTCCTTGATATTTTTGATCCATTTCCATAAGTGTTTAAGTTTCAGCCTACATAAAGCTGATACCCAAATGTAGCAATATTCTAGTTATTTCCTTCAATTTAAGTCTATTTTGTTGGTGAAAAGAGACTTCTTCTTGTTGAATGCTGTCTTCGCCATGGTAATCCTGGATTTACTTTCACGTGAACATGTTGCATCATTTGTTATCATACTTCCAATATATTTTAAATATCCCTCATTCTCCAGTTTTGTATGATCAATCATAATCTTAACTGCGGATGGTTGCTTTGAGATGCTTAATAATTTAGTTTTATCCATATTCATTTCCATGCTATATTACTTTCCAATTTCAATTAGTGTATCCTTCATGCTATGTAGTACGGCTTCTTCTTTAGCCAGTAGCACAAGTTTATCTGCTTATTTCACAACGTCAAAAATATACCTTCAAACCTTCAACAACTTTCTCGGCAAGGTACCCGCTCTATAAGTTACACGGAATCGGTGACAAACGTCATCCATGTCTAACTCCTCTACCATTCTTCACACTTCCTGTCTCCCCCTGGTTCAATCATACCATAAACGCGCTGATCCAATTTGCTGATCAATCTTCTTTCACGACAGTTGATAACGGATTTAGTTAGAATCAGTACTAATTTCATCCGGTTTACATGGTTTAATGCCCACGACATCAGGCCGTAGTCACGGACGGCGCTTAAGTCTAAAACTGACGTATTCACAATGTGTTATTTGTCTACAGGCAAAGCGTCAGATCCTGGTGTACCTACTGCTGCTGTATGCAGTGTGCAACACTCAAGCTGCTCGCATTCTGGGAATCTTCCCCACACCGTCCATCAGTCATCAGTTGACGTTCCAAGCCATCATGAAGGCCTTGGCAGCAAGAGGACACCAGATTACTGTCATCAGCCCGAACCCACTTAAGGTTTCTGTTTATTAAGTATTTCCATGCTGGTAGTGAGTAAATTTACGTTGCCTTAACCTCAGCCCAAAGTAATCTTACAGAAATAATAGCCTATAGGCCTATTGTGTGACACTGCATTGCACTGAAATTGATTTCTCTGATGACATGGGCTGTTTGATAACTGAACACTACTGTTTGTGAGCGTGTGTGAAAAATCCCGTCTGCTCGTGTCCGTAACCAATTTATAGCTATATCAATTTCGCCAAGCATCTCCCACACGGTAAAATTGTGATGCATACTAACAATAATTACACCACCATTACGGCTACACGAACGTGTTACACGTAAGCGACACTAATCCCAATTAATATGATTTCCTGGTGTATTTCACATTAATGTAAATCATATTGAGGTCCTTTTGGAAAGATATATTACGAAAGATATGGTAGTTTCAACTCGTTTACACTGTATGATTTTTATAAAAAAAAATCTCCGGAGTTAAAGTGCTCTTCGTACCTTCAACAACACAATACCCTCAAACAGCTGTAAATGCAGGTTGTTCAACTTGCCGCGGCCCATAATACTAGAGGCCAGAATGTCAAGAACTGTCACCACCTATCCCACAAGTTGCTAAATCTCTGTCTATCTTAAAGCATCCTTCATTATGACAATACGAGTTTTCCAAATACTATGATTTCTGCTTCAATAGCACCAAATTCAGTATTAAAGACAGGCGACGAGTGTGTGGAATGATAAACGTGGCTGAGGACAGGGAAGAGCGGCGGGGCATTCCAAACTCACCAGTGATCCTTCGCCTTCAAAAGATGCAGGGAACTCTTCACTACCCCACATAATGCATCATTAGTCATCCAGAAGTAGTCTGTTCCACGAAGTCAAATGGAAACCAGTGATTAGGCATGTGCTCGGCATGTAATATAACTACACAGGATCATGCAGAAATAAAACAATTTGTAATTTGAATTTTTATCGAAAGTGCTAACCTCAGATTGCTCAATAAAAGCCACCCACGTAACACATAAATATACGGTTTCGATAGCAGTTTAAACAATAATCATATTTTGACAACTTCAATTTAAAAATCAACGTGCATAATACCACAACATTGTTTTCTACACTCTGTGATACAATTTCAACATATGTCCCTCTCTCCAGCGCTAAAAGGAGTGCTGCTAAGTGTATGGCTTTCACCAATTCTAGAAAAAAATATCTCATGACAGCATTTACCCTAAAGACATTTAGTTCTAAATGTCATCTATGCTGGTTATTTACAGCCTTTGGTTTTCAGATCTTAATTGAGGATTGAATCCGCTGATGTACAGTTTATAACAAAAGAAGTGCAGAAAGGTGATAAACTTCTTGTTCCTCAAGATAGCCAAAGAAATTTATGGTGACATGTCAGTTACAATGGGCGAAAAGTCCCTCTTACTCGACAGTTAAAAGCTGAATTGCTCGACTTGAGACAAGATATTTCATCACCGAAAATTAAGACCGTCCAGGAAGGCCACTTGTGGTCACTATGCGTGAAAATATACATTCACAGCATGGCCCTGGCAGATCGGAGAATTTCAACCAAAAGGATAGCACAGACTCTGGAGATATCTCGAGAACATGTAGGGTTCATCATCCATTATGTTTTGGACATGAAGAAGCACTCTGCCAAATTGGTGCCCAAATATCTGAATGCGGATCAGAAGCGTGATCGTGTTGTGGGTTCACAGGTAATTCTTGAGCACTTTAAACGCAACACTGCAGTTTTTTTGGCCCAGCTTGTGACAATGAATGGAACAGGATACATTTGTATGACCCAGAGACAAAACAACAATCTAAGGAATGGAGACACAGTGGTTCACCTTGTCCAAAAAAATTTCGGAGACAGTAGTCAGCCTCCAAGGTGACTGCATATATTTTCTGGGACAAATTTGGGATACTGCTGGTCGACTAACTCGAAGAGGGTACAACAGTCACAGAAAGCTACTACATACCTCTCTTGGGTAAAATGAAGGAGAAAATGGTCGTTAAACGGCGGGGGAAGCTGTCACAATAGTGTCATTTCTCCACGAAAACGCCTCCTCACACACGGCTATCATCAAACAACGGAAGTTGGCGGATGTGCACTTTGAAGTGCTGAAACACGCTACTTATTCACCTGATCTGGGAACTTCAAAATACCACGTGTTCACAAACTTGAAAAAGAAAATTAAGGGGACGAATTTTTCGACCACTGAGGATGCCATGTCTGCTGCAGACGACTTGTTTGCAACCCAACATCCAGGATTCTATCTGGCTGGTGTAAACAAGCTGGAGCAGCGGAGTAGGAAGTGTAATGAACTCAGAGGGGGGTAAGTTGAATAAATTATGTGTCAAACCTGAATACCCTTATCCTTTTTACCAAGCCAAAAACTTAGCCACATTTTCTTGATCCTGCGTGTGAATTCCACGCTGCTCGACATAACTATTGGACATAAGAAAGCGGACTTCACAACTACGCTCAAGAAGGGTACAAGCAGTCTGGCACGAAAATAAAGAGACTGACTCTGTAACTTGGGAACGAACAGTGAGAGTGGAATATCAACAGACAGTATTTTACCTTGAAGTACGCGCTAACAATGTGAGAAACTCCATCCTCTTCGTTTTCCTCAGTAACGGTGGACGGGTGTTTTAGTACAGATGTGTTGTTGCGCTCGGTCGGATATTGATTGAAAGCGTGAGCAAAAAGTTGGCACCGTTTCTCGTCAAACTTAAGAATACCGCTACGTAAATTTCCAATTATTGACTACGCTTAGGGTGAAGATTGTATGTCTCGTCCACGCGTTTTTGAATGGCACAAACGACTATCGGAAGGCAGAAAAAATCTGAAGGAGGACGACCAACCAGATCGTCCTGGCACATAGTTTAACGTAAGCAACATTGAAAAAGTGCGACTTGTGATTCGAAAAGACCGTACGTTCTGTATTCCAGCAACAGCCGGGATGGTTTATTTAAAAAGAGGAAGTGTTCGACACATTTTTACAGATTAATTGAATATGAAATAGTCTGTGAAAAAAGTTCCAAAAAATTTATCGGAAGAACAATAACAATTTCGAAGGGAAATCAGTCCAGACCTTTCCCGAAGCACTTAGAACGTGCTGAGTTTGTTTAAATCGGCAATTACATGTGATAAAACATAGTTACATATGACTCGGAAACAAAAGGACAGCCAATGCAATGGAAGTCACCAAATTCTCCAAAAGGAAAAAGACGTTGCACGACTAGTTCGAAGTTCAAGGCCATGCTTATTGTTTGTTCGACATCCGGGATGCTGTGAAGGCAGTTTGGGTTCCCAGTGGCCAGACTGTCAATCAGCACAATCATATTGAAATCTTTACTAACTTTGTGGAGGAGTGAAAAGGAAACGGCCAGGACTGTGGAAATTCGGGTGGATTTTGCAACAGGAAAACGCGCCATCCCATAACGCTTTGTCGGTAAAGCAGTTTTTAGTTAGTAAAAACATAGATTTTTCTGCTTACCCAACTTATTCGCCTGATCTTGACCTTGTGATTTCTTCTTTAACCAAAGATCAAATCCGTGCCAAAAGAAACCTATTTTAAGAAGGTAGAAGGGGTAAAAGCAAGAACGGCAGAGTTCCTGAAGAATCATCAGAAAACGATCAGCACCATTGCTGTTAACAGTGGGGGCATAGTATGCAACGGTTTTTAAAGTAAGAAGGGGAAAATTTGGAGGGTGATTAAAAATGTTTTTTTTAATTATGTAAAGAAAAAGACTTACAGCAACAGTCTCGTTATTTTTGTGTCGGTCCTCGTAAAAAAGAACTAACATATTAAAGTCTATTTCTGTTTCAGACTCCAGTCCCCAACTATAAAGATGTGGATCTCTCCTTTACGTACGAAGTGGCCAAAGACAGATTCGACTTCGCGAAAATGGATCACACCTCGGGATACGACTTTGTGCAACAAGTTATTCTCTCAATGTCAAAACTTCCTAGACTCCAGCTGAGTTCCCCGCAGATACGTGATTTCATTAGGTTGGCAAACTTTTAATTGCATGCACAAACATCTTCTTATACGACCTAAAACTGACGTCCTTTTTCTGGAATTTTCCGTCTTTTCACTCCTTTGCCTCCAGTGTTCGTACTCCTAACCGATCCACACGCATCACTGATTACATTCCGAAATAATCTCTTTGAATAGTTTGAAGAGTCCCGTGCCACTGCTTATTATTTATACAGGTCACGTTTACTTTAAAAATTCATATTTATAAACCTGTGTCTGACGATAGTCTTATTAGTTGCATCTTTCCAATTTACCTCTACAAAACTAAGACTCCTTCCTTTTATCCCAACATATATTCTTGGCAAGAACCAATATCAAAGAAAATCAAAGCCTGTATATGTCATACAAGTAAGCGGATATTTACACACCTGGTCAAATGGCAGGCTACTTCACGGTAAACTCCAGAACACTCAGGAAATTGATTTATATTTTTAATATAGACTTCTTGAAGAAAAAAATACTTTTTATGCAAGTCCTGAATTCTAGATGTTTTCTTGATCGCACCTTAAATGACACGTTAGTAAACATATGTGTATGTCTTTCAGGATTCGCTTACCGCTGAGAGTAACTTATGCACTCTTTCCTTACAGGTCAAATGAAACCAAGTATGACCTTGTCTTTCTGGAGGCATTAGTGTACCAAAGTTACCATGGCCTTATACACCACGTGGGCTCTCCACCATTTATTGGAGTAGTGTCTTTCGAAGGTTTCTGGACTGCAGCTGAAGCAGTGGGGAATCCCACCAATCCGGCATTCATTCCCGACGTTTTGCTACCCTACGGAAATCACATGACATTTTATGAGAGACTGCAAAACACACTCTTTTGGTTGTGGATGAGGTATGTGAAGTTGGTAGACATTGCTGACCCTTGCGTATTGTCATCCTATAATTTCAAGAACTAAACACTAGTTTATTCCGATATAGAAAATATGGATCGCTGTGATAAGGACTGCGTCGTTATTTCGCAATTTGTATTCAGTGGATATTTTGGTTCCCTTGATTTTGTCTCAGGTAAATCACGGATGTTTTTAAAAAATGTGCTGTATTAATATCAGTAACATACCTCAAAATATAAATCTGATAGCTGTTTCTATATTTAGTACCAAGAATGGTTCTCTGCACAGCCTACATGATTCTCTAATCGTACACCCCATAAACTTCTTATAACAAACAGCAGTTGTAGTGGAACTAGAATATCGCCGACCTTCTCAACTGACCAGCAAGCTACAGCGCAAGAAAGCGAGACGTTATAAGCTTTGTATAGGAGACAAAATTAAGAAGAACTGTTTCTCTTCGACAGGTACAAAATGCATACCGAAGTATTTCCAGAACAAGAAGCGTTTATGAGAAATTTCTTTGGCTCCAGCCCACCTCCTGTTACTGAAGCAGAAAGAAACATGAGTTTGCTTATACTTAGTTCTAACTCGGTGTTTAACTATCCCATTCCTCTTGTGCCATCAATAGTGACGATACACAGTTTGCATGTCAAGACAACAACAGATCCATTACCAAATGTAAGTAATAGAATTTCGTCACCTTCCTTCATAAAATATGCTAACTGCTCACAACTAACAAATAAGTACAGAACTGTGTCATATCCGATCTCTCTGTAAAATATTGTATTCAAATATGGGTCTGGTAAATTTGTGTTCACAGAAAATTTGTGGTTTTTTGAACCGCGCTTAAAGGTATATGGAAAAATTGTACCATATTTTCCAAACTGGCTCCCCGTTTCAGCACTCCCATGTTATAGATTAAAAGTTGAAAAAGTGACGTAAATCACTTTAACTCCTTTAACACCTCTACTGCGTTAGGTGAAATCGTTCCACTTTGTATTCTTTATCAACCAAGTTTTATTTCACTATCCGACAAATATAGTTTCACAAAAGTGGTAACAAGGGAGATGCGTCTCCTAACAAACCGTTAGCGTAAAGTTATTATACATTAAATATAAAAATTATTATTATTACAAAAATAGAATTAAAAGCGACATTTAAAAAATATTCGTCATGTTTCTAGAATTTAGAGATATAATGCCGTGTTTCGTACTAAAACACAAAACTGTAATTTAGTAAAAGAGATCAAACGAGAAAAATGTGATAAAATAAGAAGTGGAAAAGCTTAATCAGTCTCCATTCGCCATTGTAGTATCAAGCGTAGTATACATCCCGACGTAATTTGTCCTGTCTTAACTTAGGATTCCTTAATGTCTTGTTTTTTTGAAACCCTTGTGTTCTCGAGTAAAGGACAATGAGTCAATAATTGTTTCGCTTGAAAGGCTGACCACATTGGGTCACACGTATTCTGCTACACTGTCAATATACAAGAAAATTGATCAACTCCCCCTGCATTCTGACAACTTTGAACCATCCCCAGAAAGTCATTCAACCAAAACTATATAAATTTGATCAAATACTGGAAATCATAAACAACATTTTGAAACCAAATTTGGTCCAGAAATTTCAAGAATAAAAGTGTATAATGCATTGGCTTTCTCCATTCTTGTACATGGAAGCGAAATTTGGACCCATAGAATAAAGAATGGAAACGATTGACATCGAGATGGAAATTTTCAGAAGAACAGCCCGGTAGGCCCTACTTGACCACAAAAGATACGAAGAACTTTTGGAAGAGCTGAAAGTAGAACAATTTGACGATAAACTAAGAAGATACAAATCAAATTGGCTACGAAATAAAGCGAGAACAAACAAAAACACGATGCAAAAATATTGCAGAATTACAGACCAAATGGACAAAGACGAATTGAAGACCGTTGAAGAAACTATTTTGCTGACCGAAACAGGTCTATCAAGGCCTAACTCTTGACGAATTATGATGACGATGATGATGAAGAATACCTTTACAGTTACTGTTTACTATAAGACACCTCTCCCCTTTTATTCTATTTGTGAACCAATGCCCTACCTGATGATGGCTGACGTGAACAGACGAAACATTTATTATTATCGAATAAAGAACAGATATACAAGACTTATATAGTTGTGTTTGTCGGATAGTAAAACTAGCACTTGATCTCTACTGTGTCTTTGATAAAGGCCTCTTATAAACACTAATACAAAATACTCTCCCAGTCCTCCATTATATCCAACACTTAAGTATTATTAAGATAAATTACACGAGCGTACACCAGAATGACGAAAGTTTCTTAGAAATAGTTAAGTATTTTGTTAATTCCTGTAGTCACATACTTCAATTTTTCTGTAAAAGCATTGTCAAATACACGGTACCAGTATATGAAAAACAAATTCCTGATCGACTTCTAATGCAAGTGTCATTTAAAGACAAATGACAATCTACGTTTTTTCAGTCACGAGAGTACAGTCTCCCAAATATGCAGTCACATCAGATCACTAATATCTATAGAAAATATCAACTTTTTGAAACAGAGACAGACCTGCTGTTATAACAACTGGTTTTTTCAGTGTAATATTAGCTATTTTTCCTGTTAACTCACCTCTGTCTGGATGAAAATCATTTTCTATTCGATCATGCTCTCATTCTTACAAAGATTTGATCCACTTACAGTTCTGGCATATTCTTATATCGCTGTCATCTCCTTTAAAGTTAGAATGGCTTACAAATAACAACACTATATCAGTTTTATATATATATATATATATGTGTGTGTGTGTATTTGTGTGTGTGTGTGTGTGTGTACGTAAAGAGAGACACATTCATAAATATCACTGATAGCCATGAAAACTTTCATACGTGCTACGAGAAGGCTCACACACCAACAGGTTACAGTCTCTGACACCAAGTACACATAAAAGTAGTTACGGTAATGTATTTTCAGGACCTTCAGGAGTTCCTTGATAAAGCTAAAGACGGAGTTATATACTTCAGTCTTGGCACCAATGTGCGTAGTGACCATATGCCAGAAGAGAAGATGCGAGCTTTTAGAGAGGCTTTCTCTGAGTTACCACAGAAAATTCTGTGGAAATGGGAGTCAGACATCTTGCCTGGACAGCCAGCAAATGTGAAGTTTTGGAAATGGCTGCCTCAACAGGATATTCTCGGTAACATATCTCTTTGTGATATAAAGAGTGTGTATGTAAAGCAGATAAGTGTACTTCCTACATAAAAAATTCAACAGGAAATAATCAAATTGTAATTTTTATAATTCGAAGTCTTCATTTTAACTGCATGTCATGAAGTCTTTGTGGGCAATGAGTTGCCAGAACGTGCATTTCACATCCAATGTTTCACAGACTGTCTCTCTCTCTTGTTATCATCACTATACGATACATTATACCGTCACGTGTTGTGTTTATATCCACACTATTTGTTCTCAGTGCCCGGTGTTCTGTTCCTATGGCAGACCGCTTGGGTTGAGAGTAGAATAAAGTGTCCAGTCATCATATTCCGTACTGCACATTAACGTGGCCACTCCAGCATGCTTGCTGCCATAGGTGTCCTTTCACGGCCGTGCCTTTTTGAATTTAGTTTCTTAATGTCACAATAATTCCTCATGTTGTTCAGCACATAACATCTCGAATACAATTCTCATATGCGACAATTTTAAAGTTCCTTTACAATTCTTTTGGAGGTATCAATAGCTCACCAGTACCTCAACCAGTTACAGTTTTCATACAGTCATTACTTTGTACTTTACATTCTTCAAAAGAAGTTACTGCGACAAGAGGTGCATGTACCGAAGTCTTATTACCATTTTCATGAAACTTTTTTAAGGGATATCATTTATTACTTCTATTTCAAAAGCTCATATATATCCCATTCTTTCACAGACTATATTGAATTACGGAGCTGAAGCTTCGGAATTGCTTAGAGGCCAGCGTTGTACACAAACCAGTAAGAATTAGTAAAATACTTCATACGATTAAAGATACACGCATGCACAGTGTTAGCATAATTTTTTTATGAGTAGCAGTCCAGGAAGCAAATGATACATTACACATAACATTCAGTATCATGATATCGTTTTTCATTTCTAATTACAATCTGCGTTTCCCCATTTTCAGCTCACCCCAATATCAAATTGTTTATATCACAGTGCGGACTGCAGAGTTTCCAGGAGGCTGTGTACCATGGTGTGCCTATACTGGGAATTCCTTTCTTTGCTGATCAGAAATACAACGCCAAAAAAATAATCACTGCAGAAGTTGGTCTGCAGCTGCCATTTAAAGAAATAACAAAGCAAGCACTGCTGACCAGTATAAATTCCATACTTAATAATACCAAGTAGGTACAAGTCAAGTATGTGGATATCATGACAGCTGTCTTGAAAAACAAATAGTAATTATAAACAAATTTGTAAATATATAAAACACTGATTGATTACACATTAAGAACCAGTAAAGATTTCGAAAAGTTTAGGTCCTGTAAGAATAACGGATTGATTAAATAGAAGTGGAAAGCAATCTGTGGCCTTTAACAACATTCTGTGGCCATAAGATATCTAGAGTTTCAATTAAGACAGTAATTATTTAAGGTGTTCTATTTTATTATCCCAAAATGTTTCTAGATACCCGTTTAGCAAAGACCAGGTCAAGTTCTTTGCCTGTGTTCTATTCTTAGAATTCTTTCAAGTGTCATATTAATTAATGAAGACATTCAAATGCGGCCAAAACAGGAAGATCATACGTCATACTATTAAGAACAGTAATTTTAGTTTTTATATTTTAAATCTTCCAAAGAATGAGCAACATCAGATAAGTAATTGTTTTTGTAGTACAGATGCATATCTTGTGACTAAAATTTCATAATGAAATTTTTCATATCAGAAATTCGCATTTCAGTTCATAAACTCTTTTCAAATATGCGGCATTCTCCTCGTGTCTTAACGCCTGAAGCACATTACATAAAACAGTTTAATTGTGCGTCGAAATGCACAGACAAATAACACAGGTTAAATTGCTGAACTGATCCTTAAGCATACACTCATTCATAACGTCACACATACTAATAATCTGTCCTTTATATACTCTTCTGAAAGCTAACAAGATGTGACACCATTTCCCTTCAGAAACACCACATCCGTAAAGTATTCCCGCACAGACGGGCTGATCCTAATGAACATTTCAACCACTACTGACAGTCTCTCAATTCAAATCCACAGGTCAAACACATCATTTTTACGTGACATAAAAAATTTGGGAATTTTACAGGTATCGAGATAATATGAAGAAATTGTCTGCCATATCGAAAGATGAACCACAGAGTTCACTCAACCGAGCTGTGTGGTGGACAGAATACGTAATACGTCACAATGGAGCCAAACACCTCCGGTCTGCAGCACTCGATCTGGCTTGGTATCAATATTTATTGTTAGATGTTGCCGCATTTCTGTTTATTCTAATAGCAATCACAGTTCTTGTGTCATACCTCATTTTGAAAATTGTTTATAGGTATCTGACAGCACAGTACTATAACGTAAAATGGAAACGTGAATAGACAATGAATACACAGAAAGAACTACAGATTACGACAATCACCGTGAGCATAAATTTATGTGGTACACCATAATTTCGTAAATAAAATAACTACACTGATTGTATTCAAATCATTGTTCAGTAATTGTTATTTCTTTCCTAGAGTGAAGCAAAATATTGATGGTCGCATGTTTGAAGATAATTACCAAGTAGGAACAGGTGTGCCCTGATAAATGATAGGAAAGAACAGTGACGTTAACAACAGGAAATAAAAATCTCGCCTCTCTCTTTTCTAGAGACACGAACCACAGGTCTGAAATATTCTTATTGAAGTCAATAATTACTAAAAACGTGAATTGTTGATATAAGTTTTCAATATTATTACTATATTCACAATTATTGGTGATGCATTAAATAACTGTAACTGAGGTGATCAGGAGTTTCCTTTTTGCAGTAAATATACCATTAGTTCCAACATAAAATTTGACCATTGGGCCCACATTGTACAGAGATCTATTATCTCCTGTCAATGAAACACAAATTAATATTTAAAAAATAACACGACCTAATTTTGCAATTGTAACAATGGTAACACTGCATTGTAACACAACGCTTACACTGTGCTAAATATAAAAACATGATTCACAACAGGACTAATACACTAATGTATCAGAGTTAATTGTGATGCCACTGCAGATGAAATGGAAATTAATGAAAATTTCTATGAAAAATATTATACACAAATCTTGTACGATAAAGAAACAAAGTGTTTCTTTTAATAACAGCAAATTCTTGAACACCAAAATGCTAAAATTATAGGCAACACAGCAAACTACGAATTATACGTGACACTCAACTGACAACTTCTGCAACCGTGACAGCTTAACCTACAAAGTAAAGTGTCAAAACCTACAAGCAGTGTCACATATTACAAAGAGCACACAAAAATTTAGCACATTTCCTCTTTACAAAGAGTTTCTACAGTAGACTTAATAATTCCCTCTTTCCGTCCATTCTAAATTTGTTATCTGGGCAAAATTAAGCTCTTATTTTACCGTTTAATGACATTCAATATATTACGTTCATGTTAAACAGTCTCACCTTGAGGCATTGGTTTCGTTATTCCAAAGCCCCTAGGATACACGCTGAAATATAACTGTGCGCACAATCTTCTGGATAAACTTTGAAGAGTGTTAAAGATAAGTTATACAAAGAGGAACACAAGGTCTCTACTAAGCGAACGAGAAAGTGGGAAGTTTACTTATGTGTCTAACTTGCTACAAATCCTTTTAAAAAAAAAATGTGAAAACACAGAATCACAAATCTCATACTTGTCAAACATCTGAACAACATGCGTCAAATTTTAGAATATGTTTAGCGGTAGTAAATCTGAAATTTGCCATATATATATATATATAAACAAATACCAAATGGAAAAGCAGAACTAAATTGTCCAAAACGTCATGAAAGAAAATGTCTCAAATTCCAAATTACGATGTAATACTGGGTAAATTTACAATATTACTGAATAAAGTACTTTTAACCTACAGCGAAGAATGCAAGAAATTTTTAAACCACCGAAGAAGCAGTGGTGAAACAAGAGCCGACGATTATTCAACAAAAAAATCTTCTTCAAACGAACAGTCTTTACTATATATTATGTTTCAGTGACTTTACTGCATTGTCCACTTTGTCAGCAGAATGCTACATACCAACAGAAATTTTTTCACAAAATTGGCATAATTCACCAACTTAAGAGAAACAAATACTCTTTGCTTAAGTACACTACTAAATACCACGAAATTCATACTACCTACATTATTTCGCTTACATCGTATATATGGTGTGGTTACAACATGGTTCCTTACGAGCCTGGTGAACTTATTTGTTGTTCTGTAACACGATTACAGTGAGTATTCAATACTGGATGATGTTTATATACTGATTGCTTGTCTTGTATGTAATGTGATGAAAAATTATTTTAAATGTTGGATGTCAATAAAATACAGAATATTCATATGGAGAATATTTTTTGAAGGTCTAATATGATAAGAATATATTTCCAATCGATGTCAGTTGTTGAGGATATGTGAATTTATTATTTAACTACGACAACTACAAAGCAAAATACAAGTATTTTTGTCAAAGGGGCCCCAAACGTTCAATTAGAAACGGTCCTCTAAAAGATTCATTCGTTTATGCTGATATCATCAGCACATGTGTACTAATACTAAAACATGATAACCTGCAGTTAAGTTTACTGTCATACAAATTCCTGAATAACGCCTTCAAATTGAACATGACCCTTTCATATTTTCAATTTCAACACCCACAATCATCCATTCGTACATCCCGAACTTAAACAAAACCTGCAGTTGCAGGGTGTCCCTCAATGACAAGCAAACGTTCGAATATTGTGAACCCCCATATACAAAATGTTTCACAGAAAGTCCTTCTGAAAAATGAATCTATTTAGCGCGCGACACAATGAAAAGTAAATTCAGTAAAGTACGGAAGTATGTACGATCTGCATTGTAATAGTTGAATGTGCTTCAGTTACAAACCATTCACTATTTTCGTTACACGTCAACATGGAGGAATATTACATTCAAAACCTTCTCAGCAACATTCAAAAGGCGAACAAAAAAAATTAACAACATATTCTCTGTAAACTCGTCTCCCCACAAAAAAACATTGCAACAAACTTCTGATGGATTTAAGCAAACTTCACTATTGGGAATCTCATTGACACGTGTCAACACATTCCGATGATGCTGAAGGTTGGAAAATAGCACAGCCTGAACTTGAAGAAGAAGTACAAAGTTTTATATGATTCGTCTTTTAAAGGAGAGAGACTACGCTACCTGACGTACAAACTGGGACACAACTGACGGTCTCTCTGTTGTGCCAGGTTTTATTCAAGTACGGGAACAGCATGTTTCACCCTGTAAGATGTCACTACTGAAAAACACAACTTACACATTTACAAAACAAATACAAGTAAGTGCCCCAATTCTTACAGTACAGACAACGAAGTTAGCACCACACTGTTTAACATAGATCTGTAGTTTGTTTAATAGCGGATAAT
>Ga0123357_10002108_pt1 | contig 21893 bp, 20 predicted proteins | sample TergutEmb28metaG_FD_89873 | JGI IMG/M metagenome (GOLD analysis project Ga0123357, IMG submission 89873) | Embiratermes neotenicus P4 segment gut microbial communities from Petit-Saut dam, French Guiana - Emb289 P4 | ecosystem: Host-associated > Arthropoda: Insects > Digestive system > Gut ... | reverse complement strand
CGACGATGGGCAGTGTGGATGTGACGTTTGGCCAGGGTGGTCCGGTTCCTCCGGGTGGTTGTTTGCCGTCGGCTCCGCAGTGCACGTCGTTGACGGCGGATCCCACGTCGTTGACGGTGGGTGACACGTCGGTGGTGACTGCGATGGTCACTGACGAGTATGGGGACTTGTTGTCGGGTGTTCCGGTGAGTCTGAAGGTGACGACGGGTTCCGGGTCGTTGGCGACGGTGTCTGGGGTGACGAATGGGTCTGGTGTGTTGACGTCGGATCTGACGGATACGAAGGCTGAGACGGTGACGGTCGCCGGTTCGATGACGGCCTCGTTCAGCACCGACGCCGCGACGACCCTGGGCAGCGTCCAGGTGACGTTCGTTGGCGGCCCGCCGGTTCCTCCGGGCGGCTGCGTGGCGACCGCGACGCAGTGCACCGGTCTGAGTGCCGATCCGACCAACCTGACGGCTGGCGGCACGTCCGCGATCACCGCACTGGTGACCGACGAATATGGCAACGGGCTGCCCGGCCAGCCGGTCAGCTTGCAGGCGAACGGTTCTGGTTCGCTGGACACGACCTCGGGGACGACGGATTCCAATGGCAAGGTGACATCGAACCTCACCGACAAGGTCGCCCAAAAGGTGACGGTGTCCGGTTCGATGACGGCCTCGTTCAGCACGGCTCCGGCCACGACGATGGGGAGCGTCGACGTGACATTCGTCGCCGGCCCAGCGGTCGCCAGCCAGTCGTCGTTGGCGGTCTCGCCGACCTCGGCGCCCGCAGGCGGCGCCGGCATGACGGCGACCGTGACGGCCCGTGACGCGAATGGCAACGTGGTGTCCGGGACGAGCGTGACGATCGACGTCGCCCCTGCGGCTACCGCGACCTCGGTGTCGGCGAAGATCGGCGGGGCCACCTCGACGACATGCCAGACCGGCGCCAGCGGCACCTGCGCCGTGACCCTCACCGACGCGGTGGCCGAGTCGGTCGACGTCCACGGCATTCTCGGTGGTGTGGATGTCCAGAATTCGCCGGCCACGGTGGAGTTCCTCGACGTCACCGCGCCCAACGCGCCGGTCGTCATCAACCCGAAGCCGGGCGTGTGGACGAACGATCCGGCGCTGACGTCCAACGGCACGGCTGAGCCAGGTTCGACGATCAACGTCACAGACGGTCCGAGTGGGCCGGTTGTCTGCACGACCACGACGGACGCCACGGGCAACTGGACTTGCACGCCGTTCCCGACGCAGAAACTGGCCGATGGCGCCCACACCCTGGTGTTCACCGCCACTGACACGGCGTTGAACGTCTCAAAGCCGACGACGGTGACGATCAACGTCGACACGCACATCCCGCAGCCCCCCGTCGTCAACCCGACGGACGGCACGCAGGTGAGCGGCAAGGGCGAGCCGGGCACGACCGTCAACATCAAGGACGCCGACGGCAACCCGGTTCCGGGCTGCCAGAACGTCACCGCCGACGCCACGACCGGTATTTTCGCCTGCCGTCCGACGACGCCGCTGGCGCCAGGCAGCGCGGTCCACGTGTCCGTCACCGACAAGGCCGGCACCACGTCCCCGGAGACGGTCATCACGGTGCTGCTGCCGCCCGTCATCGGCACGGGCGGCCTGATCGTGGCGACGCCGGCCTGGTCGATGGCCGGGGGCGTCATGGCGCTGCTCGCGACCGCGTTGTTGGCCCTGTTGTTCACGCGACGCCGTGAGGGCACGCCGACGAAGTAACGACGCTGGATTTGTCCGATGGGGGGTGACCCCCATACCCCCGCGCGCTGCGCTGTCCGTCCCGAATCGATGGTGACGGACACCGCAGTGTTGTCCGATGGGGGGCGACCCCCATACCCCCGCGCGCTGCGCTGTCCGTCCCGAATTATGGTGACGGACACCGCAGCGCCAATGGGGTCTCGGTTCGCACCAATGCTTGACCCGCGTGATTCGCGCCACCCGCCGCGCGCACGGTACACTGGCGGTTGCCGTCACGACGGCCGCGGATGCCCAAGAGCTTCCCGACGATCCCACGATCACCTGATCCACCTATCCAGGCAGGGGAGCACCGCGCAACGGAACACCGGGAGGAGCAGCGCATGGACGCGGCAGAGAAGAAGAAAATCATCGACGAGTACGCGACGAAGCCGGGGGACACGGGTTCTCCAGACGTTCAGATCGCGTTGCTCACCAAGCGGATCGCATCGCTGACCGAGCACCTCAAAGAGCACAAAGGCGACCATCACAGCCACCGGGGTTTGATGCTGATGATCGGTCGTCGGCGCCGTTTGCTCAACTACGTCGCCAAAGAAGACGTGGAACATTACCGGTCGTTGATCGCGCGTCTTGGCTTGCGCCGGTGACGCAATACTAGAAAGGAAGGGAGTGGCCCCGGGCCGCTCCCTTTCCGGCATTACCCAGACAACTCAATATCACTGATGAGTGCCCACCGGACCTGGCATATCGATGTCGGTCCTCGGTAGTGGCTTTCGGGCGAATGCCTCCCGCGAGCCTCGATCGAAGACCGAATCGCCGGCCCGGGCGGTGGGCCGACGAAAGGAAAACAATGCAAGGCCCTGACCTGCAGTACACCGAAGCCGTGATCGATAACGGCTCCTATGGAAAACACATTGTCCGCTTCGAAACCGGACTCTTGGCCCGCCAGGCTGCCGGCAGCGCGTGCGTCTATCTTGACGACGACACGATGCTGCTCTCGGCGACGACGGCCCAGAAAACCCCCCGCGACGCCATCGACTTCTTCCCGCTGACGGTCGACGTCGAAGAGCGCATGTACGCCGCCGGCAAGATCCCCGGCTCGTTCTTCCGCCGCGAAGGCCGTCCGGGCGAATCGGCTGTCCTGGCCGCCCGGCTCACCGACCGCCCGCTGCGTCCCTGCTTCGTGAAGGGGCTGCGCAACGAGGTCCAGGTCGTCATCACCGTCATGGCGCTCAACCCGGAGGTCGTCTACGACACGCTGGCCATCAACGCCGGTTCCTGCTCGACGACGCTGGCCGGCCTGCCGTTCACCGGCCCCGTCGGCGGTCTGCGGATCGCCCTGATCGGCAACCAGTGGGTCGGCTTCCCGACGGTCGAGCAGACCAAGGAGGCCACCTTCGACATGGCCGTGGCCGGGCGGGTCCTCCCCGACGGCGACGTGGCCATCATGATGGTCGAGGCCGAGTCCACCGAGCACACCTGGAACCTGGTCCGTTCCGGGCGCACCGCCCCCACCGAGGAGATCGTCGCGCAGGGGCTGGAGGCCGCCAAGCCGTTCATCAAGGCGCTGTGCGACGCGCAGGCCGAACTGGCCGCCCGTTTCCCGAAGGCGACGGCTGAGTTCCCCGTCTTCCTCGACTACACCGACGAGGTGTTCGCGGCGGTTGAACAGACGGCCACGGACCGGCTGAAGGCCGTCATGAGCATCGCTGGCAAGCAGGAGCGCGAAAACTCCACCGACGAACTGAAGGCGTCGGTCAAGGCCGAGCTGGCCGAGCGTTTCCCCGAGGGCGAGAAGGAGATTTCCGGCGCGTTCAAGGCGTTGACGAAGAAGCTGGTGCGTCACCGTACGTTGACCGAGAAGGTCCGCATCGACGGGCGCGGCGTCCGCGATATCCGCACGCTGTCCGCCGAGGTCGGGGTGCTCCCGCGCGTCCACGGTTCGGCGCTGTTCCAGCGCGGCGAGACGCAGATCTTGGGCGTGGCGACGCTGAACATGCTCGACATGGAGCAGAAACTCGACACCTTGTCCCCGCAGACGCTCAAGCGCTACATCCACCACTACAACTTCCCGCCGTATTCGACGGGCGAGACGGGCCGCGTCGGCTCTCCCAAGCGCCGCGAGATCGGCCACGGGGCGCTGGCCGAGCGGGCGCTGATCCCCGTGCTTCCCTCGACCGACGAGTTCCCCTACGCCATCCGCGAGGTCTCGGAGGCGCTAGGCTCGAACGGCTCGACGTCGATGGGCTCGGTGTGCGCGTCGACGTTGGCGCTGCTGAACGCGGGCGTGCCGCTGCGCGCGCCGGTCGCCGGCATCGCGATGGGCCTGATGAGCGAGGAACTCGACGGCCAGACGCATTACGTGGCGCTCACCGACATTTTGGGCGCCGAGGACGCGTTGGGCGACATGGACTTCAAGGTCGCCGGGACGAAAGACTTCGTCACCGCGTTGCAGTTGGACACCAAACTCGACGGCATCCCCGCCGACGTGCTGGCGCAGGCGTTGTTGCAGGCCCGCGAGGCCCGCATGACGCTGCTGGAGGTCATGTCCGAGGCGATCGACGCGCCGGACGAGATGAGCCCGTACGCGCCGCGCATCATCACCATCAAGATCCCGGTGGACAAGATCGGCGAGGTCATCGGCCCCAAGGGCAAGATGATCAACCAGATCCAGGACGACACGGGCGCGAACATCTCCATCGAGGACGACGGCACCATCTACATCGGCTCCGACTCCGGCGAATCCGCCGAGGCCGCCCGGTCGCTCATCAACGCCATCGCCAACCCGACGATGCCGGAGAAGGGCGAGCGGTACCTGGGCACCGTCGTCAAGCTGATGCCGTTCGGCGCGTTCGTCTCGCTGCTCCCGGGCAAGGACGGCCTGCTGCACATCTCGAAGCTGCGCGCGCTGGCCGGCGGCGCCCGCGTCGAGAACGTGGAGGATGTCGTCAGCGTTGGCCAGAAACTCCAGGTCGAAATCCTCGACATCGACGACAAGGGCAAGCTGAGCCTGATCCCGGTCGTCGACGACAAGAAGGACGACGACGCGCAGGCGTAGTCTTCCTGGACCAGTCATTCACGGTGGCGTCGCTCCTCGGGGCGGCGCCACCGCTGTGTTCGCCTACTGGCCAGCGTCGGGAATACGGCTAAGGTGGCCTCATGCGTGTGGGTGTGATGGGCGCCAAAGGGCGGATGGGGTCGACGGTGTGCGACGCGGTCGAGGCCGCGCCCGATCTGGAGTTGGTGGCAGGAGTCGACGTCGGCGAGGACCGCGAGCCGCTGCTGGCGGCACAGGTGGTGGTCGATTTCACGACGCCGGGTGCCGTCATGGACAATCTGGCGTGGTGCGTGGGTCACGGGCTGCATGTGGTGGTCGGCACCACCGGGTTCACGCCATCCTCGTTGGAGCAGGCGCGCGGCATCGTGGACGCGGCACCTGGCGTCGGCGTGGTGATCGCGCCGAATTTCTCGATCGGCGCGGTGTTGATGATGAAGTTCGCCGAGCAGGCGGCGCGGTTCTTCGAATCCGCCGAGGTCATCGAATTGCACCATCCGAACAAGGTGGACGCACCCTCGGGCACCTCCCGGACGACGGCTGAGCGCATCGCTGCGGCTCGGCGGGAGGCTGGGCTGGGTCCGGTGCCGGACGCTACGTCTACGGGGCTTGAGGGGGCGCGCGGGGCCGTTGTGGACGGGGTGCATGTCCACGGGGTGCGGGTGCGCGGGCTGGTGGCGCACCAGGAAGTGTTGTTCGGGGGCGAGGGGGAGACGCTGACCATCCGGCACGATTCGCTCGACCGGGTGTCGTTCATGCCCGGTGTGCTGGCGGCTGTGCGGTCCGTTGGCGACCATCCGGGGCTTACGTACGGTATCGAAGAGTTGTTGGGGCTCTAGCAACTACTCTGGAGGCGTGAGAGAAAAGCTGAAAGAACCACCGGCGTTGGCGCCGGATACCTTGCGCGTCGTTCCCCTGGGAGGGCTGGGGGACGTGGGGCGCAATATGACGTCGTTCGAGCTGAACGGGCGGCTGCTGCTGCTGGATTGCGGGGTGCTGTTTCCGTCGGACGACCAACCTGGGGTCGATCTGATATTGCCGGATCTGCATCTGCTGGACGACCGTCTGGACGACGTGGAGGCCCTAGTGCTGACGCACGGGCACGAGGACCACATCGGGGCGGTGCCGTACCTGTTGCGGCTGAGGCCGGACATCCCGCTGATCGGGTCGCGGCTGACGTTGGCACTGGTGCGTGAGAAGCTGCGCGAGCATCCGGTGCGCGACACGCAGTTCCGGGTGGTCGCGGAGGGCGACCGGCTTTCCGTCGGCGAGTTCGACCTGGAATTCTTAGCGGTCAACCATTCGATCCCCGATGCGCTGGCGGTGGCGATCCGCACGTCGGCTGGGACCGTGTTGGCGACCGGGGATTTCAAGGCCGACCAGTTGCCCCTGGACCACCGGCTGACGGACCTGCGCGGGTTCGCGCGGATCGGCGCGGAGGGCGTCGACCTGTTCATGCCGGATTCGACCAACGCCGACGTGCCCGGTTTCACGCCCTGCGAGCGCGACATCGAGCCCGCGTTGGAACGGGTCTTCTCGCAGGCCACACAAAAACTGATCGTGGCGTGTTTCGCGTCGCATGTGCACCGCGTCCAGCAGATCATCGACCTGGCGCAACGCCACCACCGCAAGGTCGTCTATGTGGGACGCTCGATGATCCGCAACATGGCGGTGGCGCGCGACCTGGGCTATCTCCACGTCCCCGACGACATCCTGATCGACCTCAAACGCCTGGACGACTACGCCGACGACCAGGTGGTCCTGATCTCCACCGGTTCCCAGGGCGAGCCGCTGTCGGCGTTGTCGCGGATTTCCAACTCGGAGCACCCGGTGATCGAGGCCGGGCCGGGCGACGTGGTGCTGCTGGCCAGTTCGTTGATTCCGGGCAACGAGAACGCGGTGTACCGCGTCATCAATTCGCTGTCGCGCAACGGCGTCACCGTCATCCATAAGGGCAACGCGCTGGTGCATGTCTCGGGGCACGCCTGCGCGGGGGAACTGCTGTACGCGTACAACCTGGTGCAGCCCCGCAACGTGATGCCGATGCATGGCGAGGTGCGGCACCTGATCGCCAACGCGAAGCTGGCCGTCCAGACCGGCGTGCGCGCCTCCCGCGCGCTGGTGGTCGAGGACGGCACGGTGGTCGACCTGGCCGACGGGGTGGCCCGCGTCGTCGGGAAACTGGCGTGCGGCTACATCTTCGTGGACGGCTCCAGCGTCGGCGACATCGGCGACTCCGAGCTGACCGACCGCAAGATCCTGGGCGAGGAGGGGTTCATCACCATCGTCGCCGTGGTGGATTTCCGCTCCGGCACGCTGATCAGCGGCCCGGATATCCAGGCGCGCGGTTTCGCGGAGGACGATTCGGTCTTCGACGCCATCCGCCAGCCGATCGAAGGCGCCCTGACCGACGCGTTGGCCAACGGCGTGGACGACACGTTCCAGTTGCAGCAGGTCATCCGCCGCACGGTGGGCCGCTGGGTCAACACCCGCCACAACCGACGCCCGATGATCCTGCCGATCGTGATCGCCGCGTAGGGGACATGGCGTTCGACTGATGGGAGCACACCCATGTTATGCCTTGCATAACATGGGTGTGTGTGGCACAGTGAATACATGCCGTTGAGATTCGACCCGCGAGCCGACAGGCATCATGTGCCTCGCAGGTCGACGTGGCGCGTCGTGATGACCGCCCGTGGCGGGCCTTTCACCACAAACTGGGGGGAAGAAGGGATCTGGTATGAGGGCCCCGATGATCGGGGCGTCATGCTGGAGGTCGGAACCGTCCAACGCGGAGCAGATGAGATGGTCATCCACTCCATGCCAATCGAGCATCGGCACAGCCCAAGGAGCGACATATGAACCCGAAGATGACCCCGGCGCAGGCCGACGCCGCGCTCGCTACGATGACGGACGCTGATTTCCCCACCGCCACCCCTGACGAGTGGATCGACGATGCCACTGCCGCCCGGTTGGTTGAAGCCGGACGCAACCGCGGTGGGAGGCCGTCCTTGAGCGCCCCTGGCGCCCGTTCGCCGCAGATCACGCTGCGTCTGCCCGAGAGCGTCAACAAACGTCTCACGGATGTGGCGGCACGCACTGGACGCCGTCGTTCCCAAATCGTGCGGGACGCGCTCGATGCATATCTGGCTGCCTGAGCGGGCAGAGAGCCCGCGAGGCGACGGCACAGACCGTTCGCGGGCATTACCGATGAGTCAACTCGCCGATTAGGTGCTGGCGGGGTTGTTCGGGTACTGTGGATGAGCCCTCGGGTTTGCCGGGGCTATTGGCGCGCGTCTCGCGTGCCCGTTGATGCGAACGAACAAGGAGAGACTCCAGTGGCTGCCGTGTGTGAGATCTGTGGCAAGGGCCCCGGCTTCGGACACAACGTGCCCTGGTCGAAGAAGAAGACGTTGCGCCGGTGGAACCCGAACATCCAGCGCGTCCGCGCCGTCGTCAACGGCACCCCCAAGCGCGTCAACGTCTGCACCTCCTGCCTGAAAGCAGGCCGGGTGTCCCGCTAAAGGCTTCCAACGAAAAGGGCTCGCGTTCGCGGGCCCTTTTTTGCTGCCCGGACCGCGCGCGGGCAAGCGTTTTCTTCGTTGACGGGAAAAACGCTGAACGCTGACGGCGAAAACGCTGCGCCGGACGCGCGTTATAGGCTGCCCATGTGGACCTTGAGTTGAGCGGGTGGAAGACGCCGGTGTTCGCGGCGCTGGACGCGCCGCTGTCGGGCGTGCTCGGGGACAAGACGGCCAAACCGTTCGCCGCGCTCCGGGTGGACAAGGTCGGGGATTTGTTGCGGCTGCTGCCGCGCCGGTATCTGTCGGGGACGCAGTTGACCGATCTGGCGACGCTGGCCGAGGGGGAGTATGTGGCCGTCGTCGCCCGCGTGGCCGACACGCAGGTCAAGACTGCCTCCTTTGCGACCTCGCGTCGGGCGTCGGGACGGCTGGAGGTCGTCGTCACCGATGGGCGGGGGCGGCTGCGTTTGACGTTTTTCGGGGCCGACCATCTGTTGGCCTGGTGGGACACGCAGCTTCACCTGGGGGTGGCGGGGTTGTTCGTCGGGAAGGTGGGGCGGTTCCGCGACGAGTTGCAGATGACGCACCCCGAGTTCGCGATGCTCGACGCCGACGGGCGCATCCTGGGCACCTCGGAGGAGAAGGCGCGGATGGCGAGCCTGGCGCAGTCGGGCCTGGTCGGCATGTACCCGGCCACGTCGAAGCTGCCCACCTGGAAGGTGGCCGAATGCGCGCGCCTGGCGCTGGAGTCCCTGCCGCCTTTCGAGGATCCGTGGCCGGCGTGGTTGCGTCAGAAGGCCGGCGTGGTCGACTTGGCGACCGCGTTCCGGGACGTTCACCGCCCGGAATCGTTGGCCGACGCGGAACGGGGCGCCCAGCGGATGCTGTTCGACGAGGCGATGGCCACCCAGGTGACGATGGCCTACCGCCGTCACGACGCGGCCACCAACACCGCCGTCGCCCGGCCCAGGGTGGCCGGCGGCCTCTTGGATGCTTTCGACGCGCGGCTGCCGTTCACGCTGACCGACGGGCAGCGGGACGTGGGCGAGGCGATTTTCGCCGACCTGGAGCGGACCCAGCCCATGCAACGCCTGCTCCAGGGCGAGGTCGGCTCGGGCAAGACGCTCGTGGCCCTGCGCGCCATGCTGGCCGTCCTCGACTCGGGCGGGCAGGCCGTCCTCATCGCGCCGACCGAGGTGTTGGCCGCCCAGCATTACCACACCATCAGGGCGCTCATGGGCGATCTGTCCGCCGGGCGGATGCTGGGACGATCCGACGCCACCGATGTCGTCCTGCTCACCGGGTCGTTGACGGCGGTCGCCAAGCGCAACGTGTTGCTGCGCATCGCCTCCGGGGAGGCGGGCATCGTCGTCGGCACGCACGCGCTGCTGGCCGACCGCGTGCAGTTCGCGGACTTGGGGCTCGTCGTTATCGACGAGCAGCACCGTTTCGGCGTCGAGCAGCGCTCCGTCCTGGCCGACAAGGCGTCCGCGCGCCCCCACACGCTGGTGCTGACCGCCACCCCGATCCCGCGTTCGGTGGCCATGACGGTCTTCGGGGATCTGGAGGTGTCGACGTTGTCCGAAATCCCCGCCGGACGCGCCGACGTGAGCACGGTGCTGGTGGACGCGCGCGCGCACCCGTCGTGGGTGGACCGGGCCTGGGAACGCATCCGCGAGGAGGTGGCCGCCGGGCGGCAGGCATTCGTCGTCGCGCCGCGCATCAACACCTCCAAGGACGGGATTGGGGTGACCGATCTCGCGGAGATGTTGCGCGACGGACCGCTGGCTGGGTTGCGGGTGGGCGTCCTGCACGGGCAGTTGGCCTCCGACGCCAAAGACGAGGCGATGGCGGCGTTCGCGTCCGGCGAGACCGACGTGCTGGTGGCCACCACGATGGTCGAGGTCGGCGTGGACATCCCCAACGCCACGATGATGGTCGTCAACGACGCGGAACGCTTCGGCATCTCCCAGCTTCACCAGCTTCGCGGACGCATCGGGCGTGGCGAGTATCCGGGCGTCTGCCTGCTGATCTGCGACACGGACGAGACCGACCCGGCGCGCGAACGGCTGGCGGCGGTCGCGTCCACCCGCGACGGTTTCGCGCTGGCCGAACTCGACCTGGCCCAACGCCGCGAGGGCGACGTGCTGGGCGCCAGCCAGTCGGGTGCGCATTCGTCGTTGAGGCTGCTGCGGGTGCTGGAACACGCCGACCTCATCGCGATGGCCCGCGACCTAGCCGAAGAATGCGTCCAGCGTGACCCCGAATGCGTGACACCGGGTTTCGCCGACGCCATCAGGGCCACGGAATTGTTGTCAACGGGCGACTGGATCGACCGCAGCTAGTGTCCTACGGCGCAGGACACTAGCCCCGCGTGAGGAATGTCCCTCGCGCGCTAGACGCCCAATTCGCGCCGCAGGCGGTCCACGTAACCGGTGGCGCGGATGTTGTACTCCGCCAGCCTGACGGTCGCGTCGCCGTCGGCGTCCACGTCGATGACGAACGTCGAGCGGATGACGCCTTCCATGCGCTTTCCGTAGAGCGTCTTAATCCCAAAGGCGCCGTAGGCTTTCATGACCTGCTTGTCCAGGTCGGACAGCAAACGGAAACTGATCGATTCTTGTTCGCGGAATTTGACGAGTTTGTCGGTGGTGTCGGGGGAGACGCCGATGACGTGGTAGCCCTGGGCGTGCAATTCGCTCAGCGCGGCCCCGAAATCTCTGGCTTCGATGGTGCAGCCGGGGGTCATGGCCGCAGGGTAGAAGTAGAGGATGACGTGGGAATCGGTGAACTGAGACAAGGACACGAGGTCACCGTCGGCATTCGGCAGGGTGAAACCGGGGGCGGTGTCACCCACAGACAGGGTGGTCATGGTGTCATCTTAATAGGGCCGACGGGTTTGGCGCAGCGGCCTGCGGCCTGTTTTTCGCCCCGCACGGCGTCGGTGTGGAGGGAATCAATCGTCTAGGCTAGGAGCATCTATTGTGTGCGGATCGGAGGCATTGATGGCGAACGTAGAGGCGCGTTCGGTCGCTGACATCGAAGCCGAGATTGCGGCGGCGCGGGAGCGTCTCGCCGACAGCGTCTCGGCGCTCATCGACGAGGTTCACCCGAAGGCGGCGGCCAGGCGCAGCATCGCCAGCGCGTCGGCGACGCTGGAGCGGCGGGCGTCGCAGGCCCGGACGCAGCTCGTCGACGACCAGGGCAAGCTGAAAGTGGGCAAGCTCGCCGTGATCGGGGCGGCGGTGGCCGGCCTCGTCACGTTGATGCTCCTCCTCCGCAAGCTCACCCACCGCAAAACGCCACGGGTTGTTGGCTAGGCGGTTCGCCACGACGCGCCTGGGGCGCGTCGTCCCGGTTGTCATGGCCCTGGCGCTCGCGTTGTCCGGGTGCGCCTCCGCACCGTTGACGCCGAAACCCGCCCCGTCGCCATCCGCCCCCGATTGGTCTGCCCACGGGCCGATCACGTTCGCGTCCCCTGGCGACCCGACCGGCCAGTTGGCCGCCGATATCCACGATTGGAACGCGCTCCACCCCGACGAGCCTGTCACGCTGCGCGAACTCCCGGATTCCACCGACGCCCAACGCGACGACGTAGTCGCGCGCGCGACAAGCGGCGACGGCGAATACACCGTCATGGCCGTCGACGTGGCCTGGCTGCAGCAGTTGGCGGCCACCGGTGGCGTCGCCGCATTGCCCGCGTCGCTTTTCCCGACCCAGGGTTTGCTGGGGAAATCGGTGGACGCGGGCACTCAAGACGGCGCATTGTTCGCCTATCCGTACACGGCTGGCGCGGGCGTTTTGTATTACCGGAAAGATTTGTTGGGCGCGGCGAAACTTTCGGCGCCGACAACCTGGACGCAGATGGCGTCGGATTGCCTGGCGATCCTGGGCCAGCACCGGTCGATGTCGTGTTATTCCGGCCAATACCGTCCGGGCGAAGACCTCAGCGTGAACGTCATCGAGGCCATCCAGGGCGCCGGGGGGACGGCGTTCGCCGCCGACGGCACGCCGACGTTGGATACGGACGCGGCGACGGCGGGCCTGACCTGGCTCAACAACTGGTTCTCCACCGGCGCGACGCCCACGGCAGCGTTGGCTTACGACGACGACCTGTCGCGCGAGGCGTTCGAGCGGGGAAGCCTGGTGTTCTGGCGCGGCTGGTCCGACCAGTGGAGCCTGCTCGGCCTCGACCCTGGCGCGGTGGTGCGCCCGGCCCAGGTGGGCGTTGTGGAGCTTCCCGGACGATCCGGCGTGTCCCCGTCGGTGTTCGACGGGCTCAGCCTGGCCGTTTCGTCGCATGGCGGGAACCTGGGCACGGCCCGCGATTTCATCGTCTGGCTGACGGGCCGGCAGCGCCAGGTCCAGCGGTTCGCCACGGCTGGCGCCGGGCCGGTGCTCGACGCGTTGTACACCGACAAAGCCGTCACGGGTGCGAACCCGGTCGGTGCGATCCTGGACAGCGCCGTCACCGATTCCATGCCCCGCCCGGTCGAAGCAGACTACGCCGCGCTGTCGAAGGCGTTGAGCGACGGCGCCTATCCCGCCCTGTCCGACAATAAACCGGTCCCGGCAGCGTTGGCGAGCACTCAGGAGGCGTTGGCAGGAATTATCGCGAAGCGTTGACGCGAGCCTGGTGAAACAGGGTTATTAGTCCCATCATTGGCCCGATAGGCGGAAGGTGGAGGCTGGCCGATTTGGGTCGCCCCTTGTCAGGGGCCTTATTAGTACACCGCCTGGGACTTGAACCCAGAACCCGCAGATTAAGAGTCTGCTGCTCTGCCAGTTGAGCTAGCGGTGCGCGGAGCCTTACTTTACCAAAGCATCTGGCCGGACGTGAAATCACCCGCGCGGGGGCCGGGGCCGTTCACCCGCGCGGTTTCTCGAAGCGCTTCAGCGTCGCTTTGCCGGCGTCTAGCGTCTTCCAGCCGCCGCGATATGTCAGGACGGCCAGGCCGGCGGTGGGGTAGTGGTCCTGGACTTTGTCGACCAGCGCCGACGGCTTGGCGAGCATCGTCACCAGGCCGCTCATCGTGGGCTGGTGGCCGACGACCAGGACGGTCGACAGGTCTTCGGGCAGTGTGTTCAACTCGGCGAGGATTTCGTCGGGCCAGGCGTGGTAGAGCGCCTCGCTGGTCACCAGATCCTTGGCGTTGGCGCCGCCGAGTTGCGCCTGGGCCCACGTCATCCGCGCCCGCGCCGCCGACGAACACCACGCCAGGTCGATGGGGTAGCCGGCCAGGATCGCGCCGACGGCGACGGCGTCGCGTTTGCCGCGTTCGGACAGGGGACGGGCGAAATCGGCGTCGTCGTATTTCCACGACGATTTGGCGTGCCGCAGCACGATGAGGGTTTTTCCTGCCACGGGGTCAGTCTACGGCGTCGGCGCGTCGGCTCTCGTCACGCCCCGGCGCCAGGGCGCAGCGACTCCCAGATTTCCCTGCATTCGGGGCAGACGGGGTATTTCTCCGGGTTGCGGGACGGCACCCACACTTTTCCGCACAACGCGATCACGGGCGTGCCCATCACCATCGCCTCGGTGAGCTTGTTTTTGGCGACGTAGTGCGACAGGCGCTCGTGGTCCTCGGCGTCGTCGAGGCGTTCGTCGGGGCGGCGGTCGAGGACGGTGGTCGGCGCCGGGCCTAGCTGCGTCACCGCGTCACCGCCTGCGCCTGCCGCCCAGGCGCCGCAGCGTGCTGAAAATCCCCAACGCCGCGAAAACAATGAAGATGACGATATTGATTCCGTACGCGGACCACACCTCGGGGTCGCCCAGCACCCCGAAACTGGCGCCAAGCAAGTCGCCGACCGACATGCCGGAGTATTGCTGGCTGAACGCCACATAGGCGTCGGAGACGATCGCGCCGACCAGGCACAGCACCGCCCCGATGAGAATGACCGCGATGACAGCCGGAATGCCCTTATGGGGCGCCGCTTTCGCGCCTTTGATATACAGCCACAAGGTGAGCCAGGCCATCAAAAAGCTCGTGATGGAGGCGACGAATCCGAATTGCCACAAAATGACGGTGACGATGATGCCGGCCACGACGCCGAGCAGGCTGAACAGAACGCCGCGCGCCACATGTTCCTCGGGCTGCTCCAGGGGGAGCCCGGTGAACCCTGGCTGTGCGGTGGCCGACGCGTACGCGGGCTGGCCAGCGGCGGGGGCGTAGGGAGGCTGTGGCGCGCCATAGGGAGGCTGGCCCAATGCAGCCGCGTTGGGGTCCGGGAAGGACTGCCCGTAGGGGGTCGGCTGCCCAGGTGTCGGAGCCTGCCCGTAGCCCGAGGGCTGCCCATAGGGCGTGGGCTGTCCTGGCCCATAGGGCACGGGCGCTCCCGGCTGCCCGTAGGGTGCTGCTTGCCCCGGTGCCCCGTACGGCCCCGGCTGGGCTGGTGCTGCCCCGCCCGGAGGGTACCCCGGCTGCCCGTACGCCGGGGTTGGGGGAGCGTCGAAGGTCGGCGTCCCATAGTCCGGCTGCCAGGCGCCTGGGTCGCCAGGCGCGCCGTACGGCGAGTTCGGGCCGCCAGGGGCATTCGGGTCGGACATAGTGGCTCCTTCATCAATGATGCTGTCATCATAGAGCGCGAAACTGCTCCTTAGAGCCTTATTCATCAGTCTCGCCTACCGGTCGTCGTCCGGACGCCGCCTGGCCGCGTTGTCGTCGTCGCCCGTGCCACCAGCACGAACTCCTCCTCCGCCTTGCCAGCCAACGACCGAACGCCGCCCGCCACGGCGCTACTGATGAATAACGCTCTTATTCGCGAATGCTGTCGCTGGTAGAATTTGCGTCGTTATTGGCATCCCAGCCCCCGATCGGCTCTTTGGTCATAAGGCGTCCCACATGGCTCTTTCGAATACGTTCCTGGGCGAACTGGCATCCCTGTTCGGCATTTCCACCCAGTTCTGGGATTGGAGGGGCCGCGAGACCGATGTCAGCGACGAAACCGTCATCGCCATCTTGGCTGCGATGGACGTGGATGCCTCCGACCCCCAGCGCGCCGAACAGGCCGTCCAGACATGGCACGACCGGGCGTGGAGCCGCACCATCCCGGCCTGCGTCGTCATGGAACAAGGCCGCCAGCAACGGGTGCTGGCCCACGTTCCGCACGGCGAGTGGGTCCGGCTGGCTGTCCACCTGGAAGACGGCGGCTGGCGCGACGTGCCCCAGGGCGAGCATGTGGTGGAGCCCCGGATGGTCGGCGGACGCCTGATCGGCGAGGCCGCGTTCGACCTGCCCGACGACCTGCCGATCGGCTACCACCGGCTCCAGGCCGTCACGTCGGCGGGCCAGGTGGAGAACACGTTGGTCGTCAGCCCGCATTTCCTGGGTTTCCCGCAGCGGATGGGGAGCCGTCGCGCGTGGGGCTATTCGACGCAGGTGTACAGCGTCCGCTCGGCGGGGTCGTGGGGGATCGGCGACCTGGCCGACCTGTCCGACCTGGCCACGTGGTCGGCCACCGAGCAATTCGCCGATTTCATCCTCGTCAACCCGCTGCACGCCGCCGAGCCGGTCCCGCCGCTAGAACCCTCGCCCTATCTGCCCTCCAGCCGCCGCTTCCTCAACCCGTTGTATATCCGTCCGGAGCAGATTGCCGAATACGCGCAGTTGCCCACCAAAGACCGCAAGCGCATCGCCGCGCTGAAGAACCAGTTGGACGCCGAACTGGCCGGCAGCCGCCGGATCGAACGCGACCGGGTGTGGGGGTACAAGATCGACGCCCTGCGCATCGTCTACGGCCACGGGCTGAGCGCGTCGCGCCGCATGGTGTTCGAGGATTTCTTGCGCCGTCGCGGACGTTCGCTGACGCAGTTCGCCATCTGGTGCGCGTTGGGCGTCGAATGTGGCCAAGACTGGCACGAGTGGCCCGACGGATTCCGCCGCCCGTCCTCGCCCCAGGTCGCTGAGTTCACCGCCGCGCACCACGACGACGTGGTGTTCTACGCGTGGATGCAGTGGGTGGCCGACACCCAGTTGCGGTTGGCGCAATCGGCCGCGCGGGACGCCGGGATGCGGATCGGCGTCATGAACGACCTGGCCGTCGGCGTGGGACGCAAGAGCGCCGAGGCGTGGGTGTACGGCGACCTGTTCGCCTCCGGGGTGACGGTGGGCGCGCCCCCGGACCACTTCAACCAGCAGGGGCAGGACTGGACGCAACTCCCCTGGCGTCCCGACCGGCTGGCCGACCTGTCGTACGCGCCCTTTAGGACGATGGTGGCGAACCTCTTGCGGCATTCGGGCGGCATCCGCGTCGACCACGTCATGGGCCTGTTTAGGCTGTGGTGGATTCCCGACGGCATGAGCGCCAAACAGGGCGCCTACGTCCGTTACGACCACGAGGCGCTGGTGGGCATCCTGGCGCTGGAGGCGTACCGCGCGGGCGCGCTGGTGGTCGGCGAGGATCTGGGCGTGGTGGAGCCCTGGGTGCGCTGGTACCTGCGGGACCGGGGCATCCTGGGCACGTCGATCGCCTGGTTCGAACGCGACGACGCCGGGCAGCCCCTGGAGCCCGAGCAGTGGCGGGAGTACTGCCTGGCGTCGGTGACCACCCACGACCTGCCGCCGACGGCTGGCTACCTGGCCAAAGACCATGTGTACCTGCAACACCAACTCGGGCTGTTGCAGGAGCCGTTGGACGTGGAATTGGCCAACGCCGAACGCGAGCAGCAATCGTTCATCGACCTGTTGCGGCGGCGTGGCTTCCTCACCCAGGCCGAGCCGACCACGGAAGACATCGTCGTGGCCATGCACCGCTACGTGGTGGCGACGCCGGCGCGGATGCTGTGCGCGGCGCTCCCCGACGCGGTGGGGGACCGGCTCACTCAGAACCAGCCCGGCACGCAGTACGAGTACCCGAACTGGCAGATCCCGCTGTCCCACCCCGACGGCACGCCGATGATGCTGGAGGAGTTGTACACCAACGAATCGGCGATGCGCCTGGCGGGCGTCATGAACGGTTTCGCCGGACCGCTGTGGCGTCGTGCCGAACCCGACCTGGCGCCGCCGCCGGTTCAGGCGGACGCTCGGGCGGCGACGGCCTCCAACTCGTCCTCGACGTAGCGGGGGCGGGCCGTGAGCAGGGCGCCGACGAGCCCGCTGGCCACGACGATGCACGTCAGGGCGCTCATCGGGACGGTCCACGCCCCCGTTTGCGTGTGCACCATGCCGAAGCCGAACGCCACCACGGCGCTGACCAGGTAGGACGCTGACTGCGTCACCCCGGATACGACGACGACAGTTTCGGTGCGGCGGCTGCGCAGCGTCATCAACGTCAACGCGGACACGAACAGGCAGTCGCCGAGCCGGGTGATCCCGATCCAGGCGAACGTCCCCCAGTTTGGCGCGAAGGTGAGTCCGGCGAGCCCGACCCCCCACAGCAGCGGCATCGCCACCGTGGCGACGGCCGGCCTGCGTAAGCGCGTGATCAACACGGGAGAGACGAGGGCGCCGAACAGCGCGCCGATCGTGAAGACGGCCAACGCGGCCGACCCGGTGGCGGGGGTGGCGCCGTCGTCGATGAGGAGCCGGGGCAGCCAGGCCATCAGGCAATAGCTGACCGTCGAGTTGGCGATGAGCATCAAGGCGATGCCCCAGGCCAACGGCGAGCGGACAAGCTGCGCGGCCGACACGCGCGGCCCCGGCCCCGCGTGCGATTTCCGCCGGATCCACCACGGCCTGGACACCGCCCACGGCACAATCGCCAGCACGGCGACCACCGCCCCCAGGCCGACCGCCATGCGCCAGCCCAAGGTGTTGGCCATGCCCAGGATGAAAACCGGGGGGAGCGCCTGGCCGGTGACCATGAACACGGTGTAGGCCATGGTGGTCGAGGCGAGCCGGTGTGCGAAGTAGCGTTTGATCAGCGGGGCGATCAAGATGTTCCCGACGCCGAGCCCGGCCATGACGACCACCGTCCACGTGAGGAAACCGGCGGGGCTGACGGCCAACGACCGCCCCAGCGTCCCGGCGGCCGACAAGACCAGGGAGCCCAGCAGCATCCATTCCAGGCCGATGCGCCGGGCGATGATCGCCGTGACCATGCCGCACACGCAAAACACCAGGGGCGGGAGCGCCGCCAGCACGCTGGCGTCGGTCAACGTCAGCCCGACGTCGGTGCTGACGTGGCCCAGCAGCGGCGCGATGGATGTGACCGCCACCCGCAGGTCGAGCGCGGCCAGCGCGATGCCGGCGAACAATACCCAGCGCGGGCCGGCGAGTGGGGGTGCGAGCATGGGCAGGTCAAACGATCAAAGAATGGACAGGGAAAAAGTGTGGGCTGCTTGGCAACCCCTCCCAGGTTACACGCCAGAGCGCCGTGCCGGGGCTCGCCTACGACTCAGAGTGCGCGTAGGGGTTGGCGACCGGCTGGCCGTCGGCGTCGAGCATGATCGTGTCGATGGCTGGCTCGCCGCGCGACATCTTGCGGGCCTCCAGCGGCAGCTCCGACAACGCCTGGCGGTGGCGTTCGCGGGCGGTCTCCAGCGCCTCCCGCCCGACAATCGTGCCGTGGTCGACCAGCGGGACCAGCAGGGGACGGTCGTTGCCGTCGTGGCCGGGGGGCGCGCCGATGCCGACCACCTCGGCGGTGGCCCGTCCTTTGGCGTCGAGGCGCCGCAGCGCGTATTTGCGCCCGCCAACCGACACCTTGTCGGCTGAATGTTTGGCGACTGGGACCAGCGGCGCGTCCGGATCGTCGGACGTAGCGCGCGCCACCAGCTTGAAGACGAACGAGCACGTCGGCGCGCCCGAGCCGGTCACCAACGACGTGCCGACGCCATACCCGTCCACGGGCGCCGCGCGCAGGGCGGCGATCTGGTACTCGTCGAGGTCGGAGGTGACGATGATCCTCGTGTTGATGGCGCCCAGGGAGTCGAGCAGGCCGCGTATCGTCGTCGCCAATTCGGCCAGGTCGCCCGAGTCCAAGCGGATGGCGCCCAGGCGGCCGTCCGTCAGCCGCACGCCCGTGCGCACGGCTTCCTCGATGTCGTAGGTGTCCACCAGCAGGGTGGTGTTCTCGCCCATCGTGGCCAGTTGCGCGGCGAACGCCTCCTCCTCCGTGTCGTGCAGGAGGGTGAACGAGTGGGCCGACGTGCCGGTGGTCGGGATGCCGTAGCGCGCGCCCGCCGCCAAGTCGGACGTGAACGCGAACCCGGCGATGTAGGCGGCGCGCGCGGCTGCTGCGGCGGCCTGTTCGTGGGTGCGTCGGGCGCCCATCTCGATACACGGGCGCGAGCCGGCCATGAGCGTCATCCGGGAGGCCGCCGACGCCACCGCGCAGTCGTAGTTGTAGATCGACAGGGCGACGGTTTCCAACACCACCGCCTCGGCGAATGACCCCTCGACGACCAGCAGCGGCGAGCCGGGGAAGTACACCTCGCCCTCGGGGTAACCCCAGATCGACCCGGTGAACCGGTATCCGGCCAGCCAGTCGGCCAGGGCGTCGTCGGCAATGCCGTGGGACACCAGGAAGTCCAGGTCGCGTTGGTCGAAGCGGAAGTCCTCCAACGCGTCCAGGAACCGTCCGACCCCGGCCACCACGCCGTAGCGGCGGCCCTGCGGCAGGCGGCGCCCGAACAACTCGAACACGCTGTGGCGCCACGCCGTCCCCGATCCGATGGCGGCGCGCACCATCGTCAGCTCGTATTGGTCGGTCAGCAGCGCGGTGGTCACGGGCACCAGCGTAACGGGTGGGGGGTGGGGGGTTGCCGTCGTTCACGACGTGGATCGCTGCTCTGGGCTCCAACGACGGCCTTGTCATCTGCCACAATGGGGTGGTGTCGAGATGGTCGATTCCAGGGGGTGTGGGTGCGAGCAGCGTGTGGCAGGCGTGATGGGAAGGCGGAGGAGGAGTCGATAGTGGTGCTATCGGCGACGACGATAACGCGCCCAGCGCGCCTGCCACACGTAGCGCAACCCCGCAGCACCTGGGATCGACCATCTATGCAGGCTAGCGGGGGCACGTCGGTGCTGGATCGTCCGGTCGAACGCCCGGTCGAGGACAAGCCGTGGATGACGATCGTCTGGGACGATCCGGTGAACCTGATGAGCTACGTCACCTGGGTATTCGCCAGCTATTTCGGGTATTCGAAGGCCAAATCCCATCGGTTGATGATGGAGGTCCACACCACCGGCAAGGCTGTCGTCTCCACCGGCAACCGCGAGCAGATGGAGACCAACGTCGACGCGATGCACTCGTACGGCCTGTGGGCGACGATGGAGAAGGCGTCATGAGCCTTGTGCGCAAACGCCGGGGGCGCGTCGAACTGTCGGTGGACGCCGACGAGTCCGCGATGCTGGTCTCGTTGGTGGAACAGGTGGCCGGGCTGCTCGAAGGCGACGCCCGCCCGCCCTCGGACGATCCGTTCGCGCTGTGGCAGGCCGAATTCGCCGCGCCGGTGGTGTTGGACCGCGACGACCCGGTGATCGTCCGCTTGTTCCCCGACGCCTACCCCGACGACGAGGTGGCCAGCGACGAGTTCCGGCGCCTGACGCAATCCCGCCAGCGCTCCGAGCGGCTGTCGAACGCCGGCGTGGTGCTGGCGGCGTTGAAGGCCGGGGTGGACGGGAAGCCCGTCGTCGTCGAGTCCGGCGACCTATCGGCGTGGCTCAAGACGTTGACCTCGGTGCGCCTGAGCCTGGGTGTGCGCCTGGGCATCGAATCCGACGCCGACCTGGCGCGCGCCCAGTCGTGGGGCCCCCAAGACCCGCGCTCGTTCGCCTACCGCGTCTACGAGTGGATCTCCTACATCCAAGAAGAACTCCTGTCCTAACGAATGGGCAGTCCTCGGCGTTTGGGGCAGCTCTCGGCGGGCGTGGGGGCGGTGGGGGCGGGGTAGACGGGCGTGAGCAGTCGCGCCGAACCCTTGGCGAGTTTGGTAACATAATCGTTGTGAAAATCGAGTCGACTCTGTGGGACGCGCCACTGCACGCGGCCCTGGAGTTGGCGCCGGGGCCGCTGCCGCAGGAGGTCAGCCGTCGTCTGGTGGCGTTCGGGCTGAGGCCGGGCGTGACGTTCTGGGCACTCGGGCGCACGTCGGGCGGCGGACGGGTCATCCGCGTCGACCAGACGAGGGTCGCCCTGGGCTCGCAACTCTGCAAGGACCTCATGGTCCGCACCGCCGCATGATCGCGCCAACGCGGGCGCGCGTCGTCGCCCTGGTCGGAGCGGCGAACGCGGGCAAATCCACGTTGTTCAACGCGCTGACGGGCGCCCATGCGACGATGGGCAACTGGCCCGGCACCACCGTCGAAATCTCGACGGGGACGTGGGGGGATTTCACGCTCCTGGACCTTCCGGGCGCCTATTCGCTGGAGCCCCTCTCCCCCGACGAATCGCTCACCCGCGACCTTGTTTTTTCCACCGACGACGGGGAAGCGCCGGACCTGCTGGTCGTCGTCGCCGACGCCGCGCGCCTGTCGCACAGCCTGTACCTGCTGGCGCAGATCCGGGAATTGCCCCGGCGCGTCGTCGTCGTGCTGACGATGGTGGACGTGGCCGGCAAGCACGGCATCGAGGTGGACGCGGACGCGCTGAGCGCCGCCGTGGGGGTGCCGGTGGTCCGCGTCGACCCGCGCCACCGACAGGGGCTGGAACCGCTGTCGGTGG
>Ga0123357_10002107_pt1 | contig 21899 bp, 17 predicted proteins | sample TergutEmb28metaG_FD_89873 | JGI IMG/M metagenome (GOLD analysis project Ga0123357, IMG submission 89873) | Embiratermes neotenicus P4 segment gut microbial communities from Petit-Saut dam, French Guiana - Emb289 P4 | ecosystem: Host-associated > Arthropoda: Insects > Digestive system > Gut ... | reverse complement strand
ACTGTGCCAAGTGTTCAAAATACTGTCTAGGTTTTTCAGAAAATTTGTAAAGTTACCTGAAGGTGACCTGTAGATGGCTAGTATTATTAACTGAATGGGAGTTATTTTTAGCCTTACAGCACAGACTTCAATATCCTTTTCCTTGCAGTATTTATCAAGTGAGACAGGGGAGAAATCAAGATCTTCATGGACAAGAATACACACCCCCCCATTCTAGAATTCGTGTCTACAGAATTTAGATCCTAGTTTATATTGGTCTATGGGTAGATTATTTATTTCAAAATTTTTCAAATGATGTTCAGTTAAGCACAGTATGTGTGGATAGTCTGGCAGGAGGGAGTTTGATAACTTGTCCACTTTTGATTTTAATCCTCTGATGTTTCGATGGAATATTTTGAAAAGGTTTTTACTATTTGTTGGCTTGGATGTGTTTCTTTCGTTTTCCAAGCTATATACTTTGTTCACCACAAAAAAATCCTTGCCTCTTATGCTAGGGTTTTTCTTGTTTCTGGTAGAGGTTCTATGGGCCTCTGTTGTTTTATCTACATTTCCTGGCTAGGTATTGTCTGCAATGTGCTGTGCTTGTTCCCGAATCACAATTCCATCTTTATTGGCATTTTCTTCTTCATCAACACATTCTGGTTCAAGTGCTACACTCACCTTACTATTGTCTCTTGTTGCTGGGTATTGTCTGCAATGACCTGAGCTTGTTCCCGAATCACTGTTACGTCTTTGTTGGCATCTTCTTCTTCACCATCACATTCTTGTTCATGTGCTACAATCACCTTACTATTGTTTCTTGTCGACTCATCTTCATCTAGGTTGAATCTTTCAGCACTATTCCTCTCACTACTGATGTGGTGTAAACCTGTTTGCTTCTTTTTTCTTTTTTGAATTTTTCAGTTTTGCTTCCCTCTCCACCACAGTAGTCTCTACCTCTGTTCCTTTGTTGTCTGTCCTTAGGTCTTCTTTGTTCTTCATCATAATTGGGTCATTCATTTTCTTGTTCAACATAACCTGAATTGTCATCACTATTTTCTTAGCCATATATTCTTTACTGTTTTGGTTCATATGTAAGATGTGTCTTGTGAATAGGTGCCTATTGGAATCTACTTCTAGGACACATATTATCAAATAACTTCAAATGTTTTTTAACTTACAATTATACACTTTCACTTCATCGTTTACACATGATTTTGGACCCAGGTCATATCTGCATGGTACACTCATCACAATAACATTTGTTTGATTATGATTTGAAACAAAGTTTTTCATCTGATATAGCCCTTTCTTCGTTTCATTTCTCCCTACATCATGTGTGCCTCCCCATACAACTTCAACGTCTTTTTTTTTAGTTTTCTGGTGATTTTAGGTGATGTGTTGACTATTATTGCAGTGTTAGCTCCCGGTTTCGCTATCCCCTGAACTTTGAAGTTGCATCCTAGGTTATGTTGCGCCTCCTGGGCACAGCCTCTCACGTGACTATCTCTTAGAATTATGATCTTATTCTGCTTCTTGTTGTAATCATCTCTGGTTTTAAGTTGTTGCACTGCCCTTGAAGTGCCTGTTTCCCTATTATGTCTTTCATTGGGGATGCACACAGTCTAGATTATTTAACCACTTAGATATGGATGTTCATTACACAAGAAACAGATAAATAGAACGTTGGTGGTGTTCATTCATTTACATCCTCGATTATGAGCATGTTATATTCTGATGTGAGATTTGAGGTCTTCACAGTGGTGCTGCTGAAGATTCAAGTCTTCTGAGATTTATGATGTACTGACTGGTAAGCAGTTACTGGTGTTTCAAGGTATTGCAATGCCTTCATCTTCAGGATCAAGCAGTTCAAGAAGAGCTAATGTCACTTGGTAGCAGTGGACTTCTCTTGCAGGTTATGATCCAGGCTGTGATGCTACTATTGTCAACGAGTTTGCAGCAGCTGCATTTCGTTTTGGTCACAGTTTGCTGCGTCCTATTTTACTTCGTATGGATGAAGACTACAAAGAGCTGAAGCCTGGTGTACGGCTCAGAGACACATTCTTCAACCCTGATGTGCTCTACCAGGCTGGGATGGTGGATGACCTTATCCGGGGCCTTGCTGCCACACCCATGGAGACCCTGGACCAGTTCATCACAAGTGAAGTGACAAATCATTTATTTGAGGACAGGAGAATGCCATATTCAGGCATGGACCTTGCAGCCATCAACATTCAAAGAGGTTAGTGAGGCAACCACCACAATTGCGATATTTTACCTGTAAATGTGAAACAGGCCTGCCAAGTTCCCACAAAAGGACAAGAACGCCAGTATTTCAAATGTGCGTTTTATGCAATAAAATAGTACAACAAGAATGCCTGAATTATGGCTTCGTTCTCTATATTACTTACATATATACATACATACACGTTTCAGATTTACATGTTACTTCAGCCATCATCAAAGCACATGTAATGAATGAAAGTTAAGAGATAACTATTTTACTTGCAATCACTACAATATTTGAACCCTTAAGTATAGAGTAAACTGCTACAAAAGATAATGCAACACTTGTAAACATTTGCCTACACACTTTACATAATCAGCCCTCCAGACTTCTAAAACCTGCAAGCAGATAAACTGATAGATAACACCAATAAGGTAGTATTGTAATTGATAATGTCTTTTGCTTGCTGTTGATCGCCAGTCATGGAAGGTGACTGTACTCGTTTGTTTTGTCTGTCACATGTTGTATGTATTTATGTATGGTACAATACAAGCAATAATATACACCATAAAATTTGTATACTTGTGCTACTTTGGCCTAATAAGAGACTAATATGTGAGAGAGAATTAGTTAGTAGTCCTTTCATTAAAACTAAAAATCACAGTTGACTATCTGCATAGAGCAGAGTACTTGTCACTCAACTAGTCAAAAAATTATGCACCTTTTAATTAAGGTTAATACCGTCCATATTGTGATTTTCTGGTTTATAGGCCTGTAGTCTCGTATGCTGCTACATACCTACCCAACCACATGGTGTCACCAAGAGGCCAGTATGAATCTTCAGCACTGTGAAACTCTCATTCTTATTAATCACATGTTCTGTGTCAAATTCATAAGAGCTTACCAATGGTATCTGTCCAAATCCAGTTGAATCTAGCCCACAATCTCAGATCATATTTTCATTATATCCAATTTAATATTATCATTCCATCTATGCCTATGTCTCTCAAGTGGTTGCTTCACTTAAGTATTCTGAACTAGAATTTTGTGTGTGCATTTCTCATCTTTCATATGCATGCTATAAGATCCACTATCTCATCCTCCTTGAATTAATGACATAATACCTGACAAGGAGCATAAGTCATGAAGCTCTTCATTATGTTTTTTTCTTCACCATCATGTTACCTTCTCCCTCTTAGGCCCAAGCATTCTCGTCAGCACTATGTTCTCAAAAACTCTCAGCCCACGTCATGTCATACAAAGACAAACTGAGTTTCACTTAAGATTTGTAAACTTCTGAGAATTTACACCAATCTCATATCCATGGTGCTGAGGATCAGTTGTTCAGTAACCATATTCTTCCAGCTCGGGACCATGGTATCCCTGGCTACAATGAGTACCGTGCCTGGTGCAATCTGACACGGGCAAGAGATTTCGATGACCTGAAACGAGAGATTTCATTTCCCTTGGTGGAGCGGCTACGCCGGCTTTACGCCCATGTGGACGACATCGACTTGTTCCCTGGAGGTCTAGCTGAGACGCCTCTCATAGGCGGTATCATTGGGCCAACATTTGCTTGCATCATTGGTCATCAATTCAGGCTTCTCCGAAGATGCGACAGATTCTGGTAATTACACCTGATGAATGTGAAATATTCAAATTCCATAATTGTATCTATGTTTATTATAAACTACATCTATACGCGTACTGTTCTAGGATTTATTGGCTTTTACCAGGCAAATTCTGTCTGTGTGTCAGACATATTTCGGAGTTCACCAATTAACATTTTTTAACTTCACTTTACTCAGTGTATAAAACCTCACATGAACATATATTCATCAAAAGTTACATGTGCTTACATCTTGTTTAAAAAACCTTTATGAACACTCACTGTTTTTAAGATGTCCTCTGTGTTATACAAGTATTTTGTTTTTAACTATTAAGCATTTTTTTCTCTCCTCTCTGTGAATTTACGATCCTTTTGTGCTCTTGTTGGCTATTGTGTCTTATGCATGTAATCTGAAATCATATTATGTTATCTGCACTCTTGGGACTTTATGCAATGCAGAATGGTAATTCTGTACTGATGTTTCGGGACAATCCGTCCCTTGAAGATGGGACCGATGGGTTGTCCCATAACGTCGGTACTGAATTACCACTCCTCGCTGTGTAAAATCCTAGAAGAGCGCAGATCCCATTTACATCGTGGCAGAAGCTTGAAATCACGCATTTTCTAATGCTACTTTTTTGCCTTTACAAATTCCTTCTCTTGGCACAGTCTGATTACATAATTTTTATACCCAAAGATCTTGAAGAATATGACCACACCTGATGTTCACATGAGAAGAAGCTCCTCAGAATAACATAAAAGCATACATTAAATCTCATGTTGTTTTTTATGGGTGTGAAACTAGGTTGCTCATCCTAAGGGAAGATTGTAAAATGAGGATGTTTATTTAGGTACAAGTTGCAAGAGGAGAGAATTTAGATCTAAGATGCTGGTATTATTGGGACAGTGGAGGAACTACACATTGAGGTGCTTCATAAGTTGTATTCTTCACCAAATATTGTTAATGTAATAACAGCTAGGATAATAAAATGCAGGAGTATGTTGCACATGTGAATGGGTTGAGAATTGTGCACAAAATTTGTGTCAGAAAACCTGAAGGGAAAAAGAGAATTTGGAAGACTTCAGTGTGGGCCAGGTGAAGGAAAATAGCTACAGTATTAAAGAAACAGTGTCTGCTGGTGTAACTTGGATTTAGATGGTTCAGGATAGGGTTGTGAACATGATAACAAATCTTTGTTTCATAAAAGGCGGGCAACTTTTTGAGTAGGTGAACACATCTTAGCTTCTTTAGGACTTTTCTCCATGTGCTGAGTTGACATATTGAGTTCTTTGTCCATACAGGTATGAAAATGATGACCCACTGGTGCGATTTACAGAAGCTCAACTGGCGGATATCCGTAAGGTAACTTTATCTCGACTTGTGTGTGACAACTGTGACAATGTCAGCAAGATACAACGCTCACTTCTGGACCTCTCAGATCCCTTCTTGTAAGTATAAGGTTTTGCAGTAACTTCAGACCTCATGCTTGTTACATATCTTGTAAACAGTGTAATACGATGTGTGTTCCAGGAACCCAAGAGTGCCATGTAACAGCATCCCTTCTCTGGACTTGGAGCTGTGGAAGGAACGTTTGTCCTGCACAGTTGGACATACAACAATCCATGTTGGGTCAGCAGAACGGATATCACCTTGTGTTATGTGCACATGCACAACCGAAGGGGTGAGTGCATGCTTGGAGAGTAGCTGAATAGTCCAGATGGGTATTATGGCTTTTTTTGGTGGTATTTTACTAGGACACAAGTGCAGTGCATGGCCACATTTGCACTAGGAAAATGCAATGTCATTCATTAATAAGATTCTTCCATGACTTTAGGAAGTAAAATATATATGATACTGTTTGCAGCAGTAATGCTATGTCTTCTGTGAAATTGATAAAAAAAATTTGGAATCATTTAAAAAAAGTAATAAGAAATATATATTTAACTCCGAAATCATGTCTTCTCCTGTTGTCCAAGTTGTGTGCCCTGAAACTGCTCAGCTATTCAAAGAATACTTTCTTAACCAAACATGCGCAGTTCCTGATAATATTCTTTCTGACAATGACTACTCACTGCAACATTTATGTGCACTGACATTCATAAATGCTACTAATCTGTAACATGTTATCAGTTGGTCTTTTATTCAAGGCACCTCTGGGGCAAACTTGGGAAATGTTAAGCTTTTACAACTACAATTTAGCAAAAATTCATTTTTACTGAATGCGTTTTAAGATCTTCAACGAAATTTTGCTTTTTCAACTCTTTTATGCGTTTGGTTTTAACAGTACTCTTATTCACCTAAATTATAGTCTCTGCTTGAAAAATCAAGTTTAGAAACCTTTGTTAATTTTTATTCACACTGCCATATGTTATTTGAAACCCATAAATAACTCCTTTTGTATCACTTAACTATAGAATAATGTAGTATATGTAAAAATCTAACAAAAAATCCTATATCAAATAAGAATAAAAGTAACTGTGTCTGAAAAATTTCATTAAATAATAAAACTTAGCCCATCACCAATATTGGAAGGATTCACTGTAACAGAACAGCAGATACAGAGTGTGTTTAAGAACAAAGCCCTGAGGAGAATATTTGACTATGGGAGACGAAGTAACATGATGGATAGAAACTATATAATCAGGTATGTCATAATTCCTACTCTACAGAAAATAGCATTTGGATGATAAAATCAAGAACAAAATGACAGAAGGGACATGTTGATCTACATAAGAGGTGACAAAAGCATCAAAAATTGTTCTCAGAACAACTGAATGGAAGAGACCATTTGTGAAACCTAGACATAGATGGAAAGATACTGTAATGAATGTTAAGAAACAAAGTGTATGGAGGTTAACTGGATTCATCTGGCTGCAGATGATGACCAGTGGTGGACTCTTGTGAACAGGGTAATGCACCTTTAAGATCTAAAAAAGGAGAGGCATTTCTTGATCACCTGAAGGCCTTCTACTTGTAGCTTCTGAAGTATGGCTTTTGTCAATGCAGTAAGTTATAATACGTAAATTGTGTAGTTTCAAGTGTTCCTATATTGCTTCTGTTTCAGCCTATCTGCCAGTCACTGAAGATTGGAAACTGTTTCAATTTGGCAAGATTATTCAGCCATGCAGCAGTGCTGGGTGATCATGTGTGTAAGGTTCAGTGTGCCTTTGTGTTTCGCGCCTTGCCAAAGGTGATGGACCCTCTGAACAATCAGCTGGGCTTCAGCTAATGGACTATAACACAGAGCTTGCTTCATGTGGAAGTTTATAGATGTTGAGTTAACTGAATTTAGACCTTCCTTGTACCTTTATACATACCAACATATGCCCGGAATGAACAATATTAAACTTCCTTGTACAGTTCTGTAACATTCTTGTTGTCTTTGTTTTACAATGATAAAATAACAATGGATAAGTAAAAACATGCAAGCTCTGATTTAATAGCAGAAGGGACATAATGACCATAGAACTGCTGCAGATGACAATTTGCAAAACCAACACACAGTGAATCCAGCATAATTCATTATAATAGTGTCAATTTCTAATAAACTGACACTATTATAATGAATTAATCAAGCATGAAACAGACTGCATTTCCTAAATGAATATTTACCTCAAATATTAGACAGTCTAGGTCCAAGTTAAACGGTTGCTCCCGCCCCCCCCCCCCAAAAATACAAAAACCAAACCATAACCCTGCTCCCCCCCCCCCCCCCCCCCAAAAAAAAAAAACCTCCAAAGAATCAGCAACTTTTCAAGCTGTAATAATAGTGCAGTCTCTCTTTGACCTCAAAACTTAATTGCACTTTCTTTCCTCTACACAATCAAGTCTTAATCACACATACTTTTTCTTAAATTTCTGTATCACTTAACATGGAGTCAGACGCATAACATACAATTTAAAGAATGACATTTAAGTACAATGAAAACAACTGCCTATTAGACAGCCCACACAAACTGAAAATGTCATGATGTTCAAGGTCACATTAGAGACAATCCCAGAACTTTCACTGCAAAGTTGCCAACTTCAAAGTACTTGCTTATAAGGAAATTTCACTGCTGGTTCAAAAAGCAAACATCCAGAGAAACCAAATGTGTGTCAGAATGGCTCAACTGTATCTAGAGCTACTGAGAAACATGAACTTACATGATTTAACACCATAACATTACTAAGCATTTCTGCTTATCAGTCTGTTTAGCAGTCTGTATTTTTTGGCTGGCACTTTTGTTTATGCTGTAATTTATTTACTGTAGGCAGCCTACTAAGTTCTGTTATTTTCTACCATCGCATATATTGTTACTTTAAATTCTTCACACTCAGTTTCTAAGAAAATTCATCCACATTCCCTGACAGTTGTGTTAATAAAAATGAACTCAACTGAGTTTCTCAAACTGCATCAACTCATCCATTATCATACAGTATTTGTAGTGGTCCCATCTTCTTGAGCATAAATTAGGATAATTCTGAAGGCAAATAGTGTGGGTCTCAGAATAGTATTCATTAAAGGATACATATTTTACTAATATAAATATCTTTGGTGGTCAAATTTTTGTCAAAAAATTACCTAAATGTAAGTAGTTTTGAAATGAGCTAGCTTGTATTTCATCAGTGCAAGAGTGCCACAGAGTGCCCCATTCAGCTTTATAGTCCTTGTCTAAGAGTCCTGTGATCAGTTCTTTCCAGAACGGAAGAACACTATTAAGTCTGTGACTCCCTTCTTTCCAAATTATGAATATACATATCAGCAATACTGCAACTGCTTCTTTAAATGTGTTTCACCTACTAAGGAGGTTGGGTTAGATTTTTATTGAGGACATACTCAATTCAAATCTTGACCAATTATTCTCATTTCTGACTAAGCGCATAAATGAATGAGACTTGGTAAATTACCCCCATTGTAAATACATAGCCCACACTTTAGTTGTGTGGCTTCTAGAGTGAAAAATTTGATGATGGACAGACACTAGTGTGTACTACTAATGAGAATATGGGTCATACCTAGCAAGAAGCAGAGAAATCATCTACAAAAATAAAGTAGCTAAATTATGACACCGACTGCTTGTATCAATCTCATGCAAAGCTTTACTACCATAACCCATGTCACTTAGAGAGATCTGCAAAATCTGAAAAAACAATGATGAATATCACCCAGAATATTCTGCACATAGGCTGTGCCATGGCTTTGGCAGAAGCAAGTGTTTCATCCTGGGCCAGACCATGCAGTGTTTGAGGTGGAAAAAGTGGCCAGAGGGGCAGCATTTTTTTTTGAGTCCTTCGGGTTTCTGCTCTCATTATCACTACACCAGTGCCCCAGTAATAACGCATCATTCATCTACCATTGCGAATATATAAATCTTAGGAATGAACTTTATTATGAAATAAATAAAGCACAAAAACAGTATTATATATATATATATATATATATACTAGATTCACAGACCTTCCCAACATCTCTGTGAGTTCTGTCCATCAATACGTGACTAAACACCAAAAAACAATGTATTGTATAGAAGTCAAGTCATCACTTTAAGCACATTCAAAAAAACTGTGAAAAGCGACTCTTAGCTTTGTCATGTCTGTCTTTCCATAAGTCCACATGGAACAGCTCAGCTCCCAATGAATGGATTTTCGTGAAATTTGATATTTGAGTATTTTTTTGAAAATCTGTCAAGAAAATTCAAGTTTGATTGAAATCTGACAAGAATAACTGGTACTTTATGTTACGATCTCTGCACATTACAATGATATCTTGCTCAATTCTTCTTACAATGAGGAATGTTTTACACAAAGTTGTACAGAAAATCAAAACACATATTTTGTGTTCAATAACTTTTTTCCAAAATCATGTTGTTTATGGGATAATGTGGAAAAATATGATAGAGCCAGAGAGGACACAGATATCAATAAATACGGGACATGCTCATTGCATGCTGGATAACTAAGGGTACAGACACACACACTCAAAATATGTAATATTTATTGCTTTTCTGCAGCAACAATGGTTAACTCAAACATGCCTCAATGTTACGTTTATATGTATTTTGGCTGTCTTGTTATGTGTTGATATAGCCAGCCCAGAAATCTTCGTGCATCTATTGTTAACAGAAGATGTCATTATTGCATTCTATGATATGCAACAATAACATAAAATAATATACTGACACTTCAGATGAGCAATAGATTATTTTTATCCCATAATTCTAAAAGTACATTCACAGTACATGTTTGTCATTAAGGAAAAATGATCATATGATATCTGCACACACTTCTGCTGTTTCTTGCTGTGACATTACCTGAACATGTGTGCGCAACAGTGAACAGTTGAGTAAACTGGTGAGAATGAAAGAAAACTGGATGGAGTAATAACTTTTGGACTGACAACAAGCATATATACAAACATATTCAGAATTTTTTGCTCACACATTTCCATATATATTTATAAATGATAATCACCAAAAATCTGTTTGTGAATAACTGTACATAAATGTGAATGTAAGACTGCACAGACATGTAACTGTACCAGTGCGTATAGTGTTTTAGCTGCTTTATTATACTACTGATGGTAAAGCACCTTTGGAATAAGGATTCATAAGTCTCAACTGTCTGAAAGAAATGTGCACTGAGAAACAGATCTGTGATTGTACAGCAGCATTTCTTTTCAAGAAGAAAGTAAAATATATTATTATTTACTACTGTATCTTATTTCTCTCAGCTTTAAGCATGCTGTAGTATGACAACACTTAATATGTTATATCTTAGCCATAAGAATTTGAGATGGTTGCCTATGCATTAGAGTGCTACACATCTACATTTATATAATATGTTTGATATCATATTAAGCAATGGTGCTGTCTGGTTTCTGTACTGTAAAAAATGTTGAGTATAGTGAACCCACCTTGTTTGTGGGTTTCTGCATTGGGGTTTTGCATATTCATGGAAATACATTTGTGACAACCCTCAGGCATTGTGATGTAGGTCCCTCACTTATTTATTGTTGTGCTACCATAGGCACAGAATGGTATAGAGGAAGCCACATCTACCTGTCACTCTCCTATTATGCAATATGGAACATACTTTGAGTGTAATTGCCACAGTTTTTAAAAGCAATTGTTACTGCCACATTTTGTCTGGAAAGCATGATGTATTTGCTGACAAAGGGCCAAACTATAAAAAGAACAGGAAAGCTTTACATCACTTAAAGAAGTTGAAGGTATTGGATAAGTTGGACATTGGAATGATTATCGCTGTGGTGGTCAGACGCTATTATGATGTAAACAAATCAACGATTCGTTACATCAGGAAAAATAAAGACAAGATGTTGAGAAGCATTAAGTTCAGTGCTCCAACAAATGAGAAATTCCTGGTGTAGTTCAAGTGACCCCTACTCAAAAGATGGAAAGGGCCTTGTATGTACCACTGGAAGGTGAGACAAATAAAGTTAGTGGTTCTGTGTTGGGTAAAAAAGTTGTGCGATTACACAACTATCACGCAGTCTTAAGTAAGAAGAGTAGCCTTCCTGACAGTGAAGACTGGTTTGACAAGTTCAAAGCAGATGAGGCTGCACAACACATTGCCAACGCGTTAGTCAGCATGTGCCAATCATGCAGCTTGAAACATATACCATAAGGCCACGCATCCTCGTTAAGTTAAAATTCATCCCCAGTTATTAAACCCTGAACTACCTTCATTTCTTGAACCGCCGCCTAAAGTTTACGAACTTGTGGTGTGTTCTGTTTCACTAACTGTGAGTTATATATAATCTGTGGTTATAACACTAACCTGTGATCCATGGGTAGTAGAATGCTAACAGGGACAACCGAGAACCACCTCGAGTGCGCGGTTCAAAAAGCGGCTCTCCTTTCGGGTTTGGTACGTTAAGTTCTGCCCGTCTGCCGTATAACTACCGTACCACTACCGTAGGAAGTTCCCTGTATTCCATGCTACGAAGGAGTTGTCTGTAGTATTTGAGTCTCTGCAGATTCCAGCACTCACGGATTATGTTTGTTCGTATTTGCGAATGATGAGTCGTTGCCATCGTTGCGGAACGGTACTATCACGCATAGTTCAATCTCCGTGACCGTGTTCTACACTTACGACAGATCATGACAGTAACAGGTCATGTAGTCTTTCGGCTTAACGCTGTAGCGAGTTTTATATATTTCGTGTTGTTCATGGGATAAGTAATAACATGTGGAGAATATTTAATTACTAATGGCTACCATGTCAGATTTCATCTTCGGTTATCATGTTTCGCCAACTGTAGAGACATCAATGTTTCCAAATTTTCGTATGTGTCTCAGAGTGTCGTATACAATGGAAGGAGATTGCATGTCACGTGCCCAGAATTACCTAGTTTTACATATTTTTAAGTGAAGTAGGTTAGTTAAATTGGCATTATTTGTGCATTGTTTTAATCTGAGTTATGTTCGGTTATGTGTTTGCAATACTATCAGTGGACTGCGAGCGAATTCTATTGGCAGCATGTGACATGTCGAATGATGTAGTAATGATGGAGTAGTGGGGATGGAAAGTTAAAAAAAAAAAAGGCGTGGTGAAATGAAGAGGGTTAGGTAAAGTTGAGTAGAACATCTAATAAAATAATGCAAGACGATCCATTTCCAGCAGCCGAAAGGATTTTATGTGACATAGAAGCGGTTTTCAGAAAGGATCCAAAATTGTAAGTACATTGATTCTGGTATTACATGTACAGTTTTAGCAAAGTAGCGGTTAGTTGTGTCCCGGATTCTGGTACCGAGACGAAACAAACAGTATTCCAGCCGATGTGTTACCGGTTGTGTAATCACCAAACTTGTATGTCGTGATCCTTGGTTTTCATGAGTTTGCATTTTGTATGTCACATAATGTAACTTCTTCATATTACTGACTTAGGGGTGTGATGGCATGGGGTGTTGTAGAAATTGGTATACATTTCATGGGGAGCTTCTGCCTGATTGTACAGTGACTGTAAGAGTATAATGAGTTTAAATTACAATATCAATATATGCAGTTACCTCGCCCCATATTGCTTTAACATCTGCCTTGCTTATTTGTCAACGAAATTGTTGCTTGTGAAACAGTGGGGGAACTGAGGTACCTCCAGCTGCATGTCGTAAATTTTTTACCACAGTTTGGCATCCATTCAAGAAGTGACATAGCTTTAATCATTGTTGTAGGGCATTGTGGGGCACAGACTTCTAAAAGGAGCCATAACAGACCATCCTGTGAAGTGAATTGTAGACTAGAAACATTTTGTTTGATCCTCTGTAGAGGTATTGGAATTTTCAGTTTACCAGTTTGCAAAGAATGGTTATATTGTTCATCCTGCTTCCTGTCCAGTGCATAGTGACTGTTTCCCAGGGGTGCTTGCAGCTAGACTGCAAACTTTATCATTCACTGTTACCTGTATTACTAAAATTAGAATTCATATATTTGCACCTCCACTCACCATATATGCTTATGTATGGCATTGTTATGCACATTTTCTTTGTGCAGCTTGTTGGAGATAAGTTTCAGGGTAGGAAAGTGCAGATGTTCTGTTGATTTGTGATGTGTGGGATTACTAGTATTATGTGAAAATGTTTCGATACTACTGTGGTTAAAAATATCAGCACAGTTGCAGTTTATGAGACATTAATAACCGATTTACATGGTGCTGAGAGGCGAACATTTAATGAAGGTTCACGCTAACTTAAAAAGTTGCCTTTGATTAACCTTGTGGGAATATGTGGAATAACAGTATTTCAATTGGATGAGTAAAGGTAAAGGTAAATTTCAGGCCACAAAGGCTGAGAGGGGGAGTAGACTTATAGCTCTAAACATGGTGCTAGACAGGGGTGGGTGGTCAATACTATGCCCTGGTTGCTTTACCCCAGGGACAGACCAGGTATATGTTGTATGGGAGGCAGGGTGGGCCCCAGTACCAATTTGGATGGGTGCAGAAAATGTTGCCTGCGCTGGGATTCAGTCCCCAGACCATCCAGCCTGTAGCTTGTCGCTGTACTGATTATGCTATCCTGGCCCAACCAATTAGACGAGTAGAAGAGAATAAACTGTCTGTAAACAAATAATTCAAGTGCTTATCAGTAATGAATATTGGTATATTTGGTACTTGGTCTCTAATATTTTGATGAAAAATAACATTATGAAAAATACTCTTAGGTAACTTGGTGTGACAATCCAAATTACAGATATTGTATTTGTCTACTCACTGAAGCTGATTACTTTTAACTGGAAATGCTGACATATGCACACCAGTGTTACGGCCAATAGGGGATGCACTTATTCTGGCATAAATTCTGTGGTAGCATTGGTCAAATTAGTAGACTGATGATACTGGTACTGTAGGCAGCAGAGCTTTGTTGTTAAAGCTGAATGACTCTTGAACAGGTGTCTGAGAAGAATGTATCAAAGAAATAAGCATGGTGGCAGAAACCTTACTTCATTGATATTTCAGGTCACATGTTGTGCAGCATTAATCTTTTCAAGACTTGTATTCATTTACTTTTGAAAACACCTCAAGAAATTAATTTTATTTGACAACAAGGAAATCAGTGGCATTTTTTATATGCTGCATAATCCCTGTTTTATTTCCCACAAAGGTGCTGATTATTTCATAATTTTATCATCTTTTTCTTTTCAAATAATATGTTTTGTGTAAACTCTACACAAAATTTAAATACCCATCCCAGCAGGATAAAGGTAAATCAAATGTGTAGTCAGAGAGTAAAGTTTTGGGATTAATGCTGTAAGAAAAGATATGCATGAAATAAGAAGAAAATTATTATATTTTCTTTCAAAATCTATTTTGACTGCAAGCAGTTTTTACATATCTTTCTAGAATTTGCATGTAACAGTCATTGAAGGTATCCAAGGGATCTGTGTGTCAGTTGGCTTTTATGTGGAGGTGATGTCCTCAAAGACCTGAAGTTGTCTTCATATGAGGTAGCTCTGACTTCAGGGAATAGAGAAAAGCTGACTGACTGACTGGCTGTTATCTATCATGTTGCGATATGCCAGTAAGCACTACACTGTTGTGGCAAAGTGAGACTGTGTGGAGCAGACTTTGTGCAGGTTTTCCTGTTTCTGAAGTCTTAATTTAAAATCTGACAAATCATTACAATGTTAACATTCAGTTGATACTCCTTCAATCTGAGGGTTATTTTATTGTCTTTAGCCACCAGTTCATGAACTTTCTTGACTGTTTCTTGATTTTGAGCAGTTAACAGCCTCTCATTCCTTGTCTCCTCTTTAAGGCCTTCTTCTCTAAGTTGTTGAAACCACTGGATGACATGATTGTGGTATACAGCTTTATTTTTATAAATTAGCATTAAACATTTTGTATGTTTTCGTGGCTGTTTTACTGTGTTTGAAACAAATTGGATGTTTGCTCATGTTGTTCGGTGACAACAAAGAACACAACTAATGCGAAATGCTGCTGCAGATGGAAAGATTGAGGTAGAACTTATTTTTACTAATCCCTGGCCATCGTAACATGAAGTAACACAGATTGGTCATAAATCGTTTTGTGTACCATTCCATACTTGCTTGTTAGCATCAATCCTGGAACTTTGTTGTTTGACTGTGTATGCCTACTTCAGAGGCTAATGTGAAGAAGGTGATAATAAGCCAACAGAGCAGCTGTTCATTATTTATTCCAGTGATGCCATGTCAGAGATTGTTTCATACAGAAGCCTCGGTACATTATTGTCAAAGTCGTAGTTTTAGCATGCGCTATCTTTTTCACTAGACCATTGAATGTCTCTGATGTAAGTTTTAATGCAGTAAAATAATGAACCCCAGAGTTTTCTGGCGTCGCAACTGTGTCCATTTGGTGGTAGTTTGTAAACTTTTTTTTTTTATTGTGGTGATAAGCAGTGTGGTGTTCTTGAAAATCCAACCCAAGTATGTCGTGTGTGTTTGTATTATAGAAAAGAGTTTGACATTGTGCCAGTGACAGTGAACCATAACAAGTCACCTGTGATTCATGTTGAACATTGCCTGGGGTTGGAGTCTTGGTGTGTCCGTCATGTTTACTGTTACACATACCACCGTCTCATGGATGCCCGGCAGCTGCGCACTCGCAGGGAAGGTTAGTCACTGCTGCCACATACTTATACTTTTTCTCAGGATCCTGCTGTCATTCTGTCTGGCAGGCTTGTGTGGAGTGTTTTTTTCAAAATGGCTGTTTCATTAGGTTTAAGGCTGTGCCACGGTTGAGGAGGTTAGTTGCTGATCCCCCCCCCCCCCCCCTGGTCTAGGTGTGTTTAATGGTGGACCAAGTGGCACTGGGACAGGTTTTACCTTGAGTACTTCAGTTTTCCCCTGTCATTAACATTCTACCAATGCACCATACTCATATTTCACCTATCTACCACTGATGTTTTATAGAAAACCTCTCCTTTTCTGCTATTTTTAAGATATTATTATTTTGTGATTATTGAACAGAAACTATTGACTTTGAGCTGCACTTTGTGTAGGAATTGCTTTGCAAGTTTAACTCCTCCCCATGCTGCAAGAATTGATAGGGATGATTTGATAAAAAGTGTTTTGTGGCAAGCGTTAAATGTACAGATGTTGCTGTGAAAAGACCAGGATTTGTGAAAGACATAGATTATTTTTGCAGCTGTGTAGTAAATTTTTTTTTTAAAAGTTAATTGTAGAACCGTATGTTGCAATTCAAAGTGTGCTGCCGTTTTCTAGATTGAATTCTATATTGAAATTTTAATTTTTTGGCTTTCTTCAGCTTCTGTAGTCACGTGTTTGATTACTTGTGGTGTTATAGAAACGGTAGTGTTCAGGAAGAAGAGGAATTTTTATTTCTTGCAGCAGGGTACACTGATTTATCAAACATCTAGTAGGAACCATCTCAAAATTCTAGGTGCCAGATGGGTTACATGAAACAAGTTCTGCATGGAGAACACACAAATTTTAGGCACCACTGTACAAAAATTAGTCACCCGGACAACCTGGCACCCGTAATTTATGTACACATCATGAACATTTTTAAGGGGATTGTATTGATGCTCACTGGAGTATTTGCCATTCCACTTAAGATCTGACAAAAATAAAATTGGTTGGAAGCAGATCATGTCTTTTTCCCATTGTACATTCTGAGAGACTGAATTTGTTAGGAGGCTCAGACTCAGAGGTACAACTCTGGGTGTCCTGAAAAGGTTACTGTTTTGTTGAATTCTGAATCCAGCATATGTATCAGGGTTATGAAGCTGTGGAATTTTACTTACTAATGGATTGGATGTTGTTGAATGGGTGGCACTTCCTCATTGTATTTAGGAGGGTCTGTGTTCAAATCTCATATGAGGCTGCTTATCCTGAGTAACATTTTTGATGAATTTTCTCACACCCTCCTGGTCACATCAAATTAGACTGTGACTGCATGTTCCTTGTACCCTCCTGGTGTATGGGCTGCCACATCAAATAAGACTGACTGCACTTTCTTTATCTTTGTAATATGTTACGTCCTTTAATGTGACCCCGTATGATCAGTGCTATTAAAGTTTTGTTATATAAACCAAGAACACTCTGTGATGTAGAGGTGATTTTCAATGCATCAGATTCTAGCAAGGTTGATAGTCCTGGCACAGATGATAAAGTAACATGCGTGCAGTACAGAAATTTAAGCCTGTGCCCTCGTACACAATATGTAAGGCCATTATAATTTATCCTTGTGTATTAATATGTGAGTATGAAGCTGAAAATTAACCGTGGGAATGGGGACTTGCCTCATGAATGCCACATTTTTGTATCTTGTGGTTATAGTATGGGCAGGATGTTTTGAAGTTTTTATAGAATTGTAAAATGTTGGGGGGGAGTTGTGGTGCATAAAAGACTGTGTATGACTTACACTCATTTTTCATTAAGTTGAATGTTCAGAGGAACATAGTTTTACGTTCTTAAAGTAGTTGTTTAATATTACATGGACTGCAGAAATTGTAGCTAACTTCAATGGGCAGAGCCCTTCTTGAGAACCTAATAGTCTTTCAGTTACAAAAAGAAATATTTGGCATTTTATGGAATGCAAGAGCTTGTAACTATATTCATGTTTGTGCCATTGTTCCTTATCAAGAACCAAATAAATTTGCTCCTCACCATTGCTTAAGCAAAGGGGCTTAGGAAAAATCAGAATCAGTCAGGGTGCAAGGGTCGCTGTGGTGCCTGTCCTGATGTATTTTACTTTACTCCTCACCCTTCCACTCCTATTCTGTAAAATCCGTTTTAACTTTTTAGAAAATGGTCTTTGCTATCCTGTTTTTCTGCTACATTTTGAGCACTATTCAGTTACGTTTTGGTTATTTGTGTAACAAGGTTAATGTTTGCTTGCTTCAGATCCTGCCTTGTTGGCACGTTTACTGTCGGGTGCTCTCTTGCTCAATCCTGACGTGACAACTTTCTGGAACATGCGCCGTGAGATGTTGCAATCCAGCAGACTGGACATGCCCAGGGAGCTGCACTTCACAGCAGTACTACTGTCTCGCAAGCCAAAATGTGCTGATGCATTTGCTCACCGCAAGTGGGTGGTCAGAAGATTATTGCTAGGTGCATAGCACTGTTACTCTTATTTTTACTTTATTGTGCCACGCGATTCTCTTGCCCACTTTGGTCTCTCTAAGTTGAGGTCTTTAAAGATGCAGATTAATTTACAGTACTGCAACACAGCATTACCCTTGAGTCTCAGTTGTTTGTAGGACTGTAATAACTGATAAGGCAAATACTATGTTTATTAAGCATTATGTAGTCAAATATAATCGAAATGAATAAGTGACTGAGTAGAAGGCGCACAGTCACTCTCAAAGCTGCCCAAAGTTCTATATTTTCCATGTTAACTTCTTACACAAAATGTATTAATATCATGTGACTTAAGTTGTTGTCAGAGAATTATTCCTTACATGCCTTAAGACAGTCATATTGATTGTAGGCTGATGTTATGTGTTGTAAAAGTTTTATATTGTCACCAGATGGCCTTTTCCTTTCACTCACGAATAATCAGGTTTATTCGTCTTCCTTTCCCGTCCCCCCCATGCTGTTACAATTAATGCTACTCGCTTGTCTCTTATTCTCCCGCATGTCTCTCAACCACCAAAAATCCACCTCACCACACTGAATCACACACGCACACTGACTGGTCTTTGTTATCCAGTCACACTAGCACACTGCTCGCATTCCCACACGACTCCTCTGCCCATTCTTTTTTTTTAGTCCTGTCTCACTTCGTAGCACGAGCATTCTGAAGGCAGGACATCACGATCCTGGCGGGAAGCCATGCTGCCAGGAGCAGCAGCGTCATGTTACAATATTAAAGGTAGAGGGGTGGAAATTGATTTTGTTCAAATGTGAAGATGGGTGTATGTGTAGCCTTCATTTGATATTTTACCCACCCTAAGGATAGTTAAGTAATCCCCATCAGTTTTATGGTAAGCCTAGGCAGGTAATATCTGTACAGCTGGAAGTTCTTGTTATGTGTAATTATGATGGTGTTTAGAAGATGATGTTTTGTTGTGCAGCTGGTGCAGATAAGGATGAGCTACTAGAAGAGGAGCTGCGAGTGTCCCAGTATGCAGCTGATCATTATCCCAACAACTACCATGCATGGAGTCACAGAATGTGGTGTCTGACCCATATTGCCCCATTGGCTATTAACTGTCTGCTCAAAGAGTGGGCTGCATCTGAAGCATGGGTGTCAACTCATGTGTCAGATTACAGTGGGATGCAGTACCGACAGTTTCTGCTGGACTCTTTGCTGGACTTCAGACATTCAGTTAGTGATGATATTGTAGACACAGCAAGACGTTCAATACAGAAGCTTCTATCCTGCAGCCAGAGTGCAGACAGTATTGGTACTATGCAGTCTGCTCTAATTGAATCTTTAGGACTGGTTGCATCTGAACTTCTCTTGAATACAGATCTTATCCTGAGGTTTGCAGGGCATGAGGCATTGTGGTGCCATCGCAGGTATTTACTGATGACATTCAAAAAGTTCATTTCTTGTAGGAGGGTAGACATAAATGGGATTGGGGGCTGTAGATACAGTAAAGTGCTTGTAACAAGGAACAGATGTGCTGAGAAGCCTAGTGAAGGACTGTCTCTCCCACAGAAGGGCAAGTCTAATAGTCACATGACTGTTGATGGTATTCCATTAGAAAAAGACCAGAAGCTTAGTTCTGAGGAGCTTAGTGCTTTGGACAGAGATTTATGTCACCTGCAAGGAGCCATGATATGGAATGAAGTAAAACTCATCAGCAGCTGTCGGCCAGATGAGTTACACCAGCAGCGACTCGCCAGACAGCACCAGAGATGGATGTTACATGTTCTAAAACTGGACATACCAGCAGTTACTTGTCTCACTGAATGAAAATGTTTACATGGTTATGTGGTTCAGAAAGCCAACCACTGTATCAAACTCTCATTCTTGTTTAAAGCTTTGGATGGACAGCATTTTTAAAATTGAATTTTAGTTCACAGAATTGAAATTTGCTCTTTCTTGTCCGTGAACTATAATGATACCTCATTATCACAGTATTGCTTGATTTATTGAATCTGTGGTAATTTTATAAAGCTTCTTCAGATACAATGATTATTTATGTTGATTGGTAGAATGATTTTGTGGATAATGGATGGAAGAGGGTGGGGTCACAGATATTTTGAGGTATTCCCCTAGCCTCGGTTGGAGGGTTTGAGGAAAATTACAGACAACCTTGGACAGAATAGCCAGTCTGCAGATCGGGAACCTCTTGTATATGAGACAGGAGTGCTAACCATTTGACTGCTGCAGTTGTTTAGTAGTAGTAACATTTAATTTGTAGGTTCAATGTGAAAAGCATTGCTGTCTGTATGCTAGTAACTGGTTCTTTTTGACAGTATGTTTTGATGTAGTATTTCATAATTTCATCTGTCAAGGACTGCCATAAAAGTGGAAAGATATATTGCTTGTTGAACACAGTGTATTTCAGAAATACATGCATGGTGATGTTTCATAATTGTGGTCCTTGATATTTTGTGTTGTCAGTCTATGGACAAGGTGCATACATTGTTCTGTTCCATTTAAACTGTTCATTTGCTAGATCCATTCTCTTAGTGGTCTTCCAATATTTCTCATCACTTGTAGTTTGTAATTTAAAATGTTCTTGGGATATATGGTAATAATCCTTAATTTTTCCTTTATTTTAAATATACCTATAATTTTTATATTTTGTAAAATTACTTGTTTTTCACTCCAAGCAGCTTCATATATCATGTGTTAGCAGTTTTAATCTTCACACATTACATGTTAGCAGTTCTAGTCTTTGTCGTATTACTTCCTGTGATTATTTTCCATACTTTTGATTTAATAATGCCTCTACAAGTATCAACTGTACTGGAAGGCATTTAAAATTTGGGAACTGAAAGATGTGTTATGTACTAAATGTCATTAGGTTATTCAAATTAAGGAAGGTAAGATGGGAGTGGCATGTAGCATGTATGGGACAAAATAGAAATGTATACACAGTTATGGTCAGAAAACCTGAAGGAGATTGACTGCTTGGAAGATCTAGGCATGGGAGGGACAATAGTAATGGCATTCCTCCCAAGTTATGTGAGCCCTGTGTTACATAAGCTGAACATTACATAGTTTTTCTGTAAACTGCATATAAAATAATTCAAGATGTATAAATATTGTGTTACTTTTTGACTGTAGACTGCTGTTATTTGGGATATTTTTAAATAGTAACATATGCCTGAACCGAAAGTTGCATCACACAAACTAAAAGACTCTTTTTTTTTTATTGCCGTATTTACTGTACTCACTATTATTTTTAAGGTTTTAACACAATTTTTGCTTGGCACCTCAGTAAACAGTTGTAGAATCAATACTACATGCATGCATATACAGTAAAACCTGCCTAAAACGGAACATGATCGTTCTGGTATTTTTTTCCAGTTTTCACAGGTTTCCGTTTTACAAAGGATTGTGTTTTAATAAAACAAAGTATGTACAAAAAATATGATCGCTTAGGATTACAATGAAGGAATAATTTAAAATAAAAGTCTGTAAATAAAAAAATAGGTTCATATGTATTTTTTACTGTATT
>Ga0123357_10002106_pt1 | contig 21900 bp, 15 predicted proteins | sample TergutEmb28metaG_FD_89873 | JGI IMG/M metagenome (GOLD analysis project Ga0123357, IMG submission 89873) | Embiratermes neotenicus P4 segment gut microbial communities from Petit-Saut dam, French Guiana - Emb289 P4 | ecosystem: Host-associated > Arthropoda: Insects > Digestive system > Gut ... | reverse complement strand
TGAGGCTGAGTGGACCCCGTTCCAGACCCACTACTACTCAGAAAATCTGGTAGCGCCGGGGATCGAACCCGGGACCTCTGTATCTGTAGCCAGAAACTCTGACCACTAGACCACGGTACACAAACATCTGTAAATTCATAATCAGTAAGAATGTCAACACAAACCATTATAAATAATTAGATGGGAGACAAGTCCTTATTAAGCGTGTTTTTCGGCGAAATTTATTTCACTTTGAAAAGGCTAAAGCGTAAATGGCAGAGACGAAAGCGCGGGTTTAGTCCTGCACTAATTGAAATAACTGGGTTGATAAGGCTTGTGCCTAACCCATGAACTGTGGTTTTTCGATGTGCAGAAGTAAAGCTTTACTGAACTTAATCATAGGATACTGCCGATTATTCTGATGAGTGCCGTTTCTCTTCACAGGTAAGTTGCGTAGGGAATTTATCAAGTCGCGATATGTAACTGTCGTTTTATGTTCAGTGTAGAATACACAAAAGCATTAGTTTTTCATGTCTGAAACTTATAATAAGAATCTCGTTACCATTTTATACGAGAGTAAAGAGGCGGTAAGACAGGTGGTGGGGAGAGGAGGTGGTTTATTTCCTATTTGAGGAGAGGGAACCATCTTGTGTGGTCCTCCCAACATGCCCTAGGGACAGGCTGTGTATTTTGATGGTGGATCAGCAACCAGCCTTCTATGTAGTCCTAGTTATAACTTCATTTGATCGTGTTTGGTCGTCACAGCGAGATCTCATTAGTAGTCTGCTGGAATCGTGATGAACAGCCCCTCCCTCCGGTCTACGCCCCCATTGAAGTTTCCTCTTCAAACTGCTCAGTGTCTGTCTGTTACTGTTAGCGTAGCAATTAGAGCTATGCCAGATCACAACAGATACAAGCAATACATCCGTCCGCTCTTGTCTCTGGCGAATTTGTGAGAACAGTCTGCGATATATGACGTCACGGTTATATGACGTCAAACCTCCTTGTTGGTCACTAATTACGTACTTGGAGCTGAGCCGTTCTTGACAAGGTAATATTTCCGTACCTAATCAAGGAATTCCCCGCATTCTATGGAACAAGGATGTTCATTACCGCAGGTAAACTCCCACCTCTCCCTGTCCTAAACCGCATCCATCCTATCCACGCCCCTTTCCCGTTTCTTAAACAGTCATTTTAATATTATACTTCCATTTACGTCTAGGTCTTCTGTATGCTCTTTTACTCCTCGGGTTTCTCCACGAAAACTCTGTATGCATTTCTCTTCTCCCCTATAATAGCCGGATAAACAAGTAGACGTGAGAAGGTCGTAACACGACAGGAGAAGCCGACTGCTTCTCAAATTATTATCTCTTTTTTCAATTCATAACATCGCCAATTACTTTAGGAAAGAAGGTAAAAATCTTTCCAGAGTGTAGTGTAACCACCTCGTTAATCGGTGTGTGTGTGTGTGTGTGTGCGTGCGCGTTTCTGTAGGTGTGCGCATGTGTGTGCGTGCATATGAGCATGCGCGCGCGTGTATCTCCCTGATATGCGCTGGCGCCCTGTTCAAAGAAATACATGATGCAAAACTGACATATGGTTTTGGAACATTTTTTGACGCATTGTTTTGAGTTATTTAACCAGGCTTATTCGCGGGCATAGTACCGTAACATTAATATCACGAATAAGATCAAAATTAGGAAGGGTATAGGTCAAAAATAAAATTCCCCCTAATGACTGCAGTGGGTGCTCGAAGTAGACCACAGCTTCCCAGAACAAATGCGATCCCATCATCAAGTTTCTGAAATGAGATTGTTTTCAAAAACATGTTTGTCCACCTTGGCAAGAAATGAATTTTCCGGGGGACAAAATCCAGAATGCACCATTAGTCCTGAACACGACCACTACAGCGGAAAATCGGTACTGGCACTGAACGTTGACTCTTGCTTTTCCTCTTACATCTATTTATGACTGGGAACTGTGCGGTCAGCACCCAGTTATTGTCAAAGTTATGACTTCGTTTTTTTTTTTTCTACAATTAGCCCCTCAATCAGAACTCTGATTATGAAGACACAGTCAGTCCCTAAAACTATGGTCTACCTTAACCCTTTGGCCCTGGAGCTTGACATTTACAGTTTAGCACACCATTTATGTAAAATGTGAATATTTTATTAACCAAGAAGGGTAACATTAGGAAATACACGACATTTTGTGGAGGAATAAACGAAGAAGGTGAGAGAGAGTCTAAAAAAATAATGAAATTAATTTGTTGACTAAATATATAAAAAGAGTACTCTGGGGAGTAGCGGTACGTCTGTCCTATACTATATAGGATGCATGGTACCTAAAGGTTAATGATATGACACGGATATTTTCCTGATGTGCTTATAATGGACTCAGTCGCTGTGAGAGCTTCTGGAATCTTACCACGAAAACTAACGTTTTAAGAAAGGAACTACTGTGTTTTGAGCTATTACATAGCTAGTAGTGGCAAGTCCTTGCCGACGTTTCATGACAACCTACCGGTCTGATCTTAAAGGGTCATGAATCTTGAATTATTGACCCTTGAATAAGAGACCAATAAGTTGTTCCGAAACGTCGGTAAGGATTTGTCACTACTCGCTGCATAACAGCCCAGAAGAACACGGTTTTCATCTACTCCGCGGCTGGAGCCTGAAATCAAGCCTACACGTTTTAACTCCTTATCCCATAATTTTTCTGTAGGCTCAAAGGTAAGCCACGAACACTTATTAGGATGTATGAAACTTCGAGATGAGGCTAGTGTCTGATACTGCCCAAATATAAAAAAAAAATGGTGTTGACTGCTGTCACGCGAAATGACATAAATGTGAGGGAAAGTTATTTACTTTAAGAATAGGTTAAACAGGTACAAACATCAATACAATAGGATAAACATTGAAAACATACAATATTTAACGTGTATAGTAGGACAGAAGGCTTCAAAAGCCGAATTCACAAACATATGTTTAACTTCAAAGAAGGACAGGCAGTTTCAAGCGTCATATTTGGAAAGACGTTTTACTTCAAAAGAACAGGACATCCAGTTGCATGCTTCACATTCGCGAATACGTTTTTAACATCCAGAAACATCAAGTTTATATTCAAGAACAGAAGATATTGATCAAAACGTCACATTCTGAAGTATATGATTAATTTAAAGTGCAGGCTTAACTGGTTTTGACTTCAGTTTTAGAACCATATGTTTATATTCAAGAACACCGTAAAGAGATTTAGACATCACATTGGTCGACCGATTTCTCCTTCATCCGGTCGGTAACATCTTCGTAATGATAATCTTCGGGACGACATGTGGCAAGGGAGGGGTCACGATATGTAGATACATCATGTAGGTCTGAGGTCTGTGAGCCGATTAGTAATTACTGTTGACGGCTGGAGGGCACTGCGTTTAGCAGATACTGACTTGGTGGTCACTGCGTAACCGCGGCCACTTCTGTCTTACTGCTGCGAGGAGAGACTGCCAGCCGCAGGGTGACAAATGAAGCGTGAAACACGCTGCCTTCCGAAATGCTTCATTTCATGTCTTCTAATAAAAGTAAAAAAGAAGTTACGAAACAGATTGAATCTTGGATTGTGGTTTAAAAAAATACTGACACACTGACGGGGGAATTAAAATGTTGAAAAGTATGTCTGTGTTAGTGACAGTGATGATGGTGACGGTATTTTATCTGCTATCGATTGATTGTACGACGCCTTCAGAATCTAATTGCATAGTCCTGTATTTACCTGAGTACAATTCACATATCTATCAAGTGGAGGGGCCAGGTTACAGGCTGATCGAGAGGAAAATCGTGGTTCGAAGCAGGAATAAGTTTTCTGACTTTGGCATTTTTTCCAGGCCGTCGCAAGGACCAGTCCAACGTCATGTATAAGAAATTACAGGTGGTGGGGGGAATGACAAGGACCTGAACTGACCATCCAATTCCAAAACTTCTTTTACGTAGGCCTATGGATATTCACACACATATGATTACCAAAAAGAAAAAAATAACAGACTTACATCTCAGTTACTTTACAGAATAACTAACGACATCACGATACATTCGAACACATGTAATATATTACACGTTATAAACATTTTAGCACGTAATTTATTTAACAAATTTATTTTAGCTTAATGTCTGCACATTCCTTATTTCATAATCCGTACCTACTTTTTCATTTGGTAACCACCTTCCTGAAGATGGCCGTTGTAAGCCGAAAAATATGGGAGGAGTGTCATGCGTTTATAAAAAATTGTCTTGTTATAGCTGTGCAGTTGTTGGAATAAATATTTTGAACTCCTCGGAACATGGTAAAGCAGTCCCATTACAGGCCTGGACAGACCCAGAGGTTTCCAGGAATTTAAAGCTCCCAGATTTCGTGACAACGGCACAGGATGGTGGTAGTTTGTCAGCCTTACTCACCGGCCGTCTTTACCCCCAGGAAATTCTCCTGGTACTCATTTCTATTAGAGGCTGAGTCGACCCCAGGGTCATGGTGCGATAGGAAGGATTTTATCCACTGACATCAACTGGGATCGAACCAGCGACCTACCGATTTGTAGCACAGCACCGTAACCACTGTGCCACTGCAGTCGGAACATGGATAATGTTAAATTATCTCTAAATACTTCGTTTCCTTTCCATACTCTGCGTATTCATTCATTCTTGGATGTATTAATTCTCAGTTTGTGTCGAAATATTTTGCTCTCTTCATTTAAACCCCTGTGTCTTGAGTAAAGAGAGACCAACTTGATGTCACTTCCTTTATTATTTCTTTATGTAATGCTCAATATGTTTCGGATGTTAATACATCCATCCTCAGGAGTTTGCAACTTATGTGTTGAGTTATTTCATGGGTTGTATTGATCCGGTTAGATGTGTGTTGGAGTTACGTTGTGGTATGGCTGTGATGGTGTGGTATCCGTATGTATATCCATAAGGATACCACACCACCCCAGCCATACCACAATGTAACTACAACACACATCGACCCAGATCAATGTAACCCACGAAATAACTCAACACATAAGTCGCAAGCTCCTGAGGATGGATGTATTAACATTCGAAACATGTTGACCATTATATAAAGAAATAATAAAGCAAGTGACATTAAGTTGGTCTCTCTTTACTCAACTATCAATATGATGTACGGTCCAATAAACATAAGATTCCCTGTGTCTTCTTTAAATTTTTCTAGTCGTGTATTGTATTTAAAAATATCTGATGCCTAATAAGCGCCACTGACTTAAAGATTTCTAACAGCGCCCCTGGTCTAATTGTATCAACATAATTCTTATCAGTAAAATAGTATTCACAAGGACACAACACAATGGCACATGTTTTGAGAAAGCAAATATCTCGACCGCGGCCTGTAGCCTGAATTCCCTGCAGTACTTATATCATGAAAAACATCTTAGCCACATTCTTTTACGTAAGTTGAGCACAGTACTACTACTGCAATAAGCATTGTGATTTACTTCAGGTGACGTGGAATTCAAAATTCTGAAGCATTTTCCACAAGTTCACAGACGGCGATTTAGCATACTACCAATATTCAAATAAAAATAGCTGTCATATTCTTTTCCTCCAAGTAACTTTTTTTTTGTTGTATCAAGTTTCATAAATTTGGAACTTTGAATTTGAGTGTTCTGATTCTTTGTACGTCTTCTGTATCAAAAATGTTACGAAGATAATTATAAAATTGAAAATTTTCCTAAGGAAATAGCGTGTCAATTTTTGGTCTTTGTTAATCCGGCTCAAAACAGGGTTCATTTGTGGGCTGTTGTAAACGTTTTAGTGAACTTCTGAGATCCATATAATTAGGGGAATGTACTGAGCAGATAAACAAATTTGAGCCTCTCGTAATGACGTTAGACCTATCCTAGGTTTTTGACGTCGCTATTTGATAAATTCCAATTTGACTGCTTCTTGCATTCAGTCACATTTCAACCGTGTGAATACAGAGGCTGTTTCGAACTACAGGATGCAAATTTTAATATGCCTGAGGAAAATGTTAAATATTAAAGTATCGTTAAGTTGTATGTTTTGTGCAATTTAGGGGCGCAATATTCATTTTCTGGAACGTAGACAGCGTGTGATACATTGGCTTTAAATACATCACATTATATAAAATGTAGACAGTCTTGCCTCACCAAGTACATCCAAGTTAGGCGGAGCAGACAGAACACAAACCTAGCTAGATCGCTTTAAAGAACAAACGTTCAGACCTGGACAACCTTCACAATATGAGTTTTTGATGGTGTATTTTATTGCTGGCTACGTATCGTTTAAAGGCTCGTTATGAACACAACAACCTGCGTCCGGATTTATGAACCGTGAAGTAATCAGCCATACAGCTTATATAAGAATTGTTGCTCTTTAACTCTTTAGAGCGCAGGGGTTTCTGTATACACACCACCTGATTGAACATATAAACTCCCTGCATTTTTCCTATAGATTGTATTTATATCTTGATGTATGACATCAGGAATAAACAGCGATTTTTTCTCCAAACAACATGATATGACTTTCCATTTTAATGCAATATCTGAGTGTACAATTAGAACTAAAGGTAAATTTTGTCCCAGAACAGGACACGAATGCCCAGAGGGGGAGTCGATATAAAGTTCTACTCTTTCTTTAACCTCTGCGATAAATGGTGGGTGGTCAACGCTACGCCCCGGCCACTTTATCCCCAGAAAAGACCCGGTACCCATTGTATAGGAGGCTGGGTGGGCCCCAGTGCCGGTCTGAAATGATGCGGAAAATCTCGCCCCCACCGGGATACGATCTCCGTACCGTCCAGCCCGTAGCGAGTCTCTATGCCGACTGAGCTATCCTGGTCCACGAAATTGAAGTAAAAAAGGGTATATTGACCCTTTGAACGTTGAATTAAATCCGATCTGCCATTTGCTAGCATTAGTAGGAACTCACCCTATTCTCCATGTTAGCAGGATAAGGGTTAAATATTTGTGAAACGAAATTCTTCTTTCAGAGGTGTAAAGAATCCTACTATTGCTAGTTGCAGAGGTGGAAGCACTGTTTTCTTAAAATTACCGTCAGCCACTTTCAGTAAATGATGTATTCATTCAGTTTAGCATGAATCTTCTTCTGTGTTCTTTTGTATTGCGCTGCAAGCCAGTGCGCTCAATGGCCGTAGGTTTTCATGTTAATGGATATTGGTGTGCAGATATCTGTTAAGACTCTTTGACGGTAGAATGGCACGTCACAAGGTCTCCATCTACAACAGAAAACACAAAGAGAGAAAGGGCAAACATTCGTTAATGCAATGTGGATTAAGAGACCAACTAGATGTCACTTAGTATTATATTTAATTCTCCTTTATAGGTTGCTCAACATGTTTCGGGCCACCTTGTGCTAAGTGCTTCCCAATGGACACACAACCAGCCAACCAGATCTGACTGCCTACACAGCCACGGCTCTGCAAAACACCTGAAAAATAGCACTAAGTCTTCAGCTGCTGAAGATGGGCACAAGGTGGCCCGAAACATGTTGAGCAACTTATAAAGGAGAAATAAATATAATACTAAGTGACATCTAGTTGGTCTCTTAATCCACATTGAACTACGATGCACGGTCAACCATACATCAAAATTATTCGTTAATGCGTCAAGTGGGGTTCCATCCAAAGATCCGAATTTCCGGGCGGTAAATGCAGCACGTGATTCAGAACAAGAGACCACTGTGACTGGACATTTTGTTGCAAGTATCATACTAAGTTGTGTTTCAGGACGTGGCCTTAACAACTTCGGCTCAGAATATAGAAAATTGGCCTACTTTTTGTGTCATCCACTGAATTATATTACCAAATCCCGGGTTTCAATTTCGGCGAGCAGATTTTCAATTAGGGTTTTCATAAATTACCTCCAGACAAATACCCGTATATCTAATGTTTATTGGACCGTGCGTCATCTTGATAGTTGAATAAAGAGAGAACAACTTGATGCCACTTGCTTTATTATTTCATTATTTAATGCTCAACATGTTTCGGATGTTAATACATCCATCCTCAGGGGCTTGCGACTTATTTGTTGAGTCATTTCATGGATTGTATTATTCTGGTTCGATGTGTTTTGGTGTTACGTTGTGGTTTGGCTGGGGTGGTGTGGTATCCGTATGCGGGTTGAGGCACTACTCTAGTGATGCCACACCACCCCAGCCAAACCACAACGTAACACCAACACACATCGAACCAGAACAATACAACCCATGAAATAACTCAACAAATAAGTCGCAAGCTCCTGAGGATGGATGTATTAACAGCCGAAACGTGTTGAGCATTAAATAATGAATAGTAAAGCAAGTGACATCAAGTTGGTCTCTCTTTATTCAAATACCAGTATAATTCCTTAAAATATCTCACTACCACTTTCCTCCACACTCCTTCAAATTCAGTCACGTCACAGTTCGACGTGCTGAAATGTGCGTGTGAGAGTAGGTGTGAACGTATAACCCAAGAAATACTGCCAGATTTTACATTGTAGTTATGTTGAATGAAATTGACCGGTTTGGGGGGAGTTCCAAAAAGAAGTTCTACGAATATGGTTATGTATCTACGAATTACATAAAAGCCAAAAATATATATATAAAACCACTTTTCAAGCACCATGTAGTTAGTTACTAAAGATACAGGATTATTGAATGGCACGAAGCTAAAACTCTGGTCGGTCCCTCACATTGCTTGGATTCTATGTCATTCGATGCTGTTGTCTTAAGAGATTTTAGAGTACGGAAATATTTCGGCTTGAAATAAAGCCCTTTTTTAAGTCCGGATTATCGCGAAATATGATAGTCTGTCATATCAATTTGACTGTTGTTTCTCGATAAATGATTTCATTAATAACTGGTATATATTTCACGTTGAAAGCGATGAAAGCAGCCCTCGGTTGAACAAGTGTTAGAAGAAGCTAATCTCACTTTAAAAGAGACCGTGTGAGGATTCAGGCGAGGAGGATATGCGTGTGACACATCCTCTGTGACAGTAATTTATGGGAGGGATATTGACTGTGTCCAGCTGCTTTTTCAGCGTGTTGAATTTACCGGACAAGCCACTTTGGAACCTTCCTGTTCTCGAAACTTGTGTCCCACTAATCACGTCACTTTACACAGACACTCTACTTCCGTTCTTCTTCACGCCAAATCTCACCCCTCCTTCAAAAGTTTCAAAAAGCTGAAATCCACGACTTCATTGTAACTGTTAAAACACTAATATTTTATAAATTGTACAAAATTGCGAAATTCTTGGAATGGACATATTTGTTCAGAAATATCTAATGTCCGGTCTTCTAATTTTAAATTACACTTATAATGCCTTGGCTATGAGTTCAAGGACCGACGTTTCGGATTCCTGCACGAACAAAAATTTTTACTTTTTTAAAAAATCATGCAAACCGGCTCTTGATTCAAAGGTCTGGTCCTTGAAGTTGACCTCTCACCTCCTTCTAATGTTGGGATTAAAAATGCCTGTACCTGTCTACTCCAGCGCTTCTCAAGCTGTGTGTCACGACACACTGATAAATCGCGAGCAGCTGCTAGGTGCGTCACGAGAAAATTGACGGTCCACAAAGGGAGTCAGTAGCAAAATATTGAAATTAACATGGCGCTGTCGATCACTGAACGCCGTAATTGGTTCTTTTCAGTGTTTCGGCAGAAGACACACTGTGGACTGTCTTCAACGTCTAGTTCGGTAGTGATTCAGTCATTCATAGGAAGGCGATAGACCACAACTGCGGCCACAGGGCACTAGTTACGAATTATTCAGTCCTTGTGAAATTTGACTATATGGCTACTTCCGTTTGCTTTTAAATTTAGTAATAGATTAATTTTGAATAACGAAGGGTGATGAAGGTTTGCATAGTGTATCAATATCTACACCGCATATGAGCGAAAGTGATGCCATGATCATAGTTGTTAGTGACATCACAAGAGTCAAGTTTACCAAAAGTAAGGGAGCCAAAGTGCCTTACCATAAATACCAGAGAAGATTATATAAATTTTCGGGTTTCTTAGACTGGCTAGGAAGAAATACCAGACCACTATGTCTTGTGTATGGCTTTACTTTTTTAAGTCAATCATGGTTCCCAAAAAGCTGAAGAACATTCCCAAGAATAAAAAACGGCATTCCCATGAAAGTATGTCACTATGTGAGAGTTTTTAATAACATAATGGGTCATTTAGGTTTATGTATTGTGATTTAAGTAAAATATGAGCATTCCCATGTATGTCGCAGCAGTGGATCAAGAGCCACTGTTCTATTCCCATACGCGCATTGACGAGTTTTCGCCACATGAAAGATTTTCCGACCCCAAATGAATAGGATACTGACTGGGCCCGAGAAATTGTCTGGGTGAACTGAAGGACATAAAAGCCTCTTGCCTCTATCGGGAATCGAACCCCAATTTTTTGGTCTTCCAGCCCGCAGTCCAGTCGTTATACAAACTGCAATGATCCATCTGCTTATTTTAATCTGTAGTGTTAGATCGGAATTCCCTCGGGTTTAAGTATCGCTCCATAAACAAGTACGGAGGAATGAGGTAGGGCCCTTTTCTTCTTCTGTGGCTCCACTACCTAAGGAGGAGAAGCGCCTCCCTATTTGTATTCCTCCATCCATTTCTATTCTGCCCTATTCTCCATTTAACGTTTTCCATCATGTCTGTACAAATTTCTGGCTTTCTCTATCCCAATGCTGGCACCGTGATTCCTTTTCCATTGCCTTTGCGTTGCTTCTTATTGTCCGGCCTTTCATCTAAGGTACGCAACCCCGTTTCAAAAACTACACTGTTGTACGAGGCAAGATATCTGGCGTTGTGCTCAACCCTCCTCTTTTTCCTGGGTTTGGAACCAGCTGGGAATGAACATCTCACACATAGACGAAGTTGAGGTAAAACTCTACGCGTTCTTAATATGGACACCAGATGGAGGTGGGTGGTCTGTTTCACTTTGCAGTTCCTTCTTTTCAGGAGCGAGCCCACAGGTAAAAATTGAATTGGAAGATGTGTGATACCTCTGCCCAATATAAGGACGGGAGTGGAATAATTTACTCTCGGAGACAGAACCTCTGTCTTTCAGCCTCGTAGCTTGACAGATTTCACTGACTGAGGTGTGTTTCCTTATTCTTATCACGCCCTCCTATGTTGCTTCATAAGCTTATACTCTGAAACACAGACGTATGTTGCCACTTAAAATCATCCTAAACTTATCTTTCCGCGCCTCTGCATCGCCCTTCTACGCGGTAACCCACCAACAAGACCGCTACAAGGGAGGAAGAGGTGTCAAAGGGCGCCTTCCCATCGCATGGAAGAGAGTGAGCAGAACAGCTGAAAGATATCTGGATCCCTCTTAGCCTGTCTGTGACTTTCGGCATCATGTGCATTTCGTCACCGAAGGAGACGTTACACGTCGTTGATTTAGTGTCACAAGTTTTGCGTCTGATGAATGAAATGTCGCTTGCTACTCTGGAGTGCGTCCTGCCCATAGATTAGTTCTTCTGCACACCATATTCTTCTACCCCGAAAATGAAGACACGTGGGTCTTCCAAAACGGAAGTCAGTCTCTATCAGTTTCCATGGCCTTACGTATATATATATATATATATATATATATATGTATATAATCTTAAACCCAAGATCATATTTGTAACGTATTGCTACATCTACGATAAATATTTTTGTCTTATTTGTGAGTGAAAATATAGACCTACTGTCATGCCGCATGTTTACAGACTCATGTCCTCTTTACCAATACGAATTAGAATGTAACAACATTGATAAGTGAAACATAGTGCAGACTTTTGTCAACTTGTCCCGCAGTTTGATATCTTATGCGAATGGAAACGACTGTTGGAAGAGTTACACCACTCAATTGAAACTTGCCTGTTTCACGAAGCCACTGGGGTGACAAGTGACACGTTGACTGGTGAGGGAGCGACAAGCTACGAGTAACACTAAATCCTGTTTAACGGAATCTTTTGCTAGACTTGTCACCATTCGCCTTCTCGACGACTAGTGTGACAAGTTGGGTAATGTAAGGAAAGACGGGTAAAATGGCGACTGCAGACAAACTCGCTGTACTGCAGAATGTAAAATAGGAGAAATGTGTTCTTTTCAGGTCGTTTTCAAATGATCTCACAAAACAAAAGAAATGTGAGAATTTGTGAGAGCTTGCCGAATCACTAGGATTGGCCGTGACGATGTTTCGCGACACCCAGTGGTCAAACTAACGAAAGAGGACATTGGTAAGAAATGTAATGTATCGGTAGGTGTGAACCGCGAAATATTTATTTAAGCGGTAGGTTCTAGTGGACAGTGGTATAGCCAGGTACCCACCAAAGTCAGTCCACTCAATTTTGTAATTTGTTAACAGTCTGTTTATGCTGCTCACTGTCACAAGGCTTAGGAATATCGGCCTCCTTTCTTTTCTAGAATATTCTGGATTGATCAATAAATCACATTTCCTTGTTCCTTCCAATCTTTATAACTTCACTTGTAACTCAATATTTCCTTATCCCTCCTCTCTTTTTTTTATTTCACACAATAAATTCATAATCATGTTTTAGAAGAGGCACAGCGGTCACTATTCATCAGTACTGATCCACGTAAGTGCAGAAAACTTGTGTAGCATACCGGTCATAGATGTGAATGTGCGAAACTTAGTTTAGTAATTATATTTCAAGCGAAAAGAGACAATACACAAGTTTCAGGAACAGGTGGAGGTAAGGAGGCTATGTACAACGCAAATGACCTCCTCAACCTAGACATCTTTGGAAAGAATAATCCTTCTGTAGAAAGTTCGGACGGTGACTCCTGTTTTTAAGCTGACGAAACATCTGAAGATCAGCAACAGGCATCTATATTGCCGACTGATACACCCCTACCATTTTCTATAAGAGATGAAAAAAAGGAATATACTGTATACATCGCCATTAAACACACCATGCGTGTCGCCCACAGAATGATATTGTCCTCTTGTACCCAGCAAATGCAGTGCTATCTATAGCAATTGCTTCTCACTGAGAACGCGAATTCATTTGGTTTTCCGGTGATAACAGTCCAACCATGCTGACAACTTCTTCCATCTCCACTGAAGTTAGACGGAACCTGTCGGTATGTTCATAACTCCCCTCTGTCTCACTATAATTCACTCTGCTTCTGAAAGTCTTTGTCCCCAGTACGAAACAAGTTCAAGCTCGTTTTCCTAGTCACTGGGCCTAATACTGACTTAATTTTAACCTAAACACATTGTCTCACACTACCCTTCTGCATCACACAGTCATCTGACCCTGACCAGTTTGACCTACTCGCTGCCTCGGTCAAAAGACGCTGTACAATGGCAAGAGCCTGAGAAAAAAAAAAGTCTTGGTGAAACAAACACTTGTTGCAGTTTACTTGTCGCTTGTCATTCTGTGAAACAGACAGCAGTCATTACTGTCATTCTAACTAGTATATTCACCTGTAATGACGGGACATGTCGTTTCGTGAAACAGGCCCCTGTAGTCGGTATAGCGATTCACTATGGGCTGGATGGTCCGGGGATTGACGAGGTTTTCCACACCAGTCAAGACAGGGCCTGGTGCCCACCCGACCTTGTGTACAAAAGAGTACCGGCTCTCTTTCCCGTGGGTTAGTGACTGGGACTTGACGTTGTTCACCCATCCCGACCTAGCGCCTAGGTCAAAAAAGAGTAGAGCCATACTTCTACTCCCCCTCTGGACCTTCAAGGTCTGTTGTAGCTCGAACTTTACCGTTTCTACCCATAAAACGAATATTACGGATTATAGTCTTATGCGATATGCTCCTCAGATGCAGGTGGATTGTTACCAACTTTTCGGGGACCCTTCTAGTTTCATCTTTAGAGTACAATAAGATGCAAGCAGGACCTTTCTCCGAAACTTTGGTCTTGAGACACCAACTTCGCGTCGTTACATCAAGGTCAACAGTCATCTTCGTCGCCACCGTGAGAAGCTCAGATCTTACATGTTAAAGCTACGTCTGTATCATTTCTTCGTGTTCTCCTTGACTTCGCCTCATCCTCTTGCTACTTAGAGTGATGAGAACTGCAGTTTCAATTCATGACGTTTCCCTGTGACCGCGTCCCTTGCATAAATAAATAAGTAATGCATTCCGGTAATTTGTTCTGTGCTTGTAGTTGCTCATAAAAAGCTAGTCATTGCTAGAAGATTTTTTCGTTTCTAAATTAATTTCTTGTAGCCTGGCATTATTCCTATACTTCCCGGAGGTAAGACAGGAGGAGGAGGAGCAAATGCAGCACCTCCTGTCGTGGCGACCAGATAGAGGCTGGAAAGCAATATGTCGGTTAGCCCGATATCTATAAAACACAGCACACTTCTCCTCCCCTAGCACATGTTCTGATGCAGTGATTTATTGTGGGCAGACTGTCGCTGCGTTCTGCCTACTTGTTCTTGAGGTCCACATTCCTTCTGCCTCTGGAACAAGAAATAAATTTATGTGGAGGCGGCTTACAATGCAACACTTTGCCCAAAGAGAACTGCGTAAAAAAAGAACTATCCAATTCAATGTGCCAATGCCATTTTTTAAAAGTTGGTAGTTGCTCATCTAGTCCAAATATTTTCAATTTTGTTTGGAATTTTCAGGTTCATTACCTTATTCACAGCACGCGGTGGTGCACTTGGTTGAGGCACTGCGCCACAAGCCGGAAGGTCGCGGGTTTGATCCCAGATGGTGTCATTTTTATCGACATAATCGTTCCGGAAACACTGTGGCCCTCAGGTTGACTCAGCATCTAACAGAATGAGTGCCAGGAATATTTCTTGGGGGGTAAACGTGGCCGGTGCGTTGGGCTAATCTTAACACTTTCACTTGCCGATTGTCTTGAAATCTGGGAGCCTCAACCTCCTGGAAACCTCACGACCTGTCCAGGCCTGTAATGGGATTGTTTTATCTTTTACATTATTCACACGTGCCAACCGTATTACCGTACCATGATTTGGTTGAATCCAATCCATTCCCTTAAGCCCTGGTTTTAAGATGCAGCTTAATAATATCTTCCACTCTACACCTAGTTGCGCTACATTGTCTCTTCCCTTCAGGTTTTCCCACCTTATTTTTTGTGCATGTCTTATTCCTCCCCCGATATAGGTCCCACCCATCGAATCTCAATTGATGTGATCGCCCTGGCATTATTTGGTGAAATAATTAAAGTATGAAACTTTTCCTTATGGACATCATTTTCTTGCTTGTCATAGGTTCAGTTCTCATCAGCACCCTGCTTTCAACAATCCTCGTTCTACATCTCCCCTTGTGGCAGGCTGATCAGAGGTCTAACCACATAAGACAAGTAAATTTATACTTTTATGCCTTAAACATTTAGCTCGAAGAGAAGAATAAGACAGACCCTACTCCTGAATGCGGAATTTAATGCGCCTATATTTTTTGAAAATGTGATTTATGTTTTTATTTTCATTTTTAAACGTTAGAATTTCGTGCCGTTATCGAAGAACGTGTTCGCTAGTAGTATAACCTGATTCTGTTTCCAGGGCTTTCGAAATTTGTTTTCTGGCTTACATCGCAACCTAACCCTGCCATTTCAGACAAATCTACTGTGATTTCTCCTGTGGTCTGATGACAAGACCAGAACATACAGGCGTGTTTGGTTTTAGTAGCATTTGAAGCTCTCACTGCGATAACTAAGAAAACAGCCTTTTTCTGGGGTATGAAGCCGTGTAATTTAATATAATTTAGAATTTTGAAGAAGGGTTTCTTTCCATATTCAGGGCAGAACCGTGGGAATGGAGGCAAAATTTTCCCCTGGAGCTGTCGTACTTGTGTACTAATAGACGGTGCGCCTTGCGCCGAAACCAAGCAATGGTATTACTCAGTTTATTTAATGTTTATTTACATGTTTCTTGTTTCTGCGTTGCCATGAAGCTCTTATAACTAATATTTTACGGCTATCTTCAAGCACGATTGCCAGATCAGTAAGTAGACCTAAGCGAACAAAATTTTGTAATTAAAAGAGGACATTTGCTTATCGAAAGCAAGACTGGCACAACTCAAAAATTATCATCTGGAGTTAGTACTACGATTGAGCTCAAATATATAAGAAATACACCTGGCATTACCGGCACACTTCTTATCGAAACACACCCCGCTAAATCACTTTATTGTCAGATTTAGTTGATATATTTTGGAGCTCAATCGTCGTATTAACGCCAAATGGGCAATTTTTGGATTGTGCCATTATTGCAGTCAGTGAGCGACTTGTTTGGACCACGAAGTTGACTGCACGCCTCGTGTAGCATGTTGTTCAGACAAACTGCATCCTGTAGTAACAGCAGAGTATCACAGTATCACAGTACATCTGCCGGTACGGAAGACGATGGTTGTAGTAACGCCTCAGATGTGTGTGGGGAAACTCGTGACCACACATTTGTTACTCCTCCGAACAGATACAATACAGAACCTGATAGTTACACACTTACAGTTTCCGGTGCATCTTTAATGTTATTTGCTAAATTTCACACTCTTATTAAATCAGTAAATTTTCATCCACATTCACTTTACAGTTCATTTCTGGACCAAGTTTCAAGAGGGTCAAGATAGCGTAGTCGGTATAGCGACTTGCTACGGGGTGGATGGTCCAGGGATCGAATCCTGGTGGAGCGAACTTCCCGCACATGCCAAGACCGGCCGTGGGGCACACCCAACTTCCTGTAAAACGGGTACCGAGTCTTAGCCGGGTGTAAAACGGCCTTGATCATCCACCCCTACTAGCATCGAGGTTAAAGAAAGAGTAGAGCTAAAGTCTATTCTCCTTCTATGCCTTGGTGGCCTTTTCTAGGGTGAAGTTTAACTTTTCCTTTTACCAAGATTTATTTCCCTATCCATATTTATTCATTATTTATTGCCAGCGAAACGAAAAGTAAAGAAAATACTTGCATGGTAGCCATCTTGTTAATTTATCTTCTGTAGAAATATACTTTAAAAACGTAATATTTTTCTGGATGCTTGTTGACATACATATGTTTGGGATCTAAAATTGTCAATAGTTTCGCTCCCGATACATTATTCATCGTGTCCACCATGTTGTCATGACATTGGTATATACGAACGTATGTACTGTACCAGTAACCAAAATAATATGCTCTACGGCTTTTTTGTACACAGTTCATTCACCTGGTGAAGGTCAAGAATGTATTCAAACCCTCTCAGGGTTTGCTTACTACCATCCTTTTTTTTTTTTTTTTATTTTACAACCTCGGATAAATAACGTCTGCAATATTTCGTTGGACATTTATAGTTCAGGCGTTCTATTATCCTAGGTCAGTAACACTGCTACTGAAGTATAAGAAAATCGAACATTCTTAGACCTCCAACTCCTTCCCCCTACTGTAAAACTATTAGCGGGTTTCAAATGTTCCTTCAGCACACATTGCAGGACACTGTCAAACAAATGACGTAGAATAGTCCAAACTTTAGAAGTGTGACCAAAGACCAGGCAGGATACTGATCAGGGGTATGTAAACTATGGCCTGCAATGTTGATTAATGGCCCACAAAATCATTTCAAACCAGCACACGAAAATGTATAGAATAATAGGGACATTTATTCATTTTTAATTTCTTATTCAGAGCTCGGTGAGGGAATATGACGATATACAGGTAGCTGTTTTGACGTATCGGTTTGAGTATAAGAAACAAAAATGTTACACAGTATTAGCAGTAAAATTCCATTAAAAGATATGTTTTTCATTTTTAAAAAATTGCATCTTCGAATTAATCTTCCTGGCGTGCAGTATGTTCCTGTAGTCGAGAACGAAAATCAACCATAACTTCGCAGCACTTTTATCAGTGGCTCTAATTTCGTGTTTGACTTGTTCTTATTTACAGTAAAGTGATGATATTTAGAAGCAAACTGTAAATAACGGACTGCAAAGTCATGGGCAAGATATGTGCCTTTCTGCAGTTTCGGCTAATTCCCAACCACCAAAACCGGAATGTGTTGCATGCCGGACAGACTAATTAGGAAACGTACTTTTTAAGAAGTAAAAGACGAATATTAAATGACACTTCACTGCTGATATCTCGTAATTTTTGTTGTTTCTTATATTCATCCAGATTCATCAAAAACAGCTATCTGAATATCGTCCTTTATCTAACACTAAGATTTCTTTCAAGGCAAATAGGATTCTCCAAGGAGTGGAGTTGTGCTTCACAATTTGGGAGTGAAAATTTCACTGCCATCTCTGATAAGCTTGTATCATGCCATCGAAATCTAGCTCTTGTAAGCTGTCTTAGTTTTTACACTGCAGCGGCTTAGTGATATTTGAAGTGCTTAAAAGTTTTCAACTATAAAAATTAGTATCTTGCGTCAAGTGACGCCTTGTATTCTGTTAGAAATATGACGTTTCGAATAGAGCTGCTGCCTCCGGTTCGGGGAATAGGGATGTTATGTGCCAGCAGACAGTAATCTTTACTGCTGAGTTGTTTCAACCACGACTACTCCAGGTTTTGTTAGAGTAAAAATAGCTGGCTACCCCTAGTCTGGATCTTCCTGGCTCTCCAAGTTGTGTAAGAACATGAAACATTGAGTTTACGTTGAGGTTCTATTCATTGCTAATTTATATGGGGCTAACAGTAAAGTTGGCGAAGGACACTGTAATAAAACTATGTACTTGAAATGGTCAGTGACCATGGAGAGTTTCATAGAGGCATTGGAGGTTGTTCACCTGTCATCAGTTAAGTAGTGTCGGAGGGCTGAGTTTTATGGATGGCAGAGGTTTTGTCGGAATCTCGGTTTTGAAAAGGGGGAGGAAATGGGGCCTGAAAGGGATCATGGAAAAGTTGCAGACCCTAGAATTTGCCTGTAGACTTCATGTAAGGGGTTTGGAAGGGGGAGGCTTCGGCCTCGTCTGTTTTGCCCCTAATTTAAAAAAAAAACATTTGGTATGATACTGAACAGGTGTTATTAACTATTTGGTGTGTTACTGAACAGGTGCTATTAACTATTTGGTATGATACTGATCAGGTGCTATTAACTAGTTGGTATGTTACTGAATAGGTGCTATTAACTTCCTGGCAAAAGTCTAGACCTTTCACGTATTTTGAAATGATCTTTGAAAGCACAAATGTGAGTTCTCATATATCATATGTTGACTGCAGAAATATTTGGTAATGCAGTCAGAGCTAAGAACTGCAGTTAAGGGACTTTGATAGTCCTAAATGCATTAAATTTTCAGGCACTTCTTAACATGAGATGATTTTAATATCGCTCTGTCTGGCCTCTTCTTGGTTGAGCTTTACCTTAACTTTATCTTGCGAGAAAGGCAAAAAAGGAGAAAGGTTTTAGAATTGTGATGATGTGTGTAAATTGCCAATTTCGCTTTTTATTTTCCTTATCATACAAAAATATTTAAAATTATATGGGAAGAATGAATATTGCCTGTCAGAGATAAATTTATCACTGGCTTATTTCTATAAATATTGTACTGGATATTAATCAGATTCTGTAGTATAATCAAGGGATGAACTTTAATGTAAAGGAGATAGAGGGACGTGCTTTTTTTATCTTGTGGGCATGAGCAGTTGAGAAAATCGTAGTGCCATTTTGTTCGGTTATATTTATACGTTGCCCCTAACTGCCCGAAGTGTTAATTCAATATCATACAGACAGTGCTATACTACATTTCAAGTTGCTAGTGTATTTGAATCTCAAACCAGAATATAGCAATGTAATTGGGTACTTTTCGAACAACAAAAACCAGAATGTGTAACTCAGTGTGAGTCTTGGTCTGGTACACTTTGCACTAAAACTCCTTGTCTTAGAATAATGATCATGTTGTGCTACATTAATATTTGTTCAATGAAAATTAATTTCACATTAATTAATATAACTCTAAATAAGGCGACAAGTGATGTCGCACAGATATAAATGAGGAAATAATGGTAATAATATTAATGACGATAGTAATCTGTTTAACAATATTTTTGTTCTCTTCTTTAGTATTCAATTTCTTTTCATATGCTGACTCAGCAGCTAATGACTAATTACACCATCAGCCTTAATATACAAATAATAACATATAAACACAGAAATATATATATATATATACGTATTCACACTTGCACTGATATGAAATCAGCAAATAAAGTAAGAAAACACAAGACAAAAACAATGGAATACAAGGCAGTTAGTTAAGAAGTCAGAAAATAAAAGCTGGTAAATAAAAAACTGCAAACTTTGCAGGTAGCGTGATGTAGGAGAAGGGCCGTTAGCAATCTGAAACTTCCGAACAAGCACTCTACTCCATGAAGTTACTTCAAAAAAAGATACAGATGTTAACGAGATATGCCAGTGTAATGCGCCTTCTTGTTTGAATCCTAGAATAGGTGAGCCGTGCATACGAAAATTTCCGCGCCACGAAATGGTCTTCAGCAGCCGGTACTTACTGAGCTACCTAATAAATTATCTGCTTGTATGGCACCCATAGACTCTATGCCGTTTTCACATAGGTCGCCATCGGATCTTAACCTCTGCCACTTCAGTCCGATCTAAACGACCCCGTCCAGAGATGGGATTCTAGATAAGACACCATTTGCTTTACTGACATTCGTAACACTGAGTGTTAGAAGCTGCTTGATATAACTGTGAATATAATTAGGTAGTAATTATATGTAAAGTAACGTGTAGTTTTTAATTTGATACACCTTGCCCCAAAAATTTTGACCTTTTTTTTAAAGATTTTATTATCCGACTTTCATTTCAGTTTAACTGCCTATCCTGTCACCAACCTTATTAGAGACTGTGACAGTTGTGTGCTGCTGACAGGGAACATTTATGAGTTTTCGTGTAAACCAAAAAGTCACCAGTGAAATGGTCAGTCTATAGAAGAGCGCGATTGACAGTTGGATTCTTCATTTATGTAGTAATATTATTCCCAAGTGCAATAATTATACAGCGTCAAGTAGCAGAATTAAGATTTATGTCTTTTGGAATGCTACATCGTGTTGCTGAACAAATACTTGCAGTTTTCGACGTTTCGATACAATCTAACATCACAGGGAACTGAAACCTTAAGCAATACAGTTATGAGAACTTCAAATATTATAAGAGGTAAAATTATTTTGAATGATGAACTTGAAAATATGTTGAAGAAGTGTTTGTTATTCGCCGTTCAGAGAGACTGGGAAGAGCCATGAATTCGCATGGCTGTGTTTTGTATGGTTAACACAAGGAACCTCCCTTAGAATCAGATGCTGAATGTACTCAGTTTGAAAGGAAAATGAGCCGTTATTAATTCAAACACGTTTCTACATATTCAAAACCAGTCTACAGAGCCCGGATAGCTCAGTCAATATCGTGACTAGGCAACGGGCTAGACAATCGAGGAATTATCTTTCGATTCCAGGTTGGAGCAACATTTTACCCCTTCCAAGACTCCATAGTGAATACACTTCCCAAACATTCTCCTGCTTACTGGGGGACGAGGCTCTTTCTCTGGAGCTAAAATGCTGACATGTGAGTCTGGCGACCCACCTAAACGTAGTGACGGTGTTAAGAATGAATGGAACTATATTTACACTCCCCCATATGCCTTCATGACCTAAGCATGGAATTTAAATTTACTTCACCACAAAACGTGGTAAAGACCATTAAAACTGATTCTTTTTCTTTGTCACATTATCGGTTTGTGCTTTTATGCGGGGAAAGGAATTTAGTGGGTAAATTTGAAGAAAACAGACGTCTTGGATGATAATATTAAATGGATCTTTTGATGTGGAGTGGGCGGGGGGGGGGGGGGGCGGAAATTTTTTTTTTTTTTTAAGTGGGGGTTTTGGAAAATTTTTTTGGGGGGTTTTTTTAAAAAACGCGGGGCTATATTTTGCGGGGTTTTTTTTTGTTTC
>Ga0123357_10002104_pt1 | contig 21901 bp, 13 predicted proteins | sample TergutEmb28metaG_FD_89873 | JGI IMG/M metagenome (GOLD analysis project Ga0123357, IMG submission 89873) | Embiratermes neotenicus P4 segment gut microbial communities from Petit-Saut dam, French Guiana - Emb289 P4 | ecosystem: Host-associated > Arthropoda: Insects > Digestive system > Gut ... | reverse complement strand
CCGGCAAGGTTCAGGTTAATGGGGATAACAGGATTTTGAGGCGGAATATTGAAAATTTTTCAAATATGAAGGTATAACTACGTTATATCCGGTGGTTGATTTGGAAAGAGGTGAGTAGTTACGCTTGCGTAGGAAAAAAAAATAAATTAATATTAATTCCTTTTTATTGTTTTTTATTCTATCTTTGTATCCGAAAAATTCAGGCCCCGTAGTTTAGTGAATAGAACGACAGATTCCGGTTCTGTAGGTCACAGGTTTGAGTCCTGTCGGGGTCACAGACTTAAAATCAATAAAATAGCGGCTTTAGATACATGAAAAAAGTTGCAAGTACAAAAATAAGTACGTATCTTTGCTGAAAATGAAAATGATTACTTTTGTACTTACTAATATAATATTCTTTAAATAAATGAATAACCTATGAAATCTATCAAAAATTTTTTAGTATCGCTTCTTATTTTGTTGCCGGTACTCATGCAGGCTCAAGATAAGCCTAAAGCATATTTAGTTTCTAACGCTCATTTCGATTCACAATGGAATTGGGATGTCCAGACCTCCATCCGGGATTATGTTTCAAAGACTCTGAATCAGAATCTTTTCTTATTGAAACGTTATCCCGATTACATTTTTAATTTCGAAGGCGGAATTAAATATTCCTGGATGAAAGAATATTATCCCGAACAGTTCGAGAAAGTGAAAGAATATGTCAAGGCAGGGCGTTGGCACATTGCCGGAAGTTCTTGGGACGCAACCGACGCTAATATCCCTTCTCCCGAATCGTTTACTCGCAATATCCTGTATGGGCAAATGTTTTATCAGGATGAATTCGGCGTTCGCGGAACCGATATTTTCCTGCCCGATTGCTTCGGGTTCGGGTGGACGTTGCCGACTATTGCCGCCCATTCGGGACTAATTGGCTTTTCAACTCAAAAACTTCAATGGCGCAACAATCCATTTTTCGACAACAATGAAAAAATTCCTTTCGAAATAGGATTGTGGCAAGGGATAGACGGTTCAAAAATAATGCTTGTCGCCGATGCGCACAACTACACTACCCGCTGGAATGTACATGACTTAAGCAGCGATTCGAATCTGGTTCGCTATGCCGAAAGAAGCCCTATTAAAACCGTTTATCATTATTATGGTACCGGCGATACGGGAGGAGCGCCTACGATCGAATCGGTAGTTGCCGTCGAAAAGGGCTTGAAAGGCGATGGTCCGCTGAAAATCATCAGCGCTACAAGCGATCAAATGTACAAAGATTTCCTTCCTTACGACAAACATCCCGAACTGCCTCTCTACAAAGGTGAATTGTTGATGGATGTGCATGGAACGGGATGTTATACTTCTGAAGCCGCCATGAAATTATATAACCGCAGCAACGAGACGCTGGGCGACGAAGCGGAACGCGCTGCCGTAGTTGCCGACTGGATGGGCGGACAAACTTATCCTCAAGCTACTCTGACTGAAGCATGGAAACGTTTCGTCTGGCATCAGTTCCATGATGATTTGACAGGAACCAGTATTCCGCGCGTTTACGAGTTTTCGTGGAATGACGAACTGTTATCGCAAAAACAATTTGCTCAAACGCTCACTACCTCGGTCGGAGCAGTTTCCCGCGCCTTGAATACCCAAGTGAAGGGGACTCCCCTCGTGATTCGCAACACAGTCGCCCAAGCTGCTAAAGACGTTATTGAAGTCACTGTTGATGCAACGCCTCAATCCCGCTCTTTTGCCGTTTATAATGAAAACGGAAAACAGGTTCCTTCACAAATCCTTTCCATCGACGGCAACAAAGTTAAACTGCTCGTAGCCGCCAATCTACTGCCGGCTTCATTCACCGTTTACGACGTTCAATCCGGCGGAACTCCAGAAGCGTCGTCTATAAAGGCAAGTACGAACACGATAGAAAACAGCGTCTATAAAATAACGCTCAATTCCAACGGCGACATTTCTTCTATCATTGACAAACGCTATGGCAAAGAATTGGTCAAACAGGGAAAAAGCATACGCCTCGCACTTTTCACCAAAAATGAATCATCCTCATGGCCTGCATGGGAAATACTCAAGCAAACTGTTGACGAAACCCCGATTGACATCGCTGAAGGAGTAAAAATTTCGGTCGCAGAAAACGGTCCGGTTCGTGCGGCGCTCTGTGTAGAACGTAAATATGGCGAATCGACCTTTAAACAATATATCCGTCTTACCGAAGGCGGACAGGATGATCGTATCGACATCGTTTCTGAAATTAACTGGCAAACGTCTAACGCATTGCTTAAAGCGGAGTTTCCTCTCACTGTTGATAATGAGACGGCTACCTACGACTTGGGAATCGGCAGCGTGGAACGTAAAAATAATACGATAACGGCTTATGAAGTACCTGCGCAGTATTGGGCTGACCTCACTGCTAAAGACCGTTCGTATGGAGTATCGGTAATGAACACAGGCAAATACGGATGGGATAAGCCCGACAATAATACCTTGCGCCTCACGCTTATCCATACTCCCGGCACACAGCAAAGAGATTCATATCATAGCCGGCAGGATTTAGGATTCCATACGATTACCTATTCTATTGTGGGACATAAAGGCGATTATGTAGAATCAAAAACAGTATCGAAAGCCGAGTTGCTTAATCGTCCCCTGACAGCTTTTACCGTTAAGAAACATCCCGGAACATTGGGACGTAACTTTTCGTTTCTGCAAACTTCCAGCGACCAATTGATAGTTAAAGCATTGAAGAAAGCCGAAAAATCAGATTACTACGTAGTACGGCTTTACGAAACCACAGGGAAAGAAGCCAAAAACTTTGAATTGTCATTTGCAGGCGATATCCTTGAAGCCAATGAATTAAACGGAGTGGAAGATGTTATTGGGAAGGCTGAATTTAACGGAAAGAAGCTAATAGTAAACGCAACGCCTTTTTCCATGAAAACATTCGGCGTAAAGCTGAAACCGGCAAACATGCAGTTAACGCAGCCCAAATCTATTCCTGTTGACTTAAAATATAATATCAAAACGGCTACCTTTAATGCTTATCGTTCGGACGCCAATATCGACGGTAAAGGCTATTCCTACGCTGCCGAACTACTTCCGGCAAAATTTACGGCAGGCGGAGTCGAATTTAAATTAGGCGACCCTGTTTTGGAAAATGCAGTGAGATGCAGCGGCGACACGATCCTTTTGCCTCAGGATGGACAATATAATAAATTGTATATACTGGCAGCTTCCGTATCCGGAGATGATGTTACTACATTCTGTGTCGATGGAAAACCTTATGAATTTGTTATTCCATTTTATTCCGGATTCATCGGTCAATGGGGACATACCGGTCATACTCAAGGATTTTTTAATCCTGCGGAAATTGCTTTTGTTGGCACTCATCGTCACAGTTCTGCAACTAATGCGGACGCTCCCTACGAATTTACTTACATGTTCAAATATTGTATTGAAATTTCAAAGGGCGCAAAGACGCTTGTACTTCCTGCCGATTCAAAAGTATTATTATTTGCTGCAAGTTTGGCTGCAAACGAAAATGATGATATCACTCCGGCGGTCAACTTGGTTAAAACATCTTTGAAACCGGAAGATTTGAAACCCTATCCGATGGCGCGGAATAATCTTTTGAAAGGTAAACCGATTATTGGCAAATCAACCGCCGATAACGCCAATGCCGGCAATAACCAGAACTCCCGCAGAGGCGGCGGCGGAAGACCGGAGGCTGCAATTGACGGTAATTTCAGCACGCAATGGTTCGACCTTGTTGGAAACGGACGGACACCTTATATCGAAGTTGACATGGAGAAAGAAAACACTGTCAAAGGCTGGTTTGTTTTGCAAGGCGGACAATTCGGACCTAATATTACCGTAGCAAGCGAATACTGTTTGGAAGTCAAAAAAAATCTCAGCGATTCATGGCAAACAGTCGATACGGTGACAAACAACAAAGATGTTGAAACGAACCGACTTCTTCCTGCCCCTGTCGCTGCACGTTATGTTCGTTTGACGATTCTTAAGGGAATGCAGGAAGGACAAACTCCAGCCAGAATCACGGAATTTGAGGTTTACTGAAGTGTTAATAGCACAAAAAATTAAAAAAGATAAAATAAGGATTTCGGAATAAATTACTTATAATGATTTAAAATTGCCTCTGCAAGTTCTCTGTGTTGCTCTGTGTAAGTGTTTTATTACACAGAGCAACACAGAGAAGGCAGAGAGTTACACTGAGATTACCGTTAAATGTTGTTTATTTTTCATTCCTATGTAAAAAAAATTTGGAAAATAGACTTGATTTTGTACCTTTGCATCGTAAAATCCTACAAAAACATGAAATTTATGTTAGGCGCTACACCCAATCAAAACCAGAGAGAATTGTTTAGCCCAATGTTGATGGACATTAGACCAAGCGTCACGAATTAACGTTAAATGAATTAATAAGGAGCGACTGCATAAAGTTGTAATAGTTACTCGTTTTTTAGATAATTTTAATATTAACCTGCTGAATCCGGATGCTTAGTATTTTAAGTTCCGGAGGAAAGCACAAAATTAACAATTATATGATTAAGCGGTTATTATTTATTCTGTTTGCTTTGTTTTGCATGCTTAAAATGGAAGCGCAAAACATTACGGGGACGGTTCTTGACTCAAAAGATCAACCTCTGCCGGGAGTTTCGGTTGTCGTTAAAGGAACAACCAATGGTACTATCACAGATGTGGACGGACGTTTTTCACTCACCGTGAAAGATCCCGCTCAAGAAACGCTGGAATTTATTTCCATAGGCTATGTGAGACAAGACTTGCTAATTGGCGATCGCAATCAGTTTACTGTTACAATGGTTGAAGATACCAAACAAATGGACGAAGTCATTGTCGTTGGTTACGGTACGCAGCGTAAATCGGATGTAACAGGATCGATATCCGTAGTTGGCGGCACCGATCTTTCCAAGCAACAATCGTTCAATGCGCTAAGCGCTTTGAAAGGTAAAGCTGCCGGCGTTAATATTTTTAACAGCACCGGCGCGCCCGACAGCAGTCCTCGCGTAATTATTCGCGGTATCTCGTCGCTAAACTCATCCACTGATCCTTTATATATTGTGGATGGGGTTGCAATGAGCGATTTCGGTAGCGTTAATCCTAACGATATCGAACGTATTGAAGTGTTAAAAGATGCTTCTGCTGCAGCTATTTATGGTTCCCGAGGCGCTAACGGAGTTATCATGGTAACAACCAAAAGAGGTCTTACCGAACAAGGTACGCGCGTGACCTACAGCGGTTCGGTGACTGCCGGCACAATGGAAAAATATATGTCGGTATTGGATGCCAACCAATGGATGGCAGCTTATAAACAAGGACTCGAAAATGCGAATGCCTGGTATGGCGGTAATCTTTCAACCAATTTAGCAGATTATTTTTCCGATCCTGCCCTGTTCAATTCCGACGGCTCGCCCAAATACAATACGAATTGGCAAAGAGCTGCAACCCGTACGGCATGGTCTCAAAACCACCAGCTAAGTATTCAAAAAGGAGGAAAAGACTATTCAACGGGCGCTTTCATCAATTACAGCGAAGATCAGGGTTTGCTTTTGAACACTTACATGAAGCGCGTAAATGCCAAATTAACATTTGATTCCAATGCAACTAAATGGCTATCAACTTCTTTCAACTTGATGGTCAATAACAACTGGGGAAATGTAACCGATTTGACCGGAGGTGGTCAGGCGCCTCGCCGTACCATCATTGAAATGGTTCCTTGGATGCCGGTCACATTTACAAGCGGTCCTTATGCCGGTCAATATTCAAACTCTTCGATGGTCAATCAACCCTATAATCTTCAATTGGAAGGAATAGAAAATCCGGTGCATGTCTTGCTTACCCAACAAAATATGCGCTATAAAACCCAAATCTTCGGTAATGGCGCTTTAACGTTTCATATTTTGCCAGGGTTGGATTTGAAAACGCAATTAGGCGTTGATGCACATCTGAACGAAGAAAGAGACTATTCTCCCAATGATCTGCTAAATATCTCGTTCCCTAATGGAAGCGCCTATATCTACGATAGCCGGCAACTTTATTGGCAGGAAGAAACTTATCTTACTTATGCCAAAGTCATTAAAGACCATCGCTTTTCTGCTATGCTGGGACTTTCCTGGCAAGAAACTACCGGCAGGGATTTCGGAAATTCTTCCAGCGGTTTCTCCGATAATTTCTCAGGGTTCGACAACATTGGCAACGGCACCATGCCGAATGCACCGGGATCAAGCTACTGGGCATCATCCATGAATTCTTACTTCTTAAGAGGTACTTACAGCTACAAAGACAAATACATGGCAACATTAACCGCTCGTGAAGATGGCGCCTCGCAATTTGGAGCAAATAACAAATACGGATTTTTCCCATCTGTTGGCCTCGGCTGGATGGCTTCCAATGAAGAATTTATGAAAGATATAACTGCCATTGACGTATTGAAAATTCATGCAAGCTACGGAGTGCTTGGTAATAGCAACATCGGTAATTATCCCGCTCTTGCCAATATCAATACCGGAACGGTTTTGATCAACGGATCGCGTCAACCGGCAAGCAGTGTAGCCAACTTAGCCAATCCCGACTTAAAGTGGGAACGCACAAGCCAATTCGATGCCGGATTTAACCTCAATATGTTGAAAAACAGGTTGAATTTCGACGTGTCGTTCTATTATAAAAAGACGACCGATTTATTAATGGATATGCCCGTTCCTTATAGCTCCGGTTTTCAATCGGTAACAGCGAACATCGGGTCATTATCCAATACAGGTATTGATTTTCTTTTGAATACGGTGAATATTAAAACAAGAGATTTTCAATGGAATTCTACGGTTAATCTGAATTATAACAAGAATAAGATATTAGCCTTAGGAGAACATAACGAAGATATTTTCCAGGACCGTGGTGGGTAGGAGGTAGTCAAACCATTTTACGGGTAGGACAACCTGTTAGCTCTTTCTACGGATTTCAACGCGAAGGCATTTGGGGAGTCGATCAACAGGCGGAAGCTGAAGCAAACGGACAAGAAGTCGGTCAGGCTATACGTTCTCAACAAGAAATGATATTGGGAAAAGGAATTCCCGATCTTACCGGAAGTTTCACAAATACATTAAATTACAAACGTTTTGATTTGACGGTTGATTTGCAGTTCGTTCTTGGCGTCCAGATTGCGCAACAGTTCTTCCATTCTACCCAAGACCGTTTCGGATATTCCAGCGGTTTGAGTTCCCTTTACACAGACGCATGGACTCCACAAAATACCAATACGCTCGTACAAGCTGTTCATATTGCAACTTTAGGAAATAATCCCGCAGGGCAACCGATGGGAGGTATGAGCACCGGTATCGATTCTCACTGGATATGCAACGGCTCCTATTTACGAGGTAATAATCTGCAAATCGGTTACACGATCGGAAAAACCGCTGCTTTTCAGTCGCTACGCGTCTATTTCGGTGTAACTAACGCCTTTGTATTTTGTTCTAAAAACTTCTTGGGGTATGATCCCGAAGGTACTTCATGGGATGCAAATGATGTAAACGGCGGTGGACAATGGTCGCAAAATATGTTCTTTTTCGAATACCCCCAGCCGAGAAATTATACGCTTGGAGTAACAGTGACGTTTTAACAATAGGTTTAACAAAAAAAGAGAATTAATATGAAGACAATAATTAATATATTATGTATCGGGTTGTTGATAGTAGTTACTTCGTGTAATGCTTTCTTAGACCAGCAGCCTAAAAGTCAAATGACGCTTCAAACTTATTTTGCTACGACAGCTCAAGGGCAATCAGTTGTAAATCAACTTTACAGAGATGGTTTCCCAGGTTTGTACGACGCCGGAAGCGCTTATGCCGGTCCAACAATCATGATGGGAGGATACTTATCCGGAATATTTGATAATCAATATAAAGGACAAGAACAAATTGTGCTGGATTGCCAAAAATTATTACTTGATCCCTTAAGAGATGAAGATGATTTGGAGGGCATCTGGCAAAACTGTTATACTGCAATTAATCGAGCAAATACGGCAATAAAGTATGTGCCTACTATTCCCGGAATTACAGATCAGGATAAAAATTCTTTAGTAGCTCAGGCTAAATTTTTCCGCGCATGGAACTATTTTCACTTGGTTAAATCTTTCGGAGATATTCCTTTAATTGTAGATCCCACAGAGTCGCTCGAAGGATTGGATGTTGCGCGTACATCAACCTCCGATGTCTATGCTCAAATTATCCAAGACTTAACCGATGCGGATGCGGGATTGAATACCGCTGCATTTATGAATAATGGCTACCGAGTGACTACGGGTACGGTAGAAACTGTGCTGGCTCAAGTTTATCTGCAAATGAGCGGCTACCCTTTGCAAGCCAATCACTATGCGGATGCCGCCAATGCCGCGCGGAAAGTAATTAACTCAGGCGTCTATCATTTAACAATGCATAACGACCTCCAGCTAAACAGCGCTTATAATCAGATTCGAACTTCAAATATGAATCTGGCGGAAACGATTTATACGCGCGAATATATGACCGGAATAGCTTCCGGCGGCTGGTGGCCTACTTACGCATTCCCAACAGGTTATGCGCCTCTATTCGGAAGCAGTTTTAAATATGCCATTACGAATTTAACGTACGGAGCCGCCGACTGTCCCGATAGTACGGCGATCAATTGGTACGAACCCAATGATTTACGTATTCAGGAAAAACAATATTTCTTCCGACAGTTTACGTATAACAACAACGGCAGCGATACAACTGTTGCTATCGCTCCAACAGGCAACTGGTTCTTTTATGACGACAACGCTTGTTTCACCACAGGCTCTTGCAGTCAGGCAAAAATTATTCTCCGCTATCCGGAAGTATTGCTGATTGCAGCAGAAGCAATCGCTCAATCGGAAGGAGTCACGGCAGAGGCAATCAACGACTTAGCACAAGTTCGTGCCAGAGCCTATCCGACTGCTCCCGACGGTTCCAGCTATCAAGCCGATGTGGCAACCATCGCAAACACTTTGCAGGGATTATCTGTAACTGATTTTGTTAAACAGGTCTGGACGGAAAAGCTACGTGAATTTGCTTTGGAATTTAAAATCTGGGACGATATTCAACGTACTCGCCAATATCCGGTATCCGCCAGCAACGGTGTTGTTACTTTTGTTAATGTTGTCGGCGCTACAACGCCATGGAAAGCTACATTTGAAGAAAAACACTTATTGTGGCCCATACCGGCTGATGAAATACAACGTAATCCGAACCTGCAACAGAATCCGGGTTATTCCGTTTATTAATCATTATGTTCAAAAAAAAATAGTAAATGCACGAAAATTATTGTAATTTTCGTGCATTTTTGTATGTTTTATAAATTATTTTGTATTAATTTTGTCGCTTTATTTTTTATCTTTGCATACATTTATCAATGAAGATAATTTGAGAAACATACATAGATTCAGAATCAATTTTTTATAAAATGAAAAAAAATATTATTGTTATTACTTTGGGATTATTATTCCCCTTTTTATTACAGGCTCAATCTGCTCAGCCTAAGCATGATTTATTAAAAGGTAGGGTGCTATATACAGTAGGATATAGCCACCTCGACACCGAATGGAATTGGGATTACCCGACAACCATTAACGAGTTTATCAAAAACATTATGACGGAAAATTTCCACCTGATGGAAAAATATCCCGACTATGTATTTAATTTCACCGGGTCGCGCCGGTATGGGATGATGAAAGAGTATTATCCCGAATTGTACCCTAAAGTAAAAGAGTACATTCGCCAGGGACGGTGGTTTGTCTCAGGATCTTCCGTAGATGAAGGGGAAGTGAACATTTCTTCTTCCGAATCGTTGATCCGTCAAGTGTTGTACGGCAACTTATTTTTCCAAAGAGAATTCGGCAAAACAAGCATGGATTACATGCTTCCCGACTGTTTCGGATTCTTGGCTAATACGCCTTCTATCTGGAACTACTGCGGACTGCTTGGTTTCTCTACGCAAAAACTTACCTGGCATTCCGCGTCGGGAATTCCTTTCAACGTAGGAGTTTGGAATGGTCCCGACGGAAAAGGAATCATTGCAGCGCTGAACGCTACCGATTATACAGGCAGCGTAGTTCCGCGTCTCGATTTGGATCCCAACTGGAACAAACGCCTGGATCAGAATCAGGAAAAATACGGTATCTCTTTCGATTACCGTTATTACGGAGTTGGCGACCAGGGCGGCGCTCCACGCGAAAGCGATGTGAAAAACGCTATTGGAAGTGTACGTAATAAAGACAGTAAACTGAATGTCGTCCTCACTTCTTCCGACCAAATGTACAAAGACATAACGCCCGACATACGGCAAAAACTTCCCGTTTACTCCGGCGATTTGTTGTTGATAGAACATAGCGCCGGTTCCATGACTTCAGAAGCGTTCATGAAACGCCTCAACCGGAAAAATGAACTGCTGGCGCAAAATGCCGAACAAGCGGCTTCAATCGTCGATTGGACGGGAAGAATAAAATATCCTTTCTCAAAATTAAATCCGGCTTGGGAACTTGTTTTGGGAAGTCAATTCCACGACATACTCCCCGGTACGGCAATCCCCCGTGCATACGAATTTGCATGGAACGATGAATTTATTGCAGCAAACGGATTTGCTTCCGTATTGACAGGCTCTATGAATGAGATTTCTTCACTCCTCGACACGCAAGGCAAAGGACGGTCGGTCGTCGTATATAACCCCGTCGCCATGAATCGTGAAGATGTGGTATCCATTGAAATGGAATACGGCAAAGCGCCTCAAAGCGTACAGGTTTTCGACGGTAAAGGAAACGCTGTGCCGACACAAATTACCGGTACGAATGGAAATAAATTAAAAATCATATTCCTTGCAACTGTTCCGTCATTGGGTTGCGCCGTATTTGACGTTCGCGAAGCTTCCGCTCAAACTGCAAAATCTACATTATCCGTACAAAGCAACACCTTAGAAAATGCTTATTACAAAGTTACCTTAGCCAATAATGGCGACATATCAAGCATTTATGACAAACAAGCTAAAAAAGAATTGCTCTCTTCTCCTGTATGTTTGGAATTTCGGCACGAATCGCCGGAACAATGGCCCTCTTGGAACATGGACTGGAACGACCGCAAAAAGCCGGCAATGGGCTATTTGAACGAATCGCCCTCCTTACGGGTCATCGAACAAGGTCCGGTTCGCGTCGCCATTGAAGTAAAACGGCAAGGGAGAAATTCCGCTATCACCCAAATCGTAAGTCTGGCGGCAGGTGAAGCCGGAAAACATCTCGAAATTTCCAATGTTTGCGACTGGCAATCGCAAGGCGTCAGTTTGAAAGCCGACTTCCCGCTGACGGTAAGCAACCCGAAAGCAACCTATAATCTGGGCGTAGGCGCTATTCAACGCGGCAACGACGACAGTACAAAATTTGAAGTCCCTGCAAAAGAATGGTTTGATTTGACAAATGCCGACAACAGCTACGGCGTAACCGTTTTGGAAGATTGTAAATACGGTTCGGATAAGCCAGCCGATAACACATTGCGGCTAACGTTGCTCTACACGCCGACAAACACGAGCGGATGGTATCCGCATCAGTTTACCCAGGATTGGGGAGAACATCAATTCCGTTATGGAATTTATGGACATAAAGGCGGTTGGCAACAGGGACTTTCGCAATGGCAGGGAAAAATGTTCAACCAGCCGTTGCTGGCTTTTGAAACGGCAGAACCTTCAAAAGGCGCTTGGGGTAAGGAAATATCCTTCCTATCTTTCAACAACCCGCAAGTAGGCGTAATGGCATTCAAAAAAATGGAAGACGGCGATTATTACGCAATACGCATCAATGAATTATCAGGTAAAGATTTGACCGGCATTAAAATGACGCTCCCAGCGAAAATTCTGGATGCATACGAGATCAACGGACAGGAAAAACGCATCGGCAACGCTGTTTTTTCAGGTAATAATTTAAGTTTCGATATATCGCACTACACCATCAAGAGTTTCGCCGTCAAATTAGCTCCGCCGGCTGTTGCGGCTCAACCAATCGAACAGACCCCCGTCGCATTGGCATACAATCAGGATGTGATGAGCTTTGACAATAACCGTAACGACGGCGATTTTTCCAGAAGGTCGAATATGCCCGCAGAGATGGTTCCGGATGTGATTACGAGCGAAGGTATCAATTTCCGAATGGGAAGCAAAGAAGATGGTCAAAACAACGCTGTGGTGTGTCAAGGTCAAACGATTGCCCTTCCTAAAGGAAATTTCACCACGCTATACGTCTTGGCTGCAGCCGACCGAGATACGCAAGCCGACTTCAAAATCGGCAATCAGGCATATCCGTTGAAAATCCAACAATGGGAAGGATTCATCGGACAATGGTATGCACGCCAATTCGATCAAGATGAAGTAACGGTAACCGACATTCATTCTCCGTTTGTTAAAAAAGCGAATATCGCCTGGTTTGCTTCTCATGTTCATCAGGCATATCCGTCGAAAAACGAAGCGTATCGTTATTGCTACTTGTATAAATACAGTCTTCCGGTTCCTGCCGGCGCAACGCAATTGACATTGCCCGAAAGCAAGAACATTAAGATTCTGGCAATCACGGCTGCAAAAGGAGCCGGCGATAACGTCGCTCCGCTTCAACCGTTGTATGATGACTTTCAAAATAGCAAACCTGTTGCATTAATTAAACGTTAGTTCGTTTCGCTATTATATACGGCAAGATAGATATACACTTATTTCGTAAGTACGGATTATGAAATAGTTTATATTATTAGGTTCTTTGTCGCCAATTATGGGACGAATCAATACACCGATTCTCACGGGGGAGTAGCGCCGAGCGTTGGAATCAGGAATAATACAAGGCACAAGCCATTGTTTTTGGATGTGCTACCAGAGCATATTGCTAAAATCGGAAGGTCGTACCTCCAAAGAGGTAGAGGAGATAACCGGAATAATGAATGAAATAAAACTTATCTTGTATCTTTATCTAATACTTTTGTTTTCATCTTGTTTCCCTATTTCAAAACCGCTTGAAACATTTCCTCCACCTCTTTTTTATAAATTCCTCCTTCATGAAGTTTCTTTTCTCCCAGATAAAAAGTAGGAACATAGTAATAATCGTAGGAATCGGCAAGCGCTTTTTGCTCCTGCTCATCAATGATATCCAGTTCAATCGCTTTAAACTCAGGATGTTCCTCTTTCAACTCCTTGATATACTGCAATGCCCGCTTGCAAAACGGACAGTCCCGCAAAATAAATAGCGTTAGTTTCATACGAAAATAGTTTTAAGTTAATTTTATATTGTCTCCATAAAAGCATCCATTTCGGAGGCTTTAGCTTCCAGTTCCCGTAAAAATTTAAACTGAGCCAAGCTGCGTTGCCAATTATGCTTCGGCGAATGAATCTTATAATACGTATCCCCGTTGAGATAGTCGGTAAGAAACCGGACGGTCTGCATATACGTAAGCAAACGTCCGCCGTAGGGAAGCATACTGATTTCCAGCGGCGAAAGAAATTCCTTAGCCGTTTCCATATAGCCGCGCGTATATGCTTTGAAAATTTCCATATTCACTTGAATCCGGTCTAAGTTTTCATCATCTTCGGCTCCCGTATTGCAAGCTGTACGGATAAAATCGCCGATGTCAGAAAGTACGAATCCCGGCATTACCGTATCTAAATCAATAACGCAAAGCACTTTGCCGGATTCGTCAAACAAGATATTATTCACTTTGGTATCGCAATGATTGATGCGTTTTCTCAGCTTGCCTTCCCTGTACAGCCGTTCTTGAATGCAATAAGTCTCGGAACGTTTTAAAAGTGCATCGACCAATTCCCGCGTTTCGTCCAACCTGCCGGCAGCATTTGCCTCGATGGCTTCTTTGAATTGCATCAACCGAAATTCCATGTTGTGAAAATTGGGAATAATTTCACCGATAGTTCCTTCGGGTATGTCGGACAACATTTCCTGAAAACGACCGAAGGCTTTGCCGGCTTCGTACGAAAATTCAGGATTGACTTCGTCATACGTCTTGCTTCCAGGAACATACAGACAAACGCGCCAATAGCCGTCTCCGTCGAAATGATAGAATTTGCCGTCTTTCGCAGGAAGAAAGGTCAATACTTTCCGGTTGATTTCCGTTTCGCCTGAAGCGATCAGTTTTTTACGAATATGTGAAGTAACAATGTGAATGTTATTTTGCAACATATCCACATCCTTAAATATGTGGTGATTGATGCACTGAAGAATATATTCCGGTTTCCCTTCGCCGGTTGTTGCCAGAAAGGTATCGTTGATATGACCGTTGCCGAAAGGTTCAACAACGGTTATTTTATCTTTTAATTGAAATTGATTGAGGATAGCCGTCAAGTTCGCTTGATTTTTTTCCATAGCGTTATTCTGCAAATGTTAATTTACTTAATTTATTCCATGCGCCGCGTGTGAAATCGGGTATCTGCACAGGCGCAGAATTGTTATCCAACGACTTTTCGGTCAACGGAACCAAGCAGCACCATTCGGCAAGGTCGTAAACATCCATATCTAACGGCAAACCGTTCTGCAAACAATGGATTAAGCGGTAGTCCATGATGAAATCCATTCCGCCGTGTCCGCCGATTTCTTTCGCTTTTTCTTCAATAGCGGCGGCAATCGGGTTTTTGTATTTTTGCATTATCATTTCTCTAACCGAATCAGGAACAAATTCTTCAGGATTCAAGTCGGGATATTTTGCCGCAATATCGGCGCCTAATACGTCTTTGCTTAAAGCATAACCCTCAACGGGATATTTATTGGCAAAGCCTTTTGTTCCGGTTATTTGATACATCCGGTTATAGGGGCGGGCAGAAACGACGCTGTGTTCGATCAGTATTGATTTTCCTTTTTCGGTAGAGATTAGCGTACAGGTAAAATCGCCATTCCGGAAATCTTTAACCGTTTCGCCGGTTTTTTCTTTGATGAACTCGCCATATTTCATGGATTTCGTATCCAAAGAAACTAAATAATTCAATTTATCGCCGCGATGAATATTCATTGCCAGACAAATCGGACCTAAACCATGCGTAGGATAGACGTCGCCACGGTGCGTACGGTTAAAATCCATGCGCCAATTGTGCCAATATTGCTCCCAATACGGACTCAAATTGTGAATGTAAGCTCCTTCTCCGTGAACGATATCGCCCAGCAATCCTTGCTGAACCATATTCAAAGTGGTTAACTCAAAGAAATCGTAAACGCAATTCTCCAATTGCATGCAGTGTTTACGCGTTTGTTCCGAAGTGTTTATCAAGTCCCATATTTCTTGCATGCTGTTTGCCGCCGGCACTTCAATAGCGACATTTTTGCCGTCTTTCATGGCTTGAACGCCGATTACGGCATGATGTTTCCAGTCGGTAGCGACATAAACCAAATCAACGTTCGGCAAAGCGGTAACTTTCCGCCATACAGACGTGTCGCCGTAAAATTCCTGAGCTTTCGGCATACCTTTCTTCACTAAAATTTGATTAGCCGCTTCCACTCTGTCTTTTTCAACATCGCAAAGCGCCACAATTTGAACGCCATCGATATGCGTCATTCTTTCGACTGCTCCAGGACCTCGCATACCTAATCCGATAAACGCTATCCGAACTACCGGTATAGGATCGGTTTTGAGTTCCAAGACATCGGTTTGACCTGCCGGTCGCTGTGGAGCCGGCGTTTCAATCATTGCAACTTTAGAGCCTCCATGACAGGCTGTGAATAAGCATATAATACTTAAAACAAGTAAATAATACGATTTCATAATTATTCTAAATTATTATCTAAGTGATGCATCTAATTCCTCTTCCAGATTTTTTTGTATCCGCGACATTATTGATTCTATTTGTTTATCGTTCAATGTTTTTTCTTCATCCTGCAAAGTAAAGCTTACTGCGTAGGATTTTTTTCCTTCCGGTAGATTTTTGCCTTCATAAACATCGAACAGATTCACTTCTTTCAAATATTTTTTATCGGTATGATGAGCGATTCTTTCGATATCGTAAAATGGAACATCCAGATCGACTAACAAAGCCAAATCCCGACGCACGGAAGGATATTTAGGTATTTCGGAATAAGTTACCGCCGTATTAAGATGCGCTTTCATCAATTCCGTCCAGTTCAGTTCGGCATAATACACGTCAACCGGAACATCGAAGTTTTTGCTCAGCGATTTTTGCAATATACCGAGAACGCCGAAGTTTTTTCCCGAATTGGTTACGACGGATAAAGCGGAGGAAAAAATCTCATCCTCAAAAGTCTTGTATCTTAATTTGTTTGCCGGAACGCCCAATCGCGACAATATATTTTCGACATGCGCCCGCAACTCGTAAACCGAAGTTTTTTCGGCAGGACGAATCCAACTGTTGCTAACCGTATTACCCGTCAACCACAGCGCGAGGTGAAATTCTTCTTTGATTGCCGACAGACTGTCGTTTTTTTTCTTATCCTGAAAAGGGGATTGCAGGTCAAGCCCGCAATGGCAGGGAGTTGTATAGGAATATACATTTCCAAACTCATAGAGATGCAAATCGGGATTTTTATGGTGACGGTTGTATTCGATATTTTCCAATCCTCCGAAAAGCAAGGTCTGGCGCATCACATCCAACTCAGCGCTTAACGGATTTTTCAACAGGACGCATCGCGTTTTTGGGAAAACAGTCAACGGTTCGTAATAAGCGCTTGAAGTCAGCGAATTATTCAAAATCTCGCTGAATCCGTAGCCGGTTAACTGTTCGGAAATCAGATTTTGCAGCTTGTAACCGGTATCCGTGGGCGTCTGATACGAAAGATTGGATTTCAGAACATCGTCGATTTCAATATTGTTGTAACCGTAAATTCGCAAAATATCTTCAATCACATCTACATCGCGAGTTACATCCACGCGGTAGGTTGGAATATCCAACAGCCAAACGCCGTCTTTTTTAGCGGCAATACGGATTTCCAAACTTTTGAGAATGGTTTCTACCGTTTCTTCCGGAATGGATTTACCCAACAAGTTTTGAACTTTTTGTAAACTCAGTTCTACTCGCGCTTCTGGAACCGGACTCGGATAAATATCCTGAATAGCTCCGGTGATTTTTCCGCCTGCCACTTCCTGAATCAGTAAAGCGGCTCGTTTTAGGACATACAGGGTATTGTTCGGGTCAACGCCCCGCTCGAAACGAAACGAAGCGTCTGTATTTAATCCGTGCCGACGTGCGGTTTTGCGAATCCACACCGGATTGAAATAAGCCGATTCTAAAAAGACGCCGGTTGTAGCTTCCGTAACTCCAGCCTGAAGACCTCCGAAAACGCCTCCGATGCACATTCCGCCTTCCTGATTGCAAATCATCAAATCGCTTGTCGTCAGTTTTCTTTCCACTTCATCCAATGTAACAAACGGAGTTCCTTCGGGAAGCGTTTTCACAATGACTTTGTTATTAACAATTTCTTTCAAGTCGAAGGCATGGAGCGGTTGACCGGTTTCATGCAATATATAATTGGTAACGTCCACTACATTGTTAATCGGTCGAACGCCAATCGTTTCCAACCGTTTTTTCAGCCACGCGGGACTTTCTTTGACAGTAATATTCTTGATAGTTAGTCCGGAATAACGCGGGCAAGCCTCCGTATTTTCCACTTCAACGGTTACTGCCGGAGAGTTGTCGTCGATTTTGAATTTATCAACGGAAGGTTTTTTCAGATAAAAATTTCCATCCGTTTTTGTTTTGTTCACTGTCAGATATGCAGCCAAATCGCGTGCAACTCCGTAATGAGAAGCAGCATCAATGCGGTTAGGCGTAATATCCGTTTCCAACGCATAATCATTGGTTAATTGGTAGTATTCTGCGGCAGGGGTTCCAACTTCAGTTTCGGAAGGCAAGACGATAATTCCCGAATGGTCGGTTCCGATGCCGATTTCATCTTCGGCGCAAATCATGCCGTTGGATTCTACTCCCCTGATTTTTGACTTTTTAATAGTAAACGTTTCTTCTCCGGAATAGAGTTTGGCGCCAATAGTCGCAACGACCACTTTTTGTTCAGCCGCTACATTAGGCGCTCCACAGACAATCTGTTGCGGTTCTCCTGCACCCAAATCAACGGTAGTAACATGCAAATGGTCGGAATCGGGATGCTCTATGCAAGTCAAGACTTTGCCGACGACCAAGCCTTTCATGCCTCCGCGCACAGTTTCGATTTCTTCAACGCTTCCGGTCTCTAACCCGATAGATGTCAGCGCTTCCGCAGTCTCTGCAGGAGTTAAAGAAAAATCAAGATAATCTTTTAACCAGTTATAGGAAATATTCATTTTTTGTCGTTTCAAAAATTAACGACAAAAGTAATAAAAATATTATGATATTTCAAACTCATCGGCATCTTTCCAAGCCGGAAAACGCACAAGAAAATCATCCAACAGGTCTTTCCTGAGAGTGCAGGTCACTATGGATTCTTCATAAAGAACGGTTTCAGCCATCCGGTTGCCTTTGAAATCAATTAAAACAGAATCGCCATGATGTTTAGTCTGTTGTCCGTCTTCTCCTATTCGATTGACGCCGCAAACATAGCATTGATTCTCCAACGCACGGGCAGTCAGTAAAGTTTGCCAAACGCCTGCGCGGACAGCAGGCCAGTTAGCCGGACAAACCAACACATCGTATTCGTTTTTTCTGTTTCTAATCCAAACCGGAAAACGCAGGTCGTAACAAATAATAAGTCGAATATTCCATCCTTTATAAGGCACTGTCACCCGTTGGTTTCCAGCTACGAACCGTTTCTGTTCCAGCCCCATCCGAAAAAGATGGCGCTTGTCGTAAAACCATTCATGCCCGTCGGGATCAATGAAAAAGCCCCGGTTAAAAATCCGGTTGGAATCATCTTTCGCCAAATAGCTTCCGCATACGGCTAACCGGTATTTTTTCGACCAGGAATGAATTGTCCGAATGGTCGTTCCTTCGTTTGTTTCCGCTAAATGGGAAGCTTCCATCGAAAATCCGGTGGAAAACATTTCCGGCAAAACCGCCAAATCACTTTTTCCCGAAAGCTCTTTTAGAATATTTCCATAGTGCTCGATGTTCCGGTTTTTATCTTCCCAGAAGATACCGGTTTGTACAAGGCTGATTCTTAATTCATTCATTTATTTGATTGCAAATCTTTTGGGGTGTTTTGCCCGAACGTCTTTATAATAATTTTTGATGTCTTCAATGTCTTTTTTAACGTCTCCTGTCGGATAAAAAATTTTCTTCACGCCGACTTCTTTTTTTGCATAGTCAATAAAAGCCAACGTAATCGGAACGCCGGCATTCAATGCGATATAATAAAAACCGGTTTTCCACTGGACGGTTCTACTTCGTGTGCCTTCCGGAGCAATAGCCAGTTGAAGATTAGTCTTCAAATGAAAAAGTTCCACCATTTGTTCGGAAATTGATGTTCGTTTTTTACGGTCAACCGGAAGGATGCCTATTGATTTCAATAAATAGCCTAAAGGAAAGAAAAACCATTCTTTTTTCATTAAAACATGCGGTTTGCCGCCTATTGATTTATAAAAAATCATTCCGATAATAAAATCCCAGTTGCTGGTATGAGGCGCTACGCAAATGACGCTTTTATCTGGGATTTCTTCCGACAATTCATAATTCCATCCAAACAGTTTAAGAATAAAAACATATACTTTTTGCATTTGCATTTGCTGTATTGTAATTTTTATGCAAATGTAGTTATTTTTCGAGCGCTTTCAATTATTTTTTCAAATTGGTTGAGAAAAAAATGGTTTTTCTTCAGCACCAATATGAAGAATATGCGAAGCCATTTTATTGATTTCATCTTCGTCGTGGCTCACTAACAGTATGGTTGAATGAAAGAGTTGATGCGTTTTTAATATTTCATCCTGCAGTTCCGTTCTCATTTTACGGTCTAAAGCGGAAAGCGGTTCGTCCAATAATAAAATGCCGGCTTTTCTCGCTAAAGCGCGGGCAAGCGCTACTCTTTGCTTTTGTCCTCCCGATAATTTGTCCGGCTTTTGTTTTCTGAAAGTCGTCAATCCAAAGGTTTCTATCAGCATATTTATTTGGTCTTTATCTTTTTCTTTCGATTGTGCAAAAGCAATATTTTCTTCTACAGTCATGTTGGGAAACAGGGCATAATCCTGAAACATAAAGCCGATGTTCCTTTTTTGAGGAGAGACATTTATTTTATGAAAGGAATCGAAAACCGTTGTTTCTCCAAGTTGAATAATTCCTCTATCGGGTCGGGTCAGTCCGACAATCATACGGAGCAAGGTGGTTTTTCCTGCGCCGGAATTCCCTGAAATACAGGTTAATTGATTTTCCGGAATAGAAGTTTTAATCTTCAGCAGCCGTTCGCCTTCGGGACTTATTATTTTTCGTTCGACGTCAATATGTATCATACTTAAGTTACGAATGAGATGTGTTTTTGTTTAGTCTATATTTTCTTCCCTTATTCTTTCCTTCAACTTGTAATAGACCTATTTCTACAAATTTAGCAAAATATTTTTTAACGCTAATATCCGATTTATTTGTTAATAATTGAGCGCGATAGTTGGTTATTTCTCCGTTTTTGTCAAGATAACCGGCAATTTGTTCTAAGAACTCCAATTCGGTTTTTGAGAGTTTATCGGTAAATATATCGGTAAATATATCGGTAATTTTTCGGCTTGGCAATTCTTCCAATACTTGCAAGATAGCATTGAGCATAAATTCAATAAAGATTTCCGAATTAGCTGTCTTTCCTGCTATTTGCAGGGCGTCGTAGTAGCTTTGTTGATTTTCATACACTGCCGTTTCCACAGGTAGCCATGCAAAAAGTTCGTTCCATTTGGAAAGCATCAGTGTTTGCCAAAGCCGTCCAATTCGTCCGTTTCCGTCCATAAATGGATGAATAAATTCTATTTCAAAATGAACGATAGAACTTTTTATAAGGGGGTGTATATCTGTTTTCTTCGCCCAAGCGAATAAATCTGTAATTAATTGTGAAACAAATTGATAATTTGCTCCTGCATGAACAAGTTGTGCGCCTGCAAATACACCAACGCCTTGTGAACGAAAATTTCCTGCGTCTTTAACCAAATCAGTAGTCATAAGCCGGTGTGCTTTCAAAAAATCCTTGACCTTATACGGGTTGTATTCAAGCAAATGTTCATAAGCCTGATAAGCATTCTTTACTTCCTGAATCTCGTGCGGTAGCCCTAAAACCCTTTTTCCTTCAATAATATCGGTAACTTGTCCCAATGACAATGTATTATTTTCAATAGCCAATGAGGATTGAATGGAACGCAAACGATTGATTTTTCGCAAACGCAAATTACGCATGTATTCACCCGAACCTCGTATTTCACCAAGTTTTTCGGCAATTCGAGCGACCAAATCAATGGTTTTTGCACTGATTGTATATGTTGGATTATTCATATTGGATTACATTTATTCAAGATTTTTATCTTGATACAAAGGTACAGATTTTTCATTTGTTTCTTACTCGTAATTAAATTACATTTTCAACCTGAAATTCTTATTAATACTGTAAATCAGCGTCAGCAATACAAAAGAAATGATAAACAAAATGAAAGAGTATTGATTTGCCGCTTTATAGTTCAGCGCTTGCACCTGGTCGTAAATGGCAATGGAAGCAATGCGCGTTTCGCCCGGAATATTTCCTCCTACCATTAAAACGATTCCAAATTCTCCGATACAGTGCGCAAAACTCAGCGCTATTCCTGTAATTATCGAAGGTTTAATATTAGGAAGCAATACTCTGTAAAAAGTTTCAAATTTCGATTTTCCCAACGTATAGGAAGCTTCCCTGAAACTTTCCGGCAGGGCGGTGAATCCATTCTGAAGCGGCTGTATCATAAAGGGAAGTCCTGCAATAATACTT